>Ga0315297_10001096_pt1 | contig 16414 bp, 16 predicted proteins | sample YL17G15_0_MG_FD_203628 | JGI IMG/M metagenome (GOLD analysis project Ga0315297, IMG submission 203628) | Sediment microbial communities from Yellowstone Lake, YNP, Wyoming, USA - YL17G15_0 | ecosystem: Environmental > Aquatic > Freshwater > Lake > Sediment | place: USA: Wyoming | collected... | reverse complement strand
GATCAGCGCGAAGAACAGGCCGTCGAGATAGAGCCCGACACCGCCGAACATCCGGCGCGGGCTGACCTTTCCCGCGGCTGCGAGTTGTTCCAGCACGTAATCGCGGAATTCGTCGGTGACGGCCAAGCCGCGCTCCTGCCAAGGGTAGCCATCATTGGCACGATAGCGCCCTGATGGTCAATAGGGTGTTGCCGATGCTCCGAGCGCAGCGTGTATGCGATTGCGCAGCTCGCGATGCTGTTCCGGATCAAAGGCGATCGCGGCGTCCCAGTCGTAGGCCCAGGGATGCGTGGTCGCGTACTTCTCCGGCTCATCGTGGAATCGCGGAATGACGTGTGCGTGCAGCGCCGGCTCCTGATTGCCCAGGATCGCGTAGTTGATGCGCAGCGCCCGCGTGACTCTCAGCACGGCATCACCCAACGCCGCCATGTCGGCGAGGAATTGCGTGCGCTCCGCGACCGCAAGCGCATTCAATGTCGGCACGACCGGATCGGGCAGCAACAGACAATAGCCGGGCAGCACCTGACGCTCGCCCATGACGGCCCAGCCCGAGGTGAGGCGCGCGATGAAGGTCGGATCGCTACCGGCACGCAGCGCATCAACGCGGCGATGGATCGCCGTCGTCATGATGGCCCCGACCAGCTACGTACCCGGCCTGTGTCCAGATGTATGTCAGTCGCCGTCTGGCGTGACATTGACGACCAGCACGTGCGCGCGCGGGAAGAAATTGAAATCGGTGGCGGTCGCACTCGTGTAGGCGCCCATCTGGCGGCCGATCAGCAGGTCGCCGTCCATCAGTTCCGGCATCGGGATGTCCTCGGCAATGACGTCGATGCTGTCGCAGGTGGGTCCCGCAAGCACGCAGGGGAGCCTTGGACCGGCGTGCGGCCTGACCGGCTCGACCGGGTAGCGAGAATGGTCATACAACTGCCCGCTGAAGGAACCGTACATGCCGTCGTCGAGGTAATACCACCAGCGGCCATCGCGCATGGAGCGGCCCATCACGGTCGTGAGGCAGAATCCCGCCGGCCCGCAGATATAACGACCGGGTTCTGCAATCACGCGAACCTCCCTCGGCAACGCCGCCAGCGCCGCACGAATGGGCGCGCAGAACTGTTCGATGGCCGGCGCCGGCTGCAGGTAGTCGATTGGAAATCCGCCGCCGATGTCCAGTACCGACAATGGCGGGAGACCGCGGCCTGCTGCCTCGGCGATCAGGCGTCCGCAGATCTCAATGGCGCGCACATGCGCGTCCGCGCTGCCGACCTGCGAGCCGACATGGAATGTAAGCCCGGTGACCGCGATTCCCGAGCGCGCCGCCGTGCCGGCAAGCGCAAGCGCGGCCTCGGGGTCGCAGCCGAACTTGCGCGACAGGTCCACCTGCGCATCGGTGCTGCGATAAGCCACGCGCAACAGCAGACGGGCGCGGTCTCGATAAGGCGTGAACTTTGCGATTTCGTCCGGGTTGTCGACGACAAAGATCGTGACACCGAATTCGAGCGCCTTGCGTATGTCCAGATCGCGCTTGATCGGATGCGTGTGGATACAGCGCCCGGGCGCGATGCCGGCCGCGCGGACCAGATCCACTTCGCCATTGGTCGCAAGATCGAACCATGCGCCCTCCCCGGCCAGCACCTTGACGACATTCTCGTCGGGCAGCGGTTTCAGCGCGTAGTGCAGCTCCACGCCGGGCAAGGCCGACGCGAGTGCGCGGTACTGCCGCCGGATGACATTGCAGTCGATGAAGAGCAGTGGTGAGCCAAAACGGGCGGCGAGCGCCGTGAGCGCCTGCTCGCTGTAGGGAGCGGCGAGGCGAATCTCGGCCCCGGCGGCACGATTCCTGATGATCCTGGCAGGCTTGTTCACTGGAGGACTCATGATAGCAGCGGATCCACCAGCTTCAGCATCCGCTCGAGCGCACCACGATTGGCATCCAGCACGCTGCGCCCGGCCGCGCCCATCGAAGTGCGCAGCGCGGTATCGTCCAGCAGGTCCGAAACGGCTGCGCTGAGCTGTCCGACATTTGCGACGATGCGTGCGGCGCCCGCCTCCAGCAGCAGGCACGCGACTGCCTCGCTGTTGAAATTGTGCGGCCCGGTCAGCACGGGCCGGCCCAGCGCCACGGGCTCCAGAAGATTATGGCCGCCGATCGGCACCAGGCTGCCAGCGACGAAGGCAACGTCGGCCGCGGCATAGAACATCATCAAATCGCCCATGGTATCGCCCAGCATCACCGAGGAGGCGCGCGGAATTGCCGTACCGCTCGAGCGGCTCGTGAATGCCTCGCCGCGCCGGGTCAGAAGTTCGCGCACGACGTCGAAGCGCTGCGGGTGACGTGGTATCAGGAGCAGGAGCGCCTCGGGAAAATGCTGGAGCACGACGCGGTGCGCGTCGAGGATCATGTCCTCCTCGCCCTCATGAGTGCTGCCCGCAACCCAGATAAGCCGGCCCGGGGCATTCGACTCCCGCCAGCGGGCGCCACGCTCTTCGATCCCGGGCGGTGGCTGGAAATCGAACTTGATATTTCCGGTCACGTGCGTGCGCGCGGGATTTGCGCCGATGGAGCGGAAGCGCGTGGCGTCGGCTTCGCTTTGCGCCGCGATGACGATACCGTGCGACAGCGCCTGCCGGAACAAGGGCACCAGGCGCCGGTAGCGTCCGACCGAGCGTGGCGAAATGCGCGCACTTGCGAGCACCAGCGGCACGTTGCGGCGGCCGCATTCCGCATAGAGGTTCGGCCACAGCTCGGTCTCCAGGATCATTGCGAGCCGCGGCCGCGCGCGGTCGAAGAATCGTCGCACCGACCCTGGCAGGTCGAACGGTACATAGCGCAGCAACACCGAGTTGCCGAAGAGCTGCCTTGCCCGCTCCGCTCCGGTCGGCGTGACCGTCGTCAGGAGCAGCAGATGGCCCGGATGGCGCACCAGCAATTGCTTGACCAGCGATTCGGCCGCCTGGACTTCGCCGACCGACACCGCGTGGATCCATATTGTTTCGCCGGGCAGCACGGGCCCGAAGCCAAAGCGTTCGCCGAGATGCTCGCGGTAGCCGGGATTGCCGAGCCCGCGCCATAAATGCATCAGCAGCACTACCGGCGCCGCAAGATAGATCATCACATTATAAATGAGGCGCATCGCTCTTCAGCCATCGTGCGCGGAGCGCAACACTGTGAATCCAGGCTGCCACTCGATGCGGCCCGCGGTGATCTTGGCCAAGCTGCGCGCGAGACGATCGAGAACGCGCTCGCGCCATGCGCCGGGCTCGCGCAGCCGGCCCCGATCGAAGTCGAGCACCCAGACTTCGCCCGCCTCGCCCAGCATGATGTTGTTGGCGGTCAGGTCCGCGTGCTGCACGCCGGCGTCATGAAAACGCCGCAGGCAGCGACCGGCCGCCGCCCAGCGCGTCTCGTTCATGCGGCCCGCGCGCAGCATCTCGGCCAAGGACGCCGCACCCGCCAGACGCTCGGTGATGAGTTCCGCTACATACGTGCAGAAGCCGCGCCGATAGCCGGCCGCCACCGGCGCCGGCACCGGCAGGCCTTTCTTCAACAAGCATGCAAGCAGGCGCAGTTCAAGGAATGAACGCGTGCGGTCCTCGCCGAGAAACAGGAATCGTTCGTGCACCAGGTGGGCCACGACGCCTCCACGCAGGTAGCGCCTGAGCGCCCAGTGCCGGCCGCGATCCGCGATGAAGTGGATCGATCCACGCCCGCCGGTGTGTTCGGTCAGCGCGCCGCGCGCCTGCCAGCGCTCGCGGTCAAACAACTCCCAGCCGGGATCGTCGACTCGTTCGGGATCAAAGAGAATCGCGCCGCGGTCGACGGCGAGCCGCTGGAACATGCTCCGAGTATAGCGGCGCAAGCTTCCAGTCCGCGACTATCGCTTGTGCTTACAGTTCCTCGAAGCGTGCCGTGAAATGCCGCAGGACCGGCGGCTCATACACCATGCGCAGTCCACGCAGATCGCCGCGTCTGGCGCTCAGGTCAATACAGACCTCGACGACGTAATCCATGTGGCTCTGTGTGTAGACGCGCCGGGGCATCGCGAGCCGGACGAGTTCCGGCCGGGCAGGCGACTTGGTGCCGCGCCTATTCGATCCGGGAGCGGTCTCCTTGCCGAACATGACCGAGCCGATTTTGACCGTGCGGACGCCGCCGATTCGATAGAGGCTGCAGACGACTGCCTGCCCGGGGAATTATTCGCGCGGAATGTGCGGGCACAGCGCAGCAGCGTCGATGTAGATGGCGTGACCACCTGGCGGCTGGATGATGGGGATGCCCGCCGCAGTGACAGGTTGAAGCCCGCCTCGTCGATGGCCCGCTCGCGCTCCGCGCGGGTTGTCATCCGCAGGTGCTCAACCATCTTGATCTTGAACGGCTCGGCCCAGGATCGACGTTGCATGTCGCCGGCTCCTCATGAGTTTGACTCTTGCTGATCGCTGAATCGCCGGTCTTGATCCAGATCAAAGCGGACCGCGAAGCGGTTCGGTTGAATGCGAACATGGGGATCGGATCCACCGTGACCCGGCAGCTTTTGCGGCTCATCCCGCCGCCTGCCCGGTTTGTCCAGCCGTTGCGGGCGCTGCCGCAGCCGCTGTTACAACGAGGCACTGAGCGATTGATCAACCTCGTGCTGGCCGGCCCGTTGACCGCTGGCGCACTCGACGACCTGGCAGGTCGCCGGCTCGGCGTCGAGGTGACCGACCTCGAATTGCGCTGGGTGGTGGCGATCGGCGAGCGCCGCATCGAAGTGCTAGGGCCGGACACCGAGACCGAATCCACCGTACGAGGCAGCATCACCGACCTGCTGCTGCTCGCCAGCCGGCTGGAGGACGCAGATACCCTGTTCTTCCAGCGCCGGCTGCAACTCACGGGCGACACCGAACTCGGCCTTGCCGTGCGCAACCTGCTCGATCAGCTGCCCTGGGAAAAGATGCCGCTCGGGCTGCGCATCGTGCTAAACCGCGGCGCGCAACTGGCGCGCTACGCACGCGCGGCCTACCGCGGCGAGGCCGCTAAACTTACATCGACGTGACGCACTGCATGCCAGCCGTGCCGTGCCAATAGCCGTTCTCCTCGCCGGCGCGGGCCGGGGGAATGCCGCTGTCGATCGCATCATGGAAGCGTGCGACCACGTCCGCCATGCCCTCGGCCTGCGGATAAAGGCGCAACAGGTCGATGCCGGCCCCGCGCAATTCGTCCAGTTCCGGGCCGAGGTCGCAATGCCCGGTGGTCTGCACCTGGATCCCGTTGATGGTCAGGAAAGGAGTGCCTTCGCGTGAAGCGAGTGGCAGACCGTCCGGGTAGTCGAGACAGCGGAACCCGCAGTCGTCCTTGGCGAGGTCGAGCGCACGCGCGGTGAAGCAGCGCGCGGAAAAGGCGAGCGGCAGGCGCCCCCAGGCCGCGATCTCGAGTTCCGGCAGCGGCTCACCGCTGGCGCGGAATTCCTCGACCAGGGGCCGGCCCTGTTCGACACCGAGCACGAGCCGCTGCAGGCCGTCCTCACGCAGCAGCCGCAGCGTTGCATGATTGTAGACGTTGAGTGTCGGCCCGCCGATGAACGGCAGGCCGCGCTCGCGCAACAGTTGCACGGCCGACATGTCGTTGGCCTCGATCCGGAACCGGCCGTCGCACACGAGTCGCATCAGTGACGACAGTTCCGACTCCGCCTCGAGCAGCGCGAGCGTGGACAGCACGATCTCGCGGCCGTTGCCGGCCAGCTCCTCGGCGAGCGTGATCCAATCGCGGGTCCGCAGTTCGCGCCGCTTGCTGCACACGGTCTCGCCCAGGTAGTACACATCCAGCGGCCAAGCGGCGGCGGCGCGATAGAAGGCGAAGACTTGCTCGCGCGGCCAGAAGTACTGCAGGGGTCCAAGGGTCAGGCGCATGTCTTCCCTTCAATGCCAGGAGCGGTGATACGGGCCGAGCGTGGTCTGGTGACCCTCGGCATGCCGCGCCAGTTCACGTTGCCAGGCCTCGTCCGGCGACCAATCCTGCGGGTGGGTCTTCAGTCGGTCGATGGCCTGGCGCCACACTTTCGTGACAGAAGCGACGTAGGCCTGGCCGCGTTGCCGCCCCTCGATCTTGAGTGCCACGACGCCGGCAGCCTGCAGGCGTGGCAGCAGTTCCAGGGTGTTCAAGCTGGTCGGTTCCTCGAGCGCGTGAAACGTCTCGCCACCCACGGCGTAACGGCCCTTGCACACGGTCGGGTAGCCCGCCGGCTCATCCGGCGCGTATCGATCGATCAGCCTCCCATTCAGGCTCGCGCGCCGCACGCCACCCGGTTCCTCGTCCCAGCGCACGAACTTTGCCGGCGAGCAGACGCCGTGCCGGTTGGGCGAAACGCCGGTGACGTAGCTCGAAAGCTGGCAGCGACCCTCGACCATGATGCACAGGCTGCCGAACGCGAACACTTCGATGGGAACGATGTCCTGCGCGCACACGCGTTCGACCTGCTGGATCGACAGCACTCGCGGCAGCACGGCGCGCGCGATGCCGAAACGCTCGCGGTAATAGCGCAGCGCGGCGTGCGTGGTGGCGGAGCCCTGCACGGAGAGGTGGCGCGGCAGCCCCGGATGGCGCCGCGCCGCGTAGTCGAGCACACCCATGTCGGCGCAGATCACGGCATCGACGCCGAGCGCCGCCGCACGGTCCACCGCCGCGTGCCAGGCGCCGAGATTGGCCGCTCCGGGATACGTGTTCAGCGCGACATAGATCTTGCGGCCGCGCCCGTGGGCGTACGCGATGCCGCTTCTGAGGTCGACTTCTGTGAAATTGAGGCCAGGGAAGGCACGCGCATTGGTCTGGTCGCGGAAGCCGACATAGACCGCGTCGGCGCCCTGGTCGATGGCGGCTTTCAGGGCCGGCGGACTGCCGGCGGGAGAGACGAGCAGCATGGGATTCATGTCAGTCTGGGCGGTGCGGAAGCAAAGACCTTCGACCACAGGGCATCGACGCGTTTCTCGATCGCGGGATCGAGCACGATCGGGCGGCCCCATTCGCGCCGGGTCTCTCCCGGCCACTTGTTCGTCGCATCGAGCCCGAGCTTTGATCCCAGGTTCGGCTCCGGGCTGGAGAAATCGAGGTAATCGATCGGCGTGTTCTCGATCAGCATGCTGTCGCGCGCCGGGTCGACCCGCGTCGCCACGGCCCAGATCACCTGCGACCAGTCGCGCACGTCGATGTCCTCGTCAGTGACGATCACGAACTTGGTGTAGGTGAACTGGCGCAGGCAGGACCAGATGCCCATCATCACGCGGCGCGCGTGACCCGGGTACTGCTTGCGGATGCTGACCACGGCGATGCGGTAGGAACAGGCTTCGGGCGGCAGGTAGAAATCCACGATCTCGGGGAAGGACTTGCGCAGGATCGGCACGAAGAGGTCGTTCAGGGCCATCGCTAGTTCGGACGGCTCGTCGAACGGGGCGCGTCCCATGTAGCTGCCGTGGTAGATCGCCCCGCGTCGCAACGACATGCGCTCGATCGTGAGCACCGGGAATTCCGCCTGCGCGTTGTAATAGCCCGTGTGATCCCCGAACGGCCCTTCGAGTGCCGTGGCGCCGGGGCGAATGAAGCCTTCGAGCAAAATTTCGGCGCCAGCCGGCGCATCGAGCCCGGTCAGCGTGCTGTGCCAGATGTGGGTGCGCTCACCGCGCAGCAGGCCGGCAAATTCGTATTCGGATAGCGTGTCGGGCACCGGCGCCACGGCAGCAAGCATCGTCGCGGGATCCGCGCCGATCGCGACCAGAACCGGGAAGGGCTCGCCAGGATGCGCCCCGCGCCAGTCCGCGTAATCCAGCGCGCCGCCGCGATGCGGTAGCCAGCGCATGATCACGCAATTGCGACCGATGAGCTGCTGCCGATAGACGGCCACATTCTGGCGTGGGTGGCGCAGCCCCCGCGTGACCACCAGGCCGAACGTGATCAGCGGCCCCACATCCCCGGACCAGCAGCGCTGGATCGGCAGCCGGCCAAGATCGACGTCTGCGCCTGACAGCACCTCCGCGCAGAAGGCCGCCTCGGCAACACGGCGCGGCGCAACGTGCGCCAGCTGCGCGAAATTGGGCCATGCGCGCAGGGCCCCGCGCAGGCTACCCGGCCAGCTCGGCTCCTTGAGGGACGCCAGCAATTCGCCGAGTTCACGCAATGACGACAGCGGCCGGCCGGCGAGCGCCGCCTCGATACGCTCCCGGTGGCCAAAGAGATTGCCGAGCAGTGCGTGTGTTGATCCTCGTGGCTGCTCGAACAGCAACGCGGGGCCCAGGGCACGCTGTGCGCGCAGGCAAAACGCCGTGCTTTCCAGTTCCGGATCGACGGGCTCCGCGACCCGCCGCAAGCGGCCGGTTGCCTCGAGTCGATCGAGAAATCCGCGCAAGTCGTGGAAAGCCATGGGCTACCAGCCGCCTGTGATCGGCGGAATGCTGCCGCGCAGGAACCGGCGATGCCCTGACTTGAGTCAAGCGGACTGAAAGGCCGTGTGGAACTCCTGACCCTTCAGGGCGCGCCGGGAATGACGTAGAACAGCACGGCAAAGTAGTGAAATGCGCTGCCCGCCAGCACAAACACATGCCAGATCGCGTGGTGGTAGCGGAGCCGCTCCCGGACATAGAACACCACGCCACCGGTGTAGCACAGCCCGCCAATGACCAGCAGCACCAGCCCACCGGTGGCCAGTGTTTCGATCAGAGGGCGGATCGCGACGATGGCGCACCAACCCATCCCGAGGTAGATCGCCAGCGATAGCTTCCGGAAGCGACCGGCGGTGAATACCTTGAATACGACGCCGGCCAGTGCCAGCCCCCAGGTGATGCCGAAGAGGATCCAGCCCCAGCGCCCGTTCAAGGTCACCAGCGTGAACGGCGTGTAGGAGCCGGCAATCAGGAAAAAGATCATCGTGTGGTCGATGATCCGCAGCACTTTCCTGGCCCGCGGCAGCGGGATGCTATGGTAGAGCGTGGAGGCGGTGTACATGAGCACCAGAGTGCTCCCGAAAATCGCCGAACCGACGATATGCCTGGAGTCACCGTACAGGGTAGCGTACGCCACCAGCACGGTAAGCCCTGCAATTGCCAGCACCGCACCGAGGCCGTGCGTCACTGCATGCGCGATTTCCTCACCCAAGGGGTACAGCTTTTCGCGGCCGTGATGGGTCGCATCGGGCAGCTGTTCCTGCTGCGTTGTCATTTGGACTCCCGTTGCATGGTAGTCCGGTGAAATTCAATCACGCTGGCTGCAGAGCGCGCTCGTTGCAGCTTTGGTCTGCCGGAGGACCTTGAATGAAGCCTATTTCCGCCCTGCCGTTTCTGCAGAATGCCTTCCGTCCGTTCTTTCTGTTCGGCACCGCGTTTGCCGCTACCTCGATCGTCGCATGGGCAGGCATGCTCGGCCAGCAATGGTCACTCGCCACCAGCCTGCCGCCGCTGTTGTGGCATGGCCATGAGATGTTGTTTGGTTTTGGCGCCGCCCTTGTCGTGGGCTTCGTGCTCACCGCTTCGCAAGAGTGGACCGGAATTCGCCCCCTTCCACCCGTCGCGCTGGCGGGCCTGGCCGCGCTCTGGCTACTCGCACGCATCGTTTTCCTGCTGCCCCAGCACGCGTCCTATGTGCTTGCAGCGGTACTGGACAGTCTGCTGCTGCCACTGGCGGCGGCGGCACTGGCGCGGGTGTTGTGGAAAGCGCGAAATCGCCGCAACTACGTGGTCGCGGGACTGCTGCTGCTGCTCGCAGCGCTGGATATCGCCATGCACCTCGCCGTGGCCGGCGCTGTTGCGCTGGACCCTGCCCAGCCACTCATGCTGGCAACCTGGTTGTTCGGCGCGCTGATGGTGATGATGGGCGGCCGCGTGATCCCTTTTTTCACGGCACGCCGACTGGGCGTCGCGATGCCGTCCCCGGAACGGCTCTGGCCCACCTGCGAATTGGCCGCCGTCGCCGCCGCCCTGGCGGTGGTCCTGGCGCCACGAACCCTGTTGGCGTCCGGGCTGGCGCTGGTTGCCAGCGTAGCCGTGTTCGCGCGCTGGATCGCGTGGCGGCCATGGATCTCGCGCAGTGAGCCCATGCTGTGGATCCTGCACCTCGGTTATCTTTGGCTGGTCGTGTCCTACGGTCTTGCCGCGTGGGTGCACGCGACCGACGCGGCACCGCTGACGCTGCCGGTGCATGCGCTCACCACCGGTGCGCTGGGCGCGCTGGGGCTCGGCATGATGACGCGCGTGGCACTCGGCCATACCGGCCGGCCGATCACGGCTAACGCGGCGATCGTCACCGCCTTCGTCCTGGTGCTGGCGGCCGGTGTGTTTCGGCTAATCGCTTATGCGCCGGGTCCGCTGGGCGGAGTCCGCGGTCTGCTGCTCGCCGGAGCATGTTGGAGTCTCGCCTTCGGCCTGTATGTCGTGCGTTATCTGCCGGTGATGTTCGGCCGACGCATTGGCACCTGACGGGCCTGGTGATTCGTTCTCAACCAGGGCGCGGGTTTCCCCCGCAGTGAAAATTGACCGAAGTCAATAATCGGACCGGTGCGGGAAGCGATAATGCATCAACATGTCCGTGCATGTCCTGGCCGTCAGTGGCCGTGCCAGGTGCTGCGCTCGGGCAATGAGAGGCGCTCCTTTGGAAAAGACATCGTTCACACGCGCGGAGCTGATCGCAGCCGGCCACGGCCAATTGTTCGACGCGACCGCCGCACGCTTCCCACTCGATCCCATGCGAATGGTCGACCGGATCATTGAGATCGGATCGACCGGCGGCCGTCACGGTCGCGGCTTGTTGGTGGCCGAGCTCGATATCGATCCAGGGCTCTGGTTCTTTTCCTGTCACTTTGAGGGCGACCCGGTGATGCCTGGTTGCCTGGGACTCGATGCGCTCTGGCAACTGCTTGGATTCTTCCTCGCATGGTCCGGGCACCGGGGCCGAGGCCGTGCGCTCGGGGTCGGTGAGGTGCGTTTCTTCGGGCAGGTGCTGCCGACGGCACGACTCGTCACCTACGAGGTCCACGTGCGGCGCGTGTTCGCCCGCCGCCTCATCATGGGCGTAGCCGACGGCCGCGTCCTCGTGGATGGGCAGGAGATCTACGCCGCGAGCGGCCTGAAGGTCGGCCTGTTCACCTCGCTGGAGGCATTCGGCGGCGCGACCGGGCCGGATACATGAGACGCGTCGTCGTTTCAGGACTCGGCATCGTGTCCTGCCTCGGGTGCGATGCGGCGACGGTGACGGAGTCCTTGCGGCAGGGCCGATCCGGCATCAAGTTCATTCCCGAATTTGCCGAACAGGGTCTGCGCAGCCAGGTCGGCGGCCGGCCCGATATCGATCTCGAGTCGCGCATCGATCGCAAGGTGCGGCGCTTCATGGGGGACGCGGCCGCCTACGCGTATGTCGCCATGGCGGATGCGATTGCGGATGCGGGACTCACGCGCAGCGAGATATCCAATCCGCGCATCGGCCTGGTGGCAGGCTCGGGCGGCGGCTCGATGGCCAACCAGATCGCGGCGGTGGACAAGGCGCGTTCAGCCGGCGTCAAGCGCATGGGACCGTACATGGTGCCGCGCACGATGTCCTCGACGGTATCGGCGTGCCTGGCAACGCCGTTTGGGATCCGCGGGCTCAACTATTCCATCGCTTCGGCGTGCGCCAGCGCCGCCCACTGCATCGGGCATGCTGCCGATCAGATTCGCTTGGGACGGCAGGACATCGTGTTCGCCGGCGGGGGCGAAGAGCTGAGCTGGGGACTGGCTGCACTGTTCGACGCAATGGGCGCGCTCTCGGCAGGCCGCAACGACGCCCCGGAATCTGCCTCACGCGCGTACGACGTCAACCGTGACGGTTTCGTCATCGCCGGAGGCGGCGGCATGCTGGTTCTCGAGGCCCTGGAGCATGCCGAGGCGCGTGGCGCGCGGATCCTGGCCGAGCTGGTGGGCTACGGTGCCACGTCGGACGGCCACGACATGGTCGCGCCTTCGGGCGAGGGTGCGGCGCGCTGCATGCAAATGGCGCTCACGGGCCTGATCGAGCCCATCGACTACCTGAACGCCCACGGCACCTCCACGCCGTTGGGCGATCTCGTGGAGCTGCGGGCGATGCGCGATGTGTTCGGCGCGAGTATTCCGAAGTTCTCGTCAACCAAGTCGCTGTCCGGTCATTCGCTCGGGGCGGCGGGTGTGCACGAAGCCATCTATTGCCTGCTCATGATGCAAGGCAACTTCATGGCGGCGTCGGCAAATATCGACGAACTCGATGCCGAGGCAGCAGGTTTCCCGGTGCTGCGCAGGTTGCACACGCCGGGTCCGAAGCTCGTCATGTCGAACAGCTTCGGCTTCGGTGGCACCAACGCGAGCCTGGTATTCCGCCACTGGCCTGCCTGAGCCACTACGCCGGCTGGGGCGCAGATTCCGGAGCGCCCCATGCCAGGCACGCCAACTGATTGAAAGCCTGCAGTCGCACGGCGCGGGCCCGGACGGCAATCAGGCCACGCCGGTGCAGGTCCTGCAGCACACGGCTCACGGTCTCCAGTGACAAGCCGAGATAGGCAGCAATGTCGCGGCGCGGCATGGGCAGGAAGAAGTCAGCGGACCGGATCCCTTTACCGGCAAGGCGTTGCGAGATGTCGAGCAGGAAAGCCGCGACCCGCGCGCGCGCGTCACGGTGCGCGATGGAGGCGCGGTGCATGGACATGTCCAGTGCGGCGGCCGTGATTCGAAGCATCTCCGCGGGCACGCGCGGTGCGCCGCCAAAGACACGCAAGAACTGCCGGATGGGAATCTCGCAATAAGCGACTCTACGCAGCGCCGTTGCATGCCGTTGGTACCGGTAACCGGCCAGCGCCTCGAGGCCTGCGGGCTCCCCTGGCAGGGCAAAGCCGATCACGATTTCTTCACCGCTCGTCGCGACATCGGAAAGTTTGAGCGCGCCCGCACGCACGACGAAGATACCCCTGACCGGGTCTCCTCGCCGGTAGAGCACGGCCCCGGGCGTCAACGACCGTCTACGTGCGGCGCGGACATCGTCGCACTCCGTCGCAGCGTCCCCGTTGGGGATGGATGTGCAGACGCGCAGCAGCACGCACTGCTGACAGTCGGCCGGAGGTCGGCTGTCGCGGGAATCGACGGGAGCTGGGGTGGGCATTGTCGTCATTAGCGGATTACAGGCGCATTGACGCAGCATCCTGCGCCATCAGTTGGCTTGGCCCGAGCCAGCTTATACGCTGCGGCGCATGCCGCCACGACTTGCCGAGCCGCTGGAACACCAGGCGTCAGCGCACCAGCACGAACTCGGCGCTGCAATACGGGCACTTGGCCCAGCCGGTGGCCTCGATCGGCAGATAGACGCGCGGATGGCTGTTCCATAGCGACATCGCGGGCATCGGGCAGGACAGCGGCAAATCCGCGACGGTTACTTCGTAGCGGTTCTGGGCATTCGGCGGCGCGAGCTCAAGCTTGCCTGTCTGCATGGCGGGATTATACCGGCGCCGGGTCGGCGCCCGCGACCATCACCTGCTGCCAGATAGCCGCAATCCGCTTGCGCGTCTCTGTAAATGGCCCCGGTTCGACGATCGGCGCCTTTTGTTCGAGCGACAGGTGATGCGCAGCCTCCCGGTAACGCCGGTAGGCGTCGACCAGGCAATCGATCACGCCGTGGTCAATGAGTGCGGCTGAACCCACCGACTCGAGATGGCGGATCGTGTCGGCAAACTCGCAAAGTGGCGGGTGCTCGCAGACGAAGCGCAACACCCAGTATTGCGCGATGAATTCGATGTCGGCGATGCCGCCGCGGTCCTGTTTCAGGTCGAACAGGCCCTCGCGCGCCCTGGAAAGCTCCGTTCGCATGCGCTCGCGCATGGCGACGATATCCTCGCGCAATGTCTGGCGCCGCACGGCATGCATCAGGACCTCGCGACGGATGCGGCCGAATTCCGCGCCGAGCCCCGCATCGCCTGCCACCCATCGTGAGTGCAGCAGGGCCTGGTGTTCCCAGGTCCAGGCTTCCTGGCGCTCGTAGTCCTCGAAAGCGCGGATCTGCGTGAATGCGAGCCCACCCTTGCCGCTCGGACGCAGCCGCACGTCCACCTCGTACAGCCTGCCCGCCGCCGTGTGCACGGTCAGGAGATGCACGAGCCGCTGCGCGAGGCGCAGGAAGAAGACCTCGTTATCAACTGTCTTTGGGCCGGCAGTCTGTTGCTGCTCGCCGGCGGAATCGTGCAGGAACACCAGGTCGAGATCCGAGCCATAGCCCAGCTCCATGCCACCGAGCTTGCCGTAGCCGACGATGGCGACCTGCACGCTGCGCGGAATTCCCGCGTCCACGCAAGCCGGCTCGCCGTGGATTGACACGGTCTGCTGCCAGGCGAGCCGCAGGGCCCGCTCGACGATGAGTTCCGCGACATCCGTCAGCCGGTCGCTGACCTGCATCAGCGGCAGGTGTCCGGTCAGGTCCTGCATGGCGATGCGAAAGGTGGCTGCGCGGCGGAAGTGCCGCAGTGCGTCCACCTGCCTTTCGACGTCGTCGCCGGCATGCTCGAGCCGGATCGCGAGCTCCTGCCTGAATTGCTCCCGGTCAGGAAGTGTCTCGAAGATGCGCGAGTCCAGCAGTTCGTCGAGCAGCAATGGATGCGCGGCGACCTGGCGGGCCAGGTAGTCGCCCAGCCGGCAGATGCTCACGAGTCGCGCGAGGGCGCTCGCATTTTCGTTGAGGAGCGCGAGATAGGCGGTGCGGCCGCCAATGGCCTCGATGATCCGGATCAGGCGCGCGAGCAGCAACGTCTCGCCGGTCGCACGGTCTCCGCCGACTGCCGCAGCGATCTCGGACAGCAGTCGCGGCAGGAGCGTCGCGAGGCGGCGCCGGCCGAACTCGTCCAGGCGGCGGAAATACGCCGATTGCCGCAATTCGACCAGCAGCCCGGCCGCAGCGGCAGCGTCCTGGATTCCGAGGCGCGCGATATCCCGGGCGATGGCCGCAGCGTCAGGTTCCCCGGTCCAGAGGGATTCAAGCGTGGCGACCGGCGCCGCGGCCGCGCGCCCGCCCGGTCCGAACACGACGTCGTTGAAATGCCGGGTGACTGCGCGACGTTTCGCATCGAGCAAATCGATGAAAGCGTTCCAGCCGGCGGCACCCATTGCCGCCGCCAGACGCTCCCGGCCGGGTTCATCGGCAGGCAGCGCGTGCGTCTGCTGGTCTGCGACCATCTGCAGGCGATTCTCGCTGCGACGCAGGAATTCATAGGCATCCCGCAATTCGGCAACGGCGGCAGCCGGCAGCAGCTTGGCGCCCTGCAGGCGCGGCAGCACGGTCAACAGCGAAGGCGTCTGCAGACCGGGCTCCGAACCGCCGCGAATCAACTGCTGCGCCTGCACGATGAACTCGATCTCGCGGATCCCGCCCGGCCCGAGCTTGATGTCCTCCTGCAGGTCGCGCCGCGCGACCTCGCGCGCGATCATTTCCTTCATGTCGCGAAGGCTTTCGAACACCCCGAAATCGAGGTAGCGGCGGTAGACGAATGGCCGGACGACTTCGTCGTACAACAGGCGATAGGCCGGGACACCGGTGACCGCGCGGGCCTTGACGTAGGCATATCGCTCCCAGTCGCGGCCGTGCTTTTGCAGGTATTCCTCGAACGCACCGAAATTCACGACCAGCGGACCGGAGTCGCCAAAGGGACGCAGGCGCAGGTCCATGCGGAACACGAACCCTTCCGCCGTGTGCGCATTCAGCAGCCGGACCAGCGCCTGACCCAGGCGCGTGAAGTAGTCCTCGTTCGCAATCGGCCGCCGGCCATCCGTCTCGCCCGACTCCGGGTACAGCAGGACGAGGTCGATGTCCGAGGAGAAATTGAGTTCACGACCGCCGAGCTTGCCCATGGCAAGCACGACCAGTTCCTGCAATTCGCCGGTTGCCGAACGCGGCTGCCCATAACGGGCTGCGAGCGAATGCGAGGCAAATGCGAGGGCGGATTCGATGGCGGCATCGGCGAGATCCGAAAGCTCCGTCAGCACCTCGGCGATTGGCGCCGCGCCTGTCAGGTCGCGCCAGGCGATGCGCACCATCTCGCGGCGCCTGAGCCTCCGCAGGAGGTCCATAAAACCGGCTTCGTCGTTGCCGGCGTCCAGCAGCGCCATTGCGCGGGCCCGGATCTCGCCGACAGCACGCGCGCGGCCGAGTTCGCCACCGGTTGTGAGATCAGCGAGCAGCGCCGGCTCCCGGATCGCCGCCGCGGCGGCGAATTCGCTGGCGGCAAAAACCCGCTCGAGATCCTCGGCACTCAGCTGCGCCGGCGCAGACCCGCCGGCATCGCGCCAGCGCGCGAGCAGCTCGAGCGTGCGTGCGCGCAACTCACTCAATCGCGGCTCACCAGCCACAGTCCGGCCAGGCACAGCAGGACTCCGACGGAATTCGTGAGCGTCAGGCGATCCTTGAAGAACAGCAGCCCGA
>Ga0315297_10001095_pt1 | contig 16415 bp, 20 predicted proteins | sample YL17G15_0_MG_FD_203628 | JGI IMG/M metagenome (GOLD analysis project Ga0315297, IMG submission 203628) | Sediment microbial communities from Yellowstone Lake, YNP, Wyoming, USA - YL17G15_0 | ecosystem: Environmental > Aquatic > Freshwater > Lake > Sediment | place: USA: Wyoming | collected... | reverse complement strand
AGCCTTGAGAATATGGAAAATTATGAGCAAAAAAGAATAGAGCACTCAATAAGGTCGGCAAAAGCAATTTCTGATTTGTTAAAAAAATATAATTTTGAGAAAAAGTTTATTGACAAAGTTTACTGTTTAGTTGAAAGGCACGAAACAGGAGGCGATGAAGAATCGGATATTTTAAGGGATGCCGACAGCATCGCATTTTTTGAATATAATATCCCGATTTATTTTGAAAGATATGGTAAAGAAAGAACTCTCTACAAAATAAGGTATATGTTTAATAGAGTATCGGATAGGGCAAAAAACATAATCAAAACAATCAAATATCACGATAAAGAAATTAATGATTTGGTTAAAGAGGCATTAACAAAAATTTAATCCCAAATCTATTCTTAAATTCTCAAGAACATTGGAATAGATTAACTATTGTGGTATTATAAAAATATAAGACAGAATTAATAATTAATATTGATATGGCGCACAAAATTAAAAGTTATAGGCAGACGGAAAGAATCGTTAGGGGATTCTCCAATCATCGCAGAATTGAAATTTTGGAATTATTGGAAAAGATTCCAGAACTTTCGGTTTTGGATATTTCGGAAAAATTGAAAATAAATTTTAAAACCGCATCAGAACACATTAGAAGGTTGGCGATTACGGGATTGGTTTTAAAGCGTTCGGCTGGAAATTTCGTCCGCCACAAACTCTCCGATCGCGGTTTGTCTATTCTTAAATTCTTAAGAATATTAGAATAGCAGGAATTAAAAACTTAACAAAAATTTAATCCCAGTCAGTCGACCCCAAGTAGCAGAGCCAAGCTCGCTACGGGGCAGGCGGGATAAATTTGAGGGAGTATAAAAAAAATTATAACATTGTTATTTTAAATGATTCTGATATGGAATTTGTTAATAGTTTATTGAAGGAGATTACAAATTATGTTTGAAGACAGAAAAAATGCTGGCGAAAAACTTGCAAATGCGTTAAAGAAATACCTGCCTCGCAGGCAGGCAGGCAAGAATAAAAAAGTTCTGGTTTTGGCTATCCCGAAAGGAGGAGTTGAAGTAGCTTATTCTGTTGCTAAGTATTTGAAAGCAGATTTTTCTTTGTTGATTTCCAGAAAATTACCCTTTCCGGATAATCCAGAATCAGGATTTGGAGCAATTGCCGAAGATGGAAGTGTTTTTATTAACGAGGAAGCAGCCAGATGGATTTCCCAAAAAGAGATTGAGAGAATTAAAAAAGAGCAGATTGAGGAGATTAGTAGAAGAATAGAAATATTAAGAAAAGGCAAACCCTTGCCAAAAATTTCTGGAAGAACTGTTATATTGATTGATGACGGTTTGGCTATGGGTTCTACAATGCGGGCAGCAATAACTCTTTGTAAAAAGCAAGAAGCCAAGAAGATTATTGTGGCTGCGCCGGTTTCATCAAAAGATGTGGCAGAAGAAATAGGAAAATTAGTTGATGAAATAATTGTTTTAGAGAAACCCGAATTTTTCCACGCAGTCGCCCAGGTTTATAAAAACTGGTATGATGTTTCGGACGAAGAGGTGATTGGGATAATGAGAAAGTGGGATAAAGAAAAATCTTGTTTGGAAATAATTTGATTTGGGGTAGAATGAAAATATGAAAAAGTTGAAAAAGAAATATTGGTCTGGAGAGGTGAATAAAAAGAGCAATGCTTTAGATTTGGAAGAAGGTGTTTTTATGTGGGATGAGCCGAAAAAAATAGCGACGTCGCTCAAAAAATCAGCCGAAGAGAGCTTGCGACGAAGGGGTACGCCGTTTCAATCAGCAATGTCTATGCTTAATTTTTACATTAACCGCGCTGGCAAAAATTTAAAACCAGAAAGAAAGCGCATTTTAGAACAGGCAAAAATAGAACTGCGAAAACTATTTAAAATTTAGAACCTCGCAAGTCCAAAAATAAAAATTAAAAAATCCCGTAGAATGGGGCAAGCTTATGGGAAAAAGATATCAAAATAGAGATTCTAAATTGGAAACTTCGGGCAAGATTGTTGGTTTTTACGAAAGAGAGTTTTTTTGTTTTTCAAATTTTTCCAGTTTTGCTGTGAAATGGAAAGGAAAAATTTGGCCAACCTCGGAACATGCTTATCAAGCTGCACATTTTTTTAAAACCGCGCCGGCTCTTGCGAGAAAAATTTATAAAGCAAAATCTGCACATGAGGCCTATAAAATAGCTAAGGCAAATGCTGATAAGGCGCCAAAAAAATGGGACGAAATAAAAGTCGAAGTTATGGAAGACATTGTCAGGCACAAATTAAAACAAAATCCGTACGTAATGCGTAAACTGATGCAAACAGGAAAGAAACTGATTATTGAAGATTCTCCAAAAGATAGTTTTTGGGGATGGGGACCAAAGCGAAACGGCAGAAATGAATTGGGAAAAATCTGGATGAAACTTAGAAAAGAAATAAAGAAGAAAAATAAAAATTAAAAAATCCCGCTTAGCGGGACAAGTAAATTCACCCTGTTAAATAATTTTAAATCATCTTTTTATGTTTTATTATGTTTATATTTTAAGGTCGAGTAAAGATAAGAAGTTTTATACAGGGTATACTAATAATTTAAAATTAAAATTTGAGCAGCACCAAAAAGGCAGAGTAGATGCAACAAAAAATAGAAGACCACTTAAGTTGATTTATTATGAAGCATGTTTAAATCAACACGATGCCACTCACCGAGAGAAATATTTAAAGACCTATCATGGTAAATTATTTCTCAGGAATCGGCTCAAATCTTATTTAACAGGGTAAATGAAAAAAATTGCAATAGTTCAATTTTGGATTTTATTGGCAGGGACCTTGTTTGCGTGGGGGAATTTTGTTTTTGAGCTGGTTTCCTGGATAAACAAAAAATCCTGCGAACTGGGATGCGCGGCGCCGGGAACAAATCCATTTTTAACGCCTTGTTTTTACGGAGCGATATTTTTCACCATTTCTTTTGTTCTCAGCGCGATATTGGTCAAAAAAATCAAATTACAGCAATAATTATGTAATTTATTACGTAACAAAAAATCGTCCATTCAATTTTACTCATAGGCTAATTCGCACGAATATGGTATAAGTATAATTTTTGGGTTATAATATATTTGTATGAAAAACATAAAAAATTTAGGCAGAAAATTTAAGGCCTTGGGAAATGAAAGAAGATTAAGGATTATAGAAGTATTGTTGAAGCATAAGAAGCTAGCTGTTGGAGAAATCAGCGGTAAAATCCAACTTTCTTTCCGAAGTACGTCCCGGCATCTGAAAGTTTTGGAAAGTGCCGGATTTGTAAGCTGGGAGCAGGTTGGTATAAATGTACACTATTTTATATACTCGGAAGCGCCAAAAGAATTTTTGGATCTCGTTAAAAAACTCATATAAACGCCAAAAGACACATCGGCTAATTCGCACGAATTAGCCGATAAGGAAAATAGTGTCAGGTCTGTTTTTAAAAACGGCTCACTTTTTTGAGCCGTTTTGGGTTTGACTTTTTCTTTGTAAAATTTTATATTAGAAAGATTAGAATACCTTAACAATTTATCAAGGAGATTAAACAATGGAAGAAATGAAAGATTACAAAGAGACCTATATTTCTGTAGATATTGAAGCCGCGGGCCCAATCCCGGGAGAATATAGCATGTTATCTTTGGGGGCTTGTGTAGTAGGGAATACATCTAAAACTTTCTATGTTGAAATTAAGCCCGTAAACGATAATTATATTCAAGAAGCTTTAGATGTTTGCGGTTTATCTCTGAAAGAACTTAAAGAAAAAGGGACAGAGCCAAAGAAAGCGATGGAAGAATTTGAAAATTGGATTATAACCCAAGCCGCTCCTGATTCAAGAGCAGTATTTGTTTCTTTTGGAACTTTTGATTGGATGTTTGTTCAGTATTATTTTCATAAGTTTTTAGGTAGAAGTCCTATTGGCATAAATGGAATTGATATGAAAAGTTATTATATGGGTATGGCTAATTGCGACTGGAAAGGTACAACGAAGAAACGGATACAAAAAGCAAATCCTCAATTAACCTCGCAAAGAAAACATACTCATAATGCCTTAGATGATGCTATCGGTCAGGCAGAGCTTTTTGAGAAGATGTTTGCTTCAAACTTGAAAAAGTAGACAGAGAGAACAAAATTTAATTTAAAACAGCAGAAAAAATCTCCTGCTGTTTTTCCTTGTCGGCGATTTTTTGGTAGAATGAGGGTATGGCAGCGCCAATTACTCATATAGTATTTGCCGATAAAGTTTTTAATAAATTTTTTTCTGATAAAAAGAGGAAAGATTTTTTTATCGGCACAGTTTTTTCGGACATTAGGTATCTCGGGGCGATTGATAGAAAAAGCACACACTTTAAGGGTGTAAAAATTGATGATTTAAAGAATGAAGATTCTTTTTTAGCTGGTTTAAAATTTCATTCATTAGTTGATGAAGTTAGGGTTAGCTTTATAAGATCGAAAAATATTTATTCTTTACGTCCTGATTCAGAGTATAAAACGGTGGCCCTGAAAGTTGTCGAAGACGAATTGTATTATGACAAAATTAGCCATTGGAACGAAATTATTGATTTTTTTAACGAGGTTTTATCCGAAGAGCTTTCTTTTGGAATTAAGAAAAAAGATATTACAAGATGGCATCGATTGCTTCAAGGATATTTTTCAAAAAAACCGGATGAAAAAAGCAATAGAACATTTGGAGCGGGATCGGGATTTTCAAAAGATGCTCAAGATGAAATCAATAATCTCGTAAACCAGATGAAGTCTAGTGAAGAGATAGAACGAATAATTGAAGAATTTTATAATAACTTTGAAGAATTACTTAAAAATTAAAAAACAAGGTTTATGGGGAGGAAAGAATTTAGTTATTTTGGAAAAAATTTGATTTGGGGATAGAATAAAGATATGAAAATTTTTGTAAAGGCGAAACCGAGGGCAATGGAGAATAAAATAGAGAAAATTGATGATAGCAATTTTATTGTTTCAGTAAAAGAGGCACCGGTTCAAGGGAAGGCGAATGAAGCGATTATCGAATCTTTGGCCGAATATTTTAATGTGGCAAAATCGGATATAGAAATAATTCGCGGTCATAAATCCAAGGAAAAAATCATAGAAATTAAAAAATCCCGCTTAGCGGGATAGGTAAATTTATGGACAAGGAAAGAAAATTTTTGGAAAATCTTGAGAGAGAACCGCAGCACAATGAAATTACGGTTGATTTTTTGCGTCACGGGAAAACAGAATATACTGATAAGGGGAGAGATTTGACTTTGCAAGGAGAACAGCAAATTCGCGAAAGCGCGGAACGAATCATAGAAACAATTGACCCAAAAAAAGAAACAGTCGTACTCTGGAGTTCGCCCGCACCAAGGGCCCAGGGCTCCGAAGAAATAATCAAGGAAGCGCTCGCAAAAAGAAAAATTGAAGTTTATAAGGATTCCGAGATTCATACGATGCGTAATTTTGACCAGAAAGACAAGGAATTTATGGAAAAATTCTTGCAGGAAGCAGCCGAAAAAGGAATTTCTCCCGACGTATTTTATGCGCAGCAGAAGCGAGGCAAGAACGAAAAATTTGAAACGCAGGAGGAGGTTCGCAAGCGCATGGAAAGAGTTTTCAATTGGATAAGGCATTTGGCCGAGCATGCGAATCTTCAAGGTAGGAAGTTGCACATAATCGGAGTCAGCCATTTTGAATTTCTTAATCCCCTTATAAAAGATATTTTCGGTTATGAAGCGGAAAGGGGAGAAAGCGTGACATTCGGCGAGATAATCAAAGTCAATTTCGATTACAATTCCGCTAACAAAGAAATGAGTATCTCGGCCGAGTTTCGGGGACAGAGAAAAGATAATATTATTTTTGACAAAGAGAAAAGAAAATTTATTTATGGAAAATAAATACCAAACGCCATTGGCCGACAGGATGAGGCCGGAAAAACTGGAAGAGTTTTTGGGCCAGGAAGAAATTTTGGGCAAAGGAAAATTATTGAGAAAAGCCATTGAATCGGATAAATTGCCGTCAATAATTTTCTGGGGGCCGCCGGGAAGCGGAAAAACAACCCTCGCCTTTATTATCGCGAAAATTACCAAATCCGACTTTAAAAGAATCAGCGCGGTTGAAAGCGGCCTGAAAGAATTTCGCGAAGTGGTTAAATCGGCGGAAATAAATTTTCGCCTTGGCAAAAAAACCATTCTTTTTATTGATGAGATTCATCGCTGGAACAAGGCGCAGCAGGATGCGCTTCTGTCCCACGTTGAAAAGGGGACGATTATTTTAATCGGCGCAACAACCGAAAATCCAAGTTTCGAGGTGATTGGCGCCCTGCTTTCGCGCTGCAGGGTTTTTGTTTTAAAACAATTGGACAGAGACCAGATTGCGGAAATTATCAGGCGAGCGATTAAAGACAAGAAGAAGGGATTGGGAGCTTTGAATTTAAAAATTGATAAAAAAATAATTGAAAAAATCGCCGGGATGAGCAATGGCGATGCAAGGATTGCCTTAAATGCCCTGGAATACGCGGCGCTTTCTTCAAAATCAAAAAATATTACTTTTGAAATCGTTAAAGAAGCGTTTCAGAAATCGCATTTGCTTTACGACAAAAACGGCGAGGAACATTATAATATTATTTCCGCCCTGCATAAGGCAATGCGCGGTTCTGATGCCGACGCCGCGCTTTATTGGCTGGCAAGAATGCTTGAGGCGGGGGAAGATCCACTCTATATTGCCAGAAGAATAATCAGGTTTGCCTCCGAAGATATTGGTTTGGCAAATTCAAGGGCATTAGAGCAGGCTGTTGCCGCGTATAATGCCTGTCATTTTATCGGCGTTCCCGAATGCAATGTGATTTTGGCGCAAGCAATTGTTTATATGGCAAAATGCAAAAAATCCAATGAATTGTATGTTGCTTATGAAAAAGCGGCGGATGACGTGAAAAATTTTGGAAATCTGCCCGTGCCGATGCACATCAGAAACGCGCCGACAAAATTAATGAAAGAATTGGGGTATAGCAAGGGCTATAAATACAGCCCGAATTATAATTACAAAGAAAAGCAGAATTATTTCCCTGATAAATTAAAAGGAAAAAAATATTTGAAATAAAAATGCTCAAAGTTGCGGCTGCTTCAACAAGGTACAGCTTCTTTTCTTTACTCAAAGAATAAAGTATAATTATTAAAGAAGGAAAAAAACATGAAAATACTCAAAACCATTCTTATTACCATTTTTATCACTGTCATTGTTGTATTCGCTGTGCTTTATTGGATCGATTTAAAAGAGCAAAAATCATCAGAAAAAAAAGTTGAGCTGTCAAAAACTTTTAAAAACGATGAACTTGGTTTTAGTATCGGTTATCCTGTTGATTGGGAATACGCTCAACCTAACGCTTGGACAGTGGTCTTTAGCGGAAAACAGGGCACTGAAGCTTATTATTCTACGGTAAATATTCAAAGTATTGCCTCAAAGCAGGCCGGAGGTAAATATGGAACAGTTGAAGAGGCTATGGGTGACTTCAAAAAACAATTTTTAACTGCTCCCCAGGCAAAAATTATTGAAGAAGGTGCTTCTATCCTTACTCAAGCTGATGGCACAAAATACGAAGGAAGATACTTGATTGTCACTTATCTCTTAGAGGGGACACAACTAACAAAACAAGACCAAAGAGTTTTTCCAAGAAAAGACGGGCTGGGTTTTTATGCTTGGGCCTATACTTCACCTAAAGATCAGTATGATAAGTACTTTCCTATTGCCGAATCAATGTTAGAATCAATCCATCTTTTCAAATAATAAAAAGAGTTGCGGATAATTTTTTGTTTTTAAAGGGTCGACGGATTTCATTAATAATTTAAATAAAAAACAATGGAAATACAAAAAGAAAAATCAACTGTTTTAATTCTTTTGCTGGGATTAATTTCCTTAGCAGTTTTAGTTTTGTTCCTTTTCAAAGGGATTCTTTTTTCTTTTGTTGGCTTTTTTTCCTTTTTCGTTTGGCTTTGGATTATATTTTTGCTTGTTTTTCTGATACTTTTTCTGGCGCGTTTCTTTAAGATAGGTTCTTTTGTTAAACTTTCCTCCCGGCCGGCTTTATCATTTATTTTTGCATCCCGGTGGTTTTTAGGGATTTATTTCTTTTTAAGTTTGTTTTTGATAATCAATATTTTTTGGCAGATAATTCCTTTTGCCACTCTAACCTCAATCAAAGACACAGGAAAAATTTCTTCCTCCCACGTTACTGGTTTAAAAATGGAATTGAAGATTATTGATTACCCCAAAGAAATTACTGATGTTCTTCAGATCGGGGAGTTTAAAGTAAAAGCCAAAAATCTTTCTTCAGACACGGCTTTAACTTACGAGGATATTGAAAATATGAAGTATAAACTTAGTCTTATTGCTACTTATGAAGGAGGGCCTGAGACAATGTATGTTGGAGAAAGCATTCCCATTATCAAAGAGGTGCCCGAGTATAAACATGGGTTGGCAATTAATGATTTTGGAAGAATTGAGCCGGGAGAAGAAAAAGAGTTAACGATTACTCCTTATAATGTGGTTCAAATAGGAAAAGAGTACAAGCCCACAAAAGAACAGGAGGCTATCTGGGAGGTAGCTGGTAAAACTAAGTCCGGAATTATTTGGATCATTTCCCGCGAATCCAAACCTTCAATCGTTTGTGCGGGCAGTGGTCAAAAAAGAACGGTTTGGTTTGAATTTAGTAAAGTAGCCGAAGTGAAAGAATCCCAAGCAGGATTTGTTTTAGCTCCGGTCTTTGCCCCGCCGGTTGGAAAATCAAATAAGGTAGAGATAATGTGCGAATACCGCTAGGTGGAATGAATTAAAAAGGTAATCGAAATTAAGCCTTGACAAATTTTGTACATATGCTATAATTAGATTGTACGAACATGAATAATAATTATCGTTTAAATTTATGGAAAGATTTAATTTACCTTTAGAACCGGAGAAACGCAATAATCCGTTTTCTTACAAAGACATTGAGCCGGCCAACCCCGAAACCGGCGAATTTAAAGTCCAAGAATCATCTGGCGAGGAGTGGGTGGGCAGATCGGAGCGGCCGCCAGCAATTGTCAGGGCAGAACAAGAAAAGATGAAAAAGGCCGGTTTAGTCAAGCTTATTGAACAACTGTCCGAGGAAGAACGTAAGAAAGTTCGGGAAGAAGCCAGAATTCAGGTGTTAGAGACTATTCAAAAGAAGCAGCAGCTTTTTCAGCTAAACCGAGCTGAAATGGAAAAAGAATTCAACGAACTTTATCGGCTCAAAGAATGGGAATTAGCCCGCAAATGGTTGGTTGTTCATCCTGAAAAACAAGTTGAGAAATAAAAAATCGCCTTGTCGGCGATTTTTTGTTTGTCCTGAATTTATTGAAGGGGTAGATTAACTGATTGACATTTAAAATTATAATTGGTATATTTTAAGTGTTCTTTTTAAAAAAGCTTTTTGGGAGGAAACCATGAAAGCATTGAAAGTTTTTGGAGCGATTTTTTTATTGGCGGCCGTTTTAAGCCTTTATGCCGCTAACGGCCAGGACGCCAATGCAGAGCCAAAGCATACCATTGCTGTTTCGGCAACAAGCACTATTTATATTGAACCCGATTTGGCAATTATCACTTTTTCGGTCGTCAATGAGGCGCAAACCGCTTCCCAGGCAATGGACGAAAACGCAAAAAGAATGAATGCCGTAATCAACTGCTTAAAACAGCTGGGCGTGGGAGACAAAGATTTGAAAACCACAAACTTCAATATTTCTCTCCGTTATGAGCAGGATAGCTCCACGCGGAAGATGGTGCTGGTTGGTTATCAGATGTATCAGTCTCTTATGGTTAAAATCAGAAATTTCAAGAAGATGGCGGCTATTATACAGGGAGCGCTTGATACCGGCGCCAATCAGGTTAGCAATTTGGTTTTTATTGTTGAAAACCCGGAAGAAATTCAAAAGCAGGCAAGAATACTCGCAATACAAAAAGCCAAGATTAAAGCCCAGGAATTGGCTGAACAGCTTGGCATTCAGCTAGGCAGGGTTATTGGTTTTAATGAGAATTCTTCGGTCCCTAGGTCTTTTAATTCTAGAGGGGGCATGATGGAAGCTGCTGGTGGTGCTTCATCTCCGCAAATTGAGTCGGGCGAAAACGTAATCGAGGTTACGGTAACGATTATTTACGAAATTAAATAATAAAATTAAAGCAAAATGGCTCCGCTAAGCGGAGCCATTTTTATAAAGAATAAAAATTTGGTATAATAGAGGCAGATTGAATAATAAAAAATAATTTAAAAATAAAATAATTATGAAAAACAAAATTTTGATTATCATCGCAATTTTAGTAGTATTGGCCATAGGAGTAGGCATTGGAATTTATTTTTCAAAAAGTGGCCAAAAAAAAGGGTCCGGATCAGCTTATGGCCCGGAAGCAACCGAAGAAGGGATTCGTTTGGAAAAAGAAGCTTTTTCCGTGAATATGCCGGAGGGTTGGTCGGAAATGGGCGCGCCCACCGGGATTTCGGCAATGGCGGTTAATACCAGTGAAGAAATCACTGATCCGGCAGCTAAAAAAATTAATTTCAGAACTTATTTTTCCGTTGTTTACGATACTCTGGGCGAAAGAAGTGGAGAGGTATATATTCAATTTGTCAGGGATTCTTTGGCTCAAACTATTCCGGGCATTAAGATTACTTACGAGCAGGACGGCAAGGTCAATAATCAAGATGCCCATTTTCTGGAAGCGGAATTTAACCAGAGAGGGATTGATTTTAAAGTATTATTGGTTGTTGTTAGCGGCAAGGGCAACGATGTATGGATTGTATCATTCAATACTCCCAAGACGAGCTGGGATAAGTATCGGGATTTATTTTATCAGACAACCGATAGTTTCAGCGTGAAATGAGAGCGTGATTGACTTATTATTGAAGGGCGTGATAAGATGAAACATTGGTTTGGTCTTTGAAAAATCAAAAAGGAGGCTTTGATGGAAAATTTCAACAAGAAATTTTTGGAGAATCTATTGAGAACTGCCAGTCCGTCCGGTTTTGAGAAAGAAGCGGCGGAGCTGTGGAAAAATGAAGCGAAATTATTTACCCAGAATGTTTCTAGCGACATTCACGGAAATGCCGTTGCCAAGGTAGTGGGGACAACCGATAAAAGCATTATGCTCGCCGGCCATATTGATGAAATAGGCCTTATGATTAGCTATATTGACCCTTTGGGATATTTGTACGTCAATCCGATCGGCGGTTGGGATGCCCAGATTTTGCCCGGCCAGAGAGTGAAAATATATACCAAAAACGGCAAAGTGATAAAAGGCGTTATCGGTCGGGCGCCAATTCATTGCCTTCCTCAACTGGCAAAAGAGCAGGCCGTAAAAATAGACGATGCGTGGATTGATATTGGCCAGTCAAAAGAATACGTTCTGCAGAATATTTCGGTTGGCGATTACGCGGTTATTGATTACGAGCCGGAATTCTGGGGCGATGTTTTGGTTTCAAGAGGCCTGGATGACAAAATTGGCGCTTTTGTGGTGCTTGAGGTTTTAAAAAGGGTAAAATATATTCGGCAGGATTTCAGAGCGACAGTTTGCGCAGTGGCAACTGTTCAGGAAGAGATTGGTCTTCGCGGCGCAAGAACAGTTGCTTATCATTTAAATCCTATAATTGGTATTGCCGTTGACGTTACTTTTGCCACCGATTGTCCTCAAACCGACAAGAGAAAAACCGGGGATATAGAATTGGGCAAAGGTCCTGTGATTTCTGTGGGGCCGAATATTAATCCCCAAATTTATAATTTGCTGGTAGAAACAGCGAAAGAAGCGAATATTCCCTATCAAGTAGAAGCCGCGCCCGGCGGAACCGGCACGGATGCAAACGTTATTCAGCTCACCAGAAGCGGCGTAGCTACCGGACTTGTTTCGATTCCAAACAGATATATGCATTCGCCCTGCGAAATGGTGAATATCAACGACGTGGAAAATGCCATAAGATTGATTACTGCTTTTTGTGTCAGTGAGACGATATATAAAAATTTCAACTTCTAACTTTTGAAAATTTAAGATAGTTAGGGGAGGTGTTTCAATACATTTCCCCTTTTCTTTTTTTCTTGACCAAGGAGGCATAAAATAGTAAGCTGAAAATGAGATTAAAAACCAATTTCCAAAATTATGTTTAAAGAACCAAAAATTGAGAAAATCATAAAAGGGGAAGCCAAAAAAACGGGCGAGACAGCCGCAAAAGCCGGAGATAAATTGAGTTACGCTCTAGATAGGACCGTTAGCGAAAGGGGCATTGAAGATTATAAAGATCTTCTTCAAATACCCATTACCAGAGAATTTTTGGGAGATAAAGTTTTGGATTTAGGATCGGGAGTAACCGGAAGATTTGCCAAAGAGGCTGCTGAACAAGGAATTGAAATTTATTCATTGACCCCGGCTTTCAATAAACCGGGCATAAGAAAATTTTTGAAGAGCGCCGAATGTCTTCCGACCGCCGGACTCGTTCAGGATTTGCCGTATAAATCCAATGTTTTTGATTCTGTTTTATCCGTATGGGCGGTGCCGACTCATATCCCTGAGGACAAAAAAAATTATATAGAATCTTTTAAAGAAATTGTCCGGGTTTTAAAACCCGGCGGAAGGGCTTTTTTGGCGCCGATACTTAGCACCTATGATTTTGACTTAGTTGAACAAGCTATAAATAAAATCAAAAAAGAGCAGCCGATAAAAAATAAATTCAAGGAGGGTCGCCGGGGGACAATATTAATTCTTACCAAATCCGAAGAGGAGAAGGAATAAGAATAAAAAGTTATAATTAATTGCAAAATTTTACTAAAAACGGTTCATATTTATGAGTCGTTTTTGTTTTTTGCAGGGTTTTTGTTTTTGGGAAAATTTTGGTAGAATGGAGTTGGGGAAATGTGGTAAGACGCAGGGGAAATATGGAAAAAAAAGCAGCGAATTATATGCCAAAAAATAAATTTTTATTTTATATATTTTTAGCGTCATTATTTTTTATTGTATCGGCGTTTTTATTTGTCGTTTTAAAACAAGCGGGCGATTCCAACCCGAACAAAGTCTGTTTTAGAAACTATTGTTTTGACGTGGAACTGGCCAGGACAAGTGGAGAAATGGCCCGCGGTTTAATGTTCAGAAAAAGCTTGGAGCACGACAGGGGAATGCTTTTTATTTTCAAAGAAGAGGGAAAGCATTCTTTTTGGATGAAAAATACTTTGATTCCCTTAGACATAGTCTGGCTTAATCAAGACAAAGAAGTTGTTTTTATAAAAAAGAATTTTGAGCCGTGCACTCAAAAAATATGCCCCGGCGTTATGCCTGATAAAAAAGCAAAATATGTTTTGGAAGTTAATGCCGGAATAATTGAGGAAATTGGTCTTAAAGTAGAGGATAAAATGATTTTTTAGCTAAATATTTTTAATAATCTATAAAAGCGGCCTTGGTTGTGGGCCGCTTTTAAATTTTTATTATCTAAATTTTCTTAACAATTCTTTCAGATACTGTTGTGCAGTATTTTTTTGCATATCGCTTCCTCGTTTATTGATAATATCCATTGAATGATTAATGTCTTTTATGGATATATCGGGGTTCCATCTTTCTCCCGCTACCCACCAAAATTGGCAGGAGGTTTGGCACTTTAGAACCTCTAAATCGTGCTTGATATTTTTGTTCAGGCAAGAAACAGCTGATTCCGAGATTTTCCACATAATTTCATGAACAGGATTTCGAGGCGAGCGCCAAAGTGAAAAATAATCCTGTTTTTCGAAATCATCCGGAGAGGTGGCACAGGAACCCGGAGGAATTTCTTGCTGGAATTTCGGAAATCTGGAAAGAATTTCTCCTATAGGCATAAGTTTAACCCCGCTGTTGTTGAATCCAAAATTATCTAGTAAGGGTTTTAAGAAATTTTCAATCAACCCTTTGTGGTGATGGCCAAAAGTTTCTCCATCCATTGCCAGAACAACATAGCAATTCTTATTTTTTGTCCAATTGCAGATTTCTCTTGGAAAGCGATTCTCAAATTCTTGCCAGTTTATTTTGTTCATGGCAATCATATTGCTCCAGAAGTTGCTTCTAAGAAAAACAGCAAGCCCGTCTTGAGAAGGAATTTTATCAAAAGGCGCATATTTGTATCTAGTATCAAAGGGCACATCATCGGTTAAAGTCCATTTGATTCCGAATTTCTTCAGAAGAGAAATAACGTTTTTATCGTAAGCCATTTCCGGTAAATATAAGCCAAAACTATTGGTTTTAATCCCTCGCATCCGTTTCATATCCCGATCGCATTTTATTTGCCTTGTGCTCATTTCCGGAGAAAGCAGGGGAATAATGGGATGATAAGCGGCAGTACTCACAAGTTCTACCCAATTTTTTGCTACTGCGTTTTTTATGCTTTCTATAACATCTTCTGCTTTGCATTCTTTTAGCTTTTCAATCAGCGACCACTGAATATTAAGGGTAACGCACTTTTTCTCATGGGAATTCAAAAGATTAACAAGGGGCCTGTAACATTCGCTTATGATTTTCTGGGCTATTTCTTTGTCTTGCCACCAAGGCTGATACAAATGCAGTAAAAGTCCTAAATAAATCATCACACACCTCAAACCTGTATTGTTTCGCCTTCCTGAAGGCGTCGAATTTTTTGCTTCTTTCCAACAATGTCTTCAAGTATGTCATATCTTTCTTGCGGAGCGTGAAAGGGGATAATAACTTCCGGTTTCAAGATTTCGATCGCTTTCATTATATCGGACCTTTGACCATGGCCGGAAACATGCAGAAATCTTTCTTCAACATCAAAGGGCAGATTGAGCTTTTGTTTTTCTTTTTCATGTAAAATAATTCTTGCTCTTTGATTGCGTAGATTTTGCAGGAGCGTTTTTATCCCTTTTTCGTTGCCCGGTATGCATCGTGAAGAAAAAACTATTGTGTCTTTTGAAGAAAGGCGCAAGTAGCGATGTTCGTTCCTGCTCATTTTCGCTAATCCGGAGTTGTCTTCGCCTTGAGATCCGCAAACCAGGATAACGTTTCCGTTTTTTGGCGGAAAATATTTTCCCAAGAGATTGTATGAGTCCGACATTCCCCACCCAGAAATACCAACGACTTTATGTTGAGCTTTTCCGATCCTAAGGATTTCTTCCATTCTTTTGAGATTAGAGGAAAAGAATGAAATTATCACTCTGCCCCTCGTTTCTTTGATTATTTTCTCAAGAGAATCGAATACTCGTTGTTCCGGGGGCGTAAAACCATCCATTTCCACATTGAGAACATCTAAGACAAGACAATGAATTTTGCCTACTCTGTTACGAATTTCTTGGAATGTTCTCTCGGTCTCTTTAATGCTTTCTTTTGTTCCGTTAAACTTGAAGTCTCCGAGATGTAAGACATTTTTTGCGCCCAGGCGCATCAGCACGCCGTAATTGCCGGGAATAGAATGCTGCAGCGGCACAAAAGAGATTTTGAAATTACCATGTTGCAGATTTTCGTTTTCGTTGAAAGTGCGGCACTTGGTATATGCCGGTATTTGAAGATTTTCAGCATAACGTTCCATGAATTTTTTTGACCATTGAGATAAATATATGGGGAGCTTTCGTTTTCCAAGTTCTGCCACGGCTCCGATATGATCAAGATGGGCATGGGTAATTATCCCGATTGCATTTTTCTTTTTTCTTAAAATTTCGTCCAGAATATCAAGACGAGGTGGAGGATTTGTCCAGTTAAAATCGGGCATCGAAAACTCGTTTTCCAATGTTGCGTTTTGCTTGTTTTTTTCATGATGTCGGGGTTTGATTCCGCAATCCACGACGATTGCGGCGTCGTCGCCTACATAAAGAAAACAATTGTGTCCTACTCCATCTACTCCTCCGATGGGAGTGATTGCTATCTTTTTTCTTTTCAAAAGCATTTTTTGCTCCTTTCCAGTAATGAATATGAGTTGTCAATGAACAACATTGGATTATACATCGCTTTGTTAACGATGTCAAATTTAAAACAAAACTTGACAAAAATTTTAAAATATGCTAAGCTTAATTACAAGATTAAAAATCAAAAAAAGCTCTTTGAAAATAAAATAAAAATGCTTTAAAAGGAGGCATAAATTGAAGACAATCATTGTGGTGATTTTGTTTGCTTTACTGGTCGATGGAATTAAAACTTTAGTTGAATCATTTTCTTCTTACAAAAAGAAAAGATTCTCTTCTGACCATGCTCTGGTTTCGGTTCTCATCCCTTTGTACAACAAAGAGCGAGAAATCGAAAAAGTTCTAAAATCAGTCCTGAAATTGTTCCCCAAAGAAAATATTTTTGTAGTCAATGACGGAAGCACTGACAACGGTCTAAGCGTAGCAAAAAATGTAGCACCAGATATTCATTTTCTTTCCACTGAAAATCAAGGAAAAATTCGGGCTATAGAAAATG
>Ga0315297_10001094_pt1 | contig 16431 bp, 14 predicted proteins | sample YL17G15_0_MG_FD_203628 | JGI IMG/M metagenome (GOLD analysis project Ga0315297, IMG submission 203628) | Sediment microbial communities from Yellowstone Lake, YNP, Wyoming, USA - YL17G15_0 | ecosystem: Environmental > Aquatic > Freshwater > Lake > Sediment | place: USA: Wyoming | collected... | reverse complement strand
CCGGACGGCGTCGAGTTCCGGAACAGCAGGCCGGGCTCGAGCTGCACGAAGATGAACGCGCAGCAGGCGGCGACGACCAGCAGGCCGACCCAGATGTCGATCCGCGACCACAACGACCCGTCCAACTGGCGGTCCCGCGCCGTGTCCGTCGTGACCGCCATGTCCGACAGCCTGCCAGCAACGCGTGCCGTCACCCCGTCACGGGGCGAACACGGGCTACCGCACGAGCGACGAGATCAGGGCTGACGAACGAGCTCGAGCACGCGGTCGAGCGGGATCGCGCCTTCGGGCGCCTCCCACGTCTGGACCTCACAGCCACCGCAGCGGCGGAACGTGAGCTCGGACCCGGCGACGTGCATGCGGATCTCGATCAGGGCCGTCTTGGTACAGGTAGGACAACGCATCTTCGACCTCCCAGTCGTGTTCGCGACCGTCGGTATCGGCCGGGAACGCCCCGATCTTGAGCCCGGAACTCGATATCTCGAGCCCGGAAGCCGGGCAGTGCTCGAGGCCCCGGGTCAGGCGACGATCAGGATCGACGCGAGGAGGTTGAACCCCACGTGGAGCATGATCGATTGGGAGAGGTTGCCGGTCTTCGTCGCTCGCCATCCGCTCACGAGGCCGAGGAGCAGGAACGCCGGCACGTAGTAGTAGGTCTCCGGATCACCGAGCACGTGGACGAGGGCGAAGACCAACGCGGATCCGAACACGGCCCGCTCCGGGGTCGTGCGGCGCAGCAGGGCCCGCAGCAGGGCGCCCCGGAACAGCAGCTCTTCGGCCAAGGGCGCGAGCAGTACGACGCCGAGCGCGAACAGCGGCACTTCGATGCCGTTGGCGTTCTCGAACTGGCGCACCACCTCCTGGGAAGAGCCGTTGAGGTCGGCCAGCTCGGTGATCGGGAGGAGCATCCAACCCGCAACGAGTGAGAGCCCCAGGCCCGCAGCGATCCAGGCCAGGTCGCGGGCCCGGACGGCGAGGCCGAAGTCCGCCCGAAGGCTGCCCCGACCCTTCCTCCGGGCGATGAGCGCGAGCGTCCCGATGATCCCCAAGTTCTGGGCGACGAGCGCCAGGATCAGCGCCGACACCTCGAGATCCTTGGGGATCCCGCTGTCGGGGACGTGCGCCCGGGAGGCCGCCATGATCGCGATCGGGATGATCGCGAGCAACGCGCACACGAAGCCCGCGATCCATGCGATGAGGACGTCGGGCAGGCCCCACCGAAGCTCGGTCACCGGTGCCGGCATCGGTCCGACCGGCTGCGCCTCCATGCGTGCACGCTACCGGCGGGTCGCCCCGGGTTCGTGCCCCGAGGTCACGGCAGAGGAATCAGCGCCGTACGATGGGTGTTCCGGAGCAGGACCCGACTCTCCGAGACCCACCTGGAGCTTCCATGAGCCGCCCCCCGTCCGACCTGCCGCCGGGACGCCCCGCGGGCGGACCCGAACGCCGGCCCGGCGACGGGAGGCCCACGCCCCCGACGGGCCCGCCGTCGTGGACGAAGGTGCTGCCGTGGCTGCTCATCCTGGCGCTCGTCGGCGTGTTCGCCCTCACCAACATCTTCTCGATCGACGGCACCTCGGCGAAGGAGCTCAGCTACTCGCAGTTCACCGACGCGGTGAGAGCGGAAGATGTCAAGAAGGTCGACTACGACCCCGAGAGCGGCAAGATCACGGGTGCGTTCACCTCCGAGCGTGACGGGACGACGGAGTTCACCTCCGAGGGTCCGACCAACGATCTCCCCGAGTCGACCCTCAAGCTGCTCAAGGCCCAGGGCGTCGACCTGAACTACCAGCGCGAGGGATCGAACTTCCTCCTCGACCTGATCCCGCTGCTGCTCCCGGTGCTGCTCATCATCGGCTTCTTCGTGTGGATGAGTCGTCGCGCCCAAGGCCAGATGGGCGCGGTCATGAACATCGGACGGAGCAAGGCGAAGGTCTACAACACCGAGAAGCCCAAGACGACGTTCGATGATGTGGCGGGCTACGGCAACGTGAAGGCCGAGATCGCCGAGGTCGTTGACTTCCTGAAGTACCCGGCGAAGTTCAAGCAGATCGGTGCTCGCATCCCCAAGGGGGTGCTGCTCGTCGGCCCGCCGGGAACCGGCAAGACGCTGATCGCACGTGCGGTGGCCGGCGAAGCCGGCGTGCCGTTCATCTCGGTCACGGGCTCGGACTTCATGGAGATGTTCGTGGGTGTCGGTGCCGCCCGCGTGCGTGACCTGTTCCAGACGGCGAAGAAGCAGGCGCCGGCGATCATCTTCGTCGACGAGATCGACTCGATCGGACGCAAGCGCGGCGCGGGCCTCGGCGGCGGCCACGACGAGCGCGAGCAGACGCTGAACCAGATGCTTGCGGAGATGGACGGCTTCGAGGCCACCGAAGGCATCGTGATGATGGCCGCGACGAACCGGCCCGACGTACTCGACAGCGCCCTGCTCCGGCCCGGTCGCTTCGACCGTCAGATCGTGGTGCCCCTCCCCACCCAGGAAGAGCGCACGCAGATCCTGCGCGTGCACATGAAGGACAAACAGATGTCGCCCGACGTCGATGTCAGCGTCGTCGCGCGTGGCACGCCCGGCATGTCGGGCGCCGATCTCTCGAACCTGGTGAATGAGGCCGCACTCCATGCGGTGCGCCGAGGTGCAGCCGTCGTCGAGGGCGAAGACTTCGAGGCCGCGCGCGATCGCGTGCTCATGGGCCTCAAACGCGACTCGATGGCCATCAACGACGAGGAGAAGGAGGTCATCGCGTACCACGAGGGTGGCCACGCGGTGCTCGCCTACGTGCTCGACCACGCCGATCCGGTGCACAAGGTCACGATCCTCGCGAGCGGGATGGCGCTCGGCGTCACCCACCAGCTCCCCGAAGAGGAGCGCCACATCTACAAGCGGGAGTACATCGCCGACTCGATCGTCGTCGCGCTCGGCGGACGGATCTCCGAGGAGCTCGTGTTCGGTCACGTCTCGACCGGCGCGCAGAACGACCTCGTCCGCATCACCGAGCTCGGCCGCAAGATGGTGCGTGAGTGGGGGATGTCCGAGCGCATCGGCCCGATGGCTTGGGGTTCCCAAGGCGCGGTGTTCCTCGGCGAAGACCTCATGCACACCCGCGACTACTCGGACGAGACTGCACGTGTGATCGACGAGGAGACCGAGCGCATCCTTCGCCAGGAGGAGAGCCGGGCTCGGCGCATCCTGCGGGTCCACCGGCGTGGGCTCGATGCCGTCGCCCAGGCGCTGCTGGTGCGCGAGACCCTCGACGGCGCCGAAGTCGCGCTCCTCGTCGACGAGGCGATGGGGCGTAAGTCGGGCGGCTACCGCAAGGTGCGTCGCGCCGACGGCACCATCATGGAGATGAAGCCGCCGGCAGCCAACCCGCCGGCGCCCAACGGAGGACGCAAGCCACGCAAGGCGACGAGCACCACCAAGCGCTCGAGCCGCAGTAGCGGCTAAGACTGCGCTCGGGTTCTCCGTTCCGCTTCAGGTGATCGCGCCGAGGTCGGCCTCCGGCGTCGAGCCCGGTTCCCGGCACTCCGCGAGCGCGGCCCACAGGTCGGTGGCGCTCGTCGCGCCCACGAACGCTCGGAGCACGACGCCGTCGGCGTTCGCGACGAGGATCATCGGGATGGCGGACACGTCGTAGCGGTCGTGGAGCTCGCGCTGCGATGCGAACTCGACCTCGCACGTCGCGACCTCGGCCGACTCGAGCACGGCGACCTTCGCGCCGAGGCCCTGACACGAAGCGCACGTCTCCGACGAGAAGTAGGCGACCAGCCACGGTGCGTCCGCTCGGGGGAAGTCGGGGCGGGCGAGCTGACGCGGCACCGGGAACGCGTCGCGCGGTGGGCCGTCGGGCGTGCGCCGCCGGAGCCACCAGGCCGCGGCGGCGGCGAAGATAGCCACGACCACGAAGATGCCGGCCTGCACTGCCATCGTTCCCGTCCTAGCCCCGGAACGGGATCCCGGGCGAGAGCGACACCCCGCCCCCGATCACCTGACGCCCGACGACGATCGGTCCGTCGGCCCCGACCACGAGCACCTGGTCGGGACGAATCGAGCGCTCGCCCAGCGAGAAGGTCACGCGCTCCCCCGGTGGAACCGCCGCCGCCGGCGCGCTCGTCGGACTGTCGGGAACGCCGGCGGTGTACGCGTAGAGTTGGACCGTGATCGGCCGGGAACCGACGTTCCACGCGCTGATCAAAGCATCGCCCGCGTCATCGAGGCGTCCGATCGCGAACGCCCAACGACGTGCCGACATCGGCGAGCCCGGCGTGCTGGCGACACCGATGACCGGAGACGGCGTGGCCCACGCTCCGAACGACTCGACAACAATCGGAACATCGCGCACTGCGCGTACCTCGACCGAGTACTCGGTTCCAACCGAGACGCTGCTGCCGAGGTCGACACGTGTCAGCCCATCGGCGGGAAGATCGATGCGCTCGGGCTGCCCTGCGCTTCCGCCCGCGCCTACCACCTCCACCTCGACCTGGATCGGACGGGGAGTGAAGTTCGCGATCGACACCGACTGGGTCGCGCCGAACTCAGCGTTGCCCGACGGCAGACGCCATGTCCGTGCGCCGCGGGTGAGCCCAAGGGAGACCGCAATCCCCTTGCGGGCGTCGGTACCGTCGAAGCGTTGTGACTGCTCGGCGACGACGCGGCCAGTGCGAGCGACGACGGAAATCGCCACGTTGGGCTGTCGGCGAACGAGATCGTGGACCGCGACCGAGACGCGCGAGTGACGCGGAACCACAAGGGCTTGAGTATCTGCAGGCTCCTGCACTCCGGCGTCGGTCACGAACCGAACATCGACGATCGCATCGTCGCCGAACGGGTTGAACAACGCGAGCCAATCCTGGGCGCCGCGATCGGTGGAGCCATCGGCGAAGTACCAGCGGCGCGCGGCCTGACGCGTACACGGTCCGACCGCCACGTCATCGTTGCCTCGGATTTCGTGCTCGACGACGGCCTGCCCTCCGAAGACCTCGACCACAACGCCAGGTTCTGCCGTCTCGACGATGTCGGCGACCTCGATGCGCCGCTGCGCAAGCGTGTCGACGGTGAACCGGCGGGACTTCTGCGACCCGTCGCCCGCCATGACGGTGAGCTCGACCGTGATCGGGCGCCGAGCGAGGTTGCCGATGATCACCGTCTCGTTCGCTCGACCGTCCGGCGTCGATGTGCCCTCGGCGCAGTACCAGGCCGCGTCGACCGCGGCCCGATCCGGCACCGACGGACCGTTCCCTCCGGCACCGATCCGTGCTCCGGCAAGGGCATTCGACCGATCGCTGGAGGACGATGCGCCCTGCTGCAGCACGACGGCCCCGCCGAGGAGGACCACCAGCACGGCAATCGCCGGGCCGCGGTACACGCGTCGGCGGGGAGCGTCGCTCACGAGTCGCTCCAGAAGTCGTCGTCGTCGAACGCGAAGTTGCCGAGGTCGGTGCGGCGGGGCTCACGGTCGATTCGTTGCCGGCGCGCCGTCGCGGCACGCTCGACACGATCGGCTTGGCGCCCGCGGGACCACCACACCAGCGCGAGCAGCCAGAGCACGACCTCCCCGGCCAGGAGCGCATAGCGCAGGCCCTGCCCGTCATGGGTGATCGAGACCACGCCCGCCCGCGGGTTGCGCCACGAGTTGAGGTAGCCGAACGAGAGCTGGTGTCGGAGCGCGCCCTGGGATCCCTCGGCGCGCCATCCGTCGGCGAACGCGTCGGCGAGCAGCACCGTGCCGGCAGGGACGGGGGCGTCACCACCGACCGGTTTCGCCCCGACCAGATCGGTGTTGGCTGCGCTGCGGAGGGGATCGACCACCCCGGTCGGCAGCGCCTCGCCGTCCCGACCGGTGACCACGGCACTCGCGGGAGCCCATGACTGGTTCTCGTAGAGGATCAGGCCGCGCTCGCTCCGGAGCCGGGCGAGGTCGAGCTGGTCCGCCAGCGCCCCGGTGACGCCCCTCGCCGGCGCGCCGAGGGCGCCGCCGGGACCATTGCGCAGCGGCACCGCCACGTAACGGATACCGGCGGGCGCGAGGAGCCGTCCGAGGCGAGCGGTGTTGCCTCCGACCGCCACCTCGAGCGCACGGCCGATGACGCGGTCGGCGTCGGTGACGGGAGCCCGCCACAAGGTGCGCGCGTCTCCGGGACCATTGCGCGTCAGGACCCACGCCGGCCCCGAGCCGGACTCAACCGGGTCGAGGGGGAGCACGTCGGGATCGCCGACCCAGAGGATCCGGAACTGCCCTTCGGCCGCCCGATCCTGCGTGAACGAGAGCTCGCCGGCCCAGTCGCCGTCGGGGGCACCCCATCGGCCGCTGATGGAGTCGGCAAGGAACCCGAAGCCCCCGAGCACGACGCCGGCGACCGCGACGCCGACCACGACCCGGCGCCAGGCGAAGCGCTTCGCGTCGGCGAGCTCCTCGGCCGATGTGCCGATCGTGATGCCGGCCGCGACGGCGACACCGAGGGCCGCGATCGCGAGGCCGGCCTCGGGTGCGGCGACGGCGGTGCCGGGAGCGAGGCGTGATGGGAGCCAGACGATCGCAAACCCCGCGACCGCAAGCGCCCACGACCGCACGGCCCATGCCAACCGCGGGCCGCGGGCCAACACGAGCGCCGCGGCCGCAGCGACGAGAAGCCCCCACGGGGCGATGCCCGCACCGGCAGGTCCGCTCTGGAACCGCAGCACCTCCGAGAGGTCGAGGTGCGGGTGATACGCGATCCCCAGCGCGGCGAGATCATCTCGCGAGTCGAGCACCGTGACGGTCCACGGGGCGAGCAGCAAGGCCGCGCCGAGCAACCCGACGAGCGAAGCGCCCACCGCGCGCAACGCGGCAACACCGCCCCCGACGAGGAGCGAGGCGACCAGGAGGGTCGAGGCGACAACGACCACGGCGAGCGCGGCGGGCGGATACCACGCCGTGGCGAGCGCCGTCGCGATCGCGAGCCCGAGCAGGGGCCGACGCGCCGAGCCCGCGGTGCCCGAGAATCCACCCGCACGAACGACGAGCAGCGCGAGGAACGGCAGCAACGCGAAGAGGACCAGCGGACCCAGGCGTCCGGCCGCGATCGCATTGCGCGGCACCGGCACGATCCCGTAGACGAGCGCCGTCACTGCCGCGGCGGCGGGCCGGGCGGCCAAGGCGCGCGCCAGGCGGTAGGCGCCGGCCGCGCCGACGACGACACTGCCCACGACGACGAGCGTCTGAGCCAGGCCGACGCTCCCGAGCAACAGCGTCCCGAGCCCCGCCATCACGGCAATTGCCGGCGGTGGCGCGGCAGTCGACCCGAGGTTGGTGTGGCGCCAGGCCGACGTGAGCTCGGTGAGGAGTCCCTTGACGCCGGGCCACGGTGCGAACGTCCCGATGGCGGGTACACCGTGGGAGAACAGCGCACGCGATCCGAACAGCAGGATCACGAACGCCGCGAGGAGCGCCATCGCCGCCGGGTTGCGCAGCGCCTCCCCGAGTCGCTCGGAGCCGGCGCGCATCCGGTCACCGAGCGACTGGAGCCGCTCATCGGCGTTGCGGTTGGACAGGAACGCACCCACTCGCGCTCCCGCGCCGACCTGGAGCTCATGCAGCTCACCGTCATGGATCGCACGGCGTGCCTGGGCATCGCGACGGGCGCGTCGCACCCGTCCGAGATGCAGGAGGTTCCACCACCACGCACCGAACCCTGCCCCCGCCACACGGCGGCGGGACGTGGGGAGGAACACGAGCGCCTCGACGAACGTGACCGCCACCCCGAGTGGCACGACCCAGAGCAGCGTGGCCTTCGAGTAGCAGGTGAGAATCACTCGCACCCGAGCTCGGGCCACGTCGTGGACACCGGGGAAGTCGCCGCCGGCGCGCATCCCGGCCGCCTCGCGGTGGAGGCCGCGTGCGTCGGGAGCCACCATCACCCGTGCGCCGGCCAGGCGTGCCCGCCAGCAGAGATCGAGGTCTTCGCTTCCCGGGAAGGTCTCGGGGTCGAAGCCACCGAGCTCCTCGAAGAGGTCGGCGCGCACCAACATCGCCGCGCTCGAGACGTAGAAGACGTCGCGGACGCCGTCGTGCTGCTCCTGATCGACCTCACCGGGCTCGATCCCCGTATGCGAGCCACCCAGGCGGTCGATCGCACGACCGACGTCGAGCAGGATCTCGGGGTGGTCTGCCTCGACCAGCTTCGGGCCCACGATCGCGGCATTCGAGCGGTAGGCCTCGCCGACCATCACGAGCACCGCGCCGGGGTCGAGCGCAACATCGTCGTGACACACCAGCAGGAAGGTGGCCCCGTCGACGGCTGCGAGGGCCTCGTTCGCCGCTCCCCCGAACCCGGGGTCACCCGCAACTCGGCGCACGAACGCAGTGGGCAGGGCTCGACCCACACGCGGCGTCGGGTCCTCGGCGGAACCGGCATCGACCACGAGGACCGTCAGCGCCGGGTAGTCCTGGGCGCCCAGCGCCACGAGGGCTTCCTCGAGGAACGGGCCCGGATTGCGGGTCACGACCACCGCGACGACGGGTGGGAACGAGGCTCCCGCCGGTCCTACTTCACCGCCTTGGGGGCCGGGCGCGAGAGGTGGGGAAGCCGTGCTCATCGGGATCGGGGGAGCATACCCGGGCACTCCGGCGCTGGCCCCCAAGGTGACTTCGGTCATAAGTGCTTGCAACTGTTTACCTATTCGCATACCATTGTGAGCAGTTCACTCGAACAACCCCGAACGGATCCCCCAAGATGCCGGATCCCCCAAGATGAAGGAGTTCCCCATGAACGATGTACGCAAGAGCGTGGAAGATGCTGCATACACCGCGGTAGGTGTCGGCGTCCTGGGCGCGCAGGCCGTGATGACCCGCGGTCAGAAGGCCAAGGATCTCGTCGACGCCCAGACCGAGGGCGTGCGTACCACCGCCAAGAGCAAGGCCGATGACGCCAAGGCCAAGGCCGACGAGGCCAAGACCAAGGCCACCGATGCGGCCAAGGGCGCGGGCGACGACGCCAAGGAGCGCTTCGAGGCGCTCGTGCACGATGTCCGCGACCGAGTGGAGCCCGTGCTCGCGAAGGTCTCGGAGCGCATCGAGCCGATGTTCGAGCAGTTCAAGGCCAAGGCGGACGAGATCGTCGAGATCGGTACCGCCAAGGCGCGGACGCTGCTCGGCCGGTCGTCCGCCGCTGCGGGAAACGGCGCCGCTGACTCCCGCACCAAGGTCGCCTGACTCCGGCGCTCTCCCGAAACTGCTCCAACCGCACGTCGAACGAGGCCCCCGGCACCGTCGGGGGCCTCGTCGCGTGCGGGGACCCAACGGGCGAGCAACGGGACAATGCGTCAGGTGCGCCATCTAGGGTCATGACATGCTCACTGCGCTGGCGGGCGGCGTCGGCGCCGCAAGGTTCCTCCATGGGCTCGTTGCCGTGGTGCCCCCCGGCGACGTCACGGCGATCGTGAACACCGGTGACGACGACGAGTTCCACGGTCTCTGGGTCTGCCCCGACCTCGACAGCGTCACGTATCGCCTCGCCGGCGCCCACAACCCCGAGACCGGCTGGGGTCTCGCCGGGGAGACGTTCCACACGATGGGCGCACTCGGACGTTACGGAGTCCCGACCTGGTTCAACCTCGGCGACCTCGACCTCGCGACCCACCTCTACCGCACCGAACGCCGCAACCAGGGTGCGCTACTGAGCGAGGTGACGGCCGAGATCGTGACCGCGTGGGGCATCCAGAGCCGGTTGCTGCCGATGTCCGACGATCGGGTCGCGACGCGCATCACCGTGCGGAGCGACGGAACGGGGGCACCGACCGAAGAGCTCGCGATGCAGGAATGGTTCGTGCAGCGCCGATGTGAGCCACCCGTGGTGTCCGTTCGCTTCGAGGCGGCCGACGCGGCTCGACCCGCGCCGGGCGTGCTCGAAGCCCTCGAGACCGCCGAGACGATCGTGGTATGCCCGAGCAACCCGGTGATCTCGATCGGCCCGATCCTGGCGGTTCCCGGCATTCGTGACGTCCTCGCCGCCCGGCGCGACCGGGTCGTCGCCGTGAGCCCGATCATCGCCGGCCGCCCCGTGCGCGGACCGGCCGATCGGCTGATGGGCCCACTGGGCATCGAGGTGTCGTGCGTGGGCGTGGCCCACGAGTACCGGGAGCTCTGCTCCGCGCTCGTCATCGACGCGACCGACGCCGCGCGCGCACCCGAGGTGGAGGCGTTGGGCGTCCGGGCGATCATCGCCGACACCGTGATGCGCGACGCCGGCATCGCCGCGGCGCTCGCGCGCCATACCCTCGCCGCGGTCACGTGACCCTCACCATCGTCCCGATCGCAGGAGTCCCCGAGATTCAGCCCGGTGACGAGCTCGCCGAGCTGTTAGCCGACGCGGCTGCCGCTCAGGACACGCCACTCGTCGACGGCGACTGCATCGTCGTCACCCAGAAGATCGTCTCCAAGGCCGAGGGTCGCCTCGTCGAACTCGATGCCGACGATCCGGGTGCGCGTCGGCGCCTCATCGAAGGCGAGTCGACCAGGATCCTGCGGCGACGCGGCGAGCTCATCATCAGCGAGACCAGGCACGGCTTCGTCTGCGCGAATGCGGGCATCGACCTGTCGAACGTCCCGGACGGCATCGCCGCGCTGCTCCCGGTCGACAGCGACCGCTCGGCTCGCCACGTGCGCGACGCGATCCGTGCCCGGCGATGCGTCGACGTCGCCGTGATCATCTCGGACACCTTTGGGCGCCCCTGGCGCCTTGGACTGACCGATGTGGCCATCGGCGTCGCCGGCTTCGCCGCGATCGTCGACCTGCGTGGCACTCCCGACGCGACCGGGCGCGAGCTCCAGGTCACCGAGGTCGCGGTTGCCGACGAGGTCGCCGGCGCAGCCGAGCTCGTCATGGGCAAGTCGAGCGGGATCCCGGCCGCAATCGTTCGCGGCCTGGACCCGACGTGGCGCCGCGAGGGGAGCGCCCAGGATCTGGTGCGACCGGCCAACGAAGACCTGTTCCGATGACCGTGCCCGCCTTCATCGAGGCCCGGCGGTCCATCCGCGCCTTCGCGCCCGGGGCCGTGCCACGCGAGACCCTCGATGTGCTCATCGAAGCAGCGTGCCTCGCCCCCGCACCCCATCACTCTCGCCCGTGGCGTTGGATCGTCCTCGACTCCGACGAGGCCAAGCGCGGGCTCGCTGACGGCATGGGCGCGCGTTGGCGCACCGACCTCGCTGCCGACGGCACCGCAGCCGAGCGCATCGACGAGTTGGTCGACGCTTCCAGCCGGAAGATCACGGCCGCGCCGACCCTGGTCCTCGGCTGCCTCACCTGGGACGGTCTCGACCGCTACCCCGACGAGTCCCGCCGGAGAGCCGAGTGGGGCATGGCGCTCCTCAGCCTCGGTGCCGCGGTCGAGAACCTCATGCTCGCGGCGACCGCCAACCGCCTCGCGAGCTGCTGGGTCGCCGCCCCGATCTTCTGCCCCGAAGAAGCCCGAGACGCCCTCGACCTCCCCCAGGACTGGCTCCCCCAAGCCCTCATCCTCGTCGGCCACCCCAGCAAGGACTACGACCCGAGCACCCGCCCCCCGATCCCCCTAGAAGCCCTCCGAGCCCATCGCTAGCCCCCAGCTCAGAGCCTGAGCGCCCCGCCGCATGAGCGCCGAGCGCATCGAGAGCGTCAGAGGCGGGGTCGTGCGGCGCCGGCGAGTTGGGTGAGCGAAGCGAACCCGTGTCTGAAGCCGCCGTCGCAGGGCCCCGGCTCTGGCGCGGGCGGTATCCGAGAGCGAACCCGTGTTTGCAGCCGCCGTCGCAGGGCCCCGGCTCTGGCGCGGGCGGTCTCCGAGAGCGAACCCGTGTTTGCAGCCGCCGTCGCAGGGCCCCGGCTCCGCCGCGGTCAAGACCTACCCGCGCGACCGGAACCAGTCGACGGTGCGCGAAGCCCCGTCCTCGAGCGACGTCCACGGCTTCCACCCCAGGTGGATCCCCGCACGCCCGGGATCCAACGCCGATCGCCGGAGCTCACCGGCGCGCGGCGGTGCATACCGTGCCGGCTCGGTGAACCCGGTGGTATGAGCCAACGCGTCGAACAGCTGCTGGACGCTCGTCTCGACCCCGGTTCCGATGTTCACCGTCAGGCCACCCGCCTTCTCGCCGGCCCGCACGAATGCGTCGCACACGTCGTCGACGAACACGAAGTCGCGTGTCTGCTCGCCGTCACCGAAGATCGTCGGGCGTTCCCCGGCGAGCAGCTTGGCGGAGAAGATCGCGATCACCCCCGCTTCGCCGTGCGGATCCTGTCGCGGTCCGTAGATGTTCGCGAGTGCAAGCGCCGTGTACTCGAGGCCCTGCACCTCGCGGTAGTAGTGGAGGTAGTCGATGACCGCCTTCTTCGACACCCCGTACGGCGACAGCGGATTCTGCGGGTGGCCTTCACGCGTGGGGATCGACTCGGGGACGCCGTAGAGCGTGCCCCCCGAAGCGGCGAACACGACCTTGCGCGTCCCGGCGGCAACGGCACCCTGGATCACGTTCAGCGACCCGAGGACATTCACCTCGGCGTCGAACGCCGGGCGCTCGACGGAGACGACCACGCTCGCCTGCGCCGCGAGGTGGTAGACGATTTCGGGCTTGCGGTGTGCGATGAGCTCGGTGACTGCGCCCGAGCGGACATCAAGGCGCTGGAACGTCAGGCGCTTGTCGCGCTGACCACGAGCGGCCGCGAGGTTGCCGAGGCTTCCGCTGGACAGGTCGTCGACGACGTCGACGTCGCATCCCTCGGCGAGCAACCGGTCGACGAGGGTCGACCCGATGAAACCGGCGCCGCCGGTCACGAGCACACGCATCGTGTCAGCCTGCCGCCGGCCAGAGCTCGACCCGGCTGCCCGAGAGTGCGAGGCCGGCGTCGACCCGCGCGCCGGCCCCGACGATCGAGTGGTCGATCACGACGGCTGCCTCCTCGACACTCGCGCCGGGCCCGACAATCGAGTCGACGACCCGGGCGTTCGGACCGACCCGGGCTCCGTCGGCGATAACCGAATTCTCGACCCGGGCCCCGGCTCCGACGACGGCGGCGGCACCCAGCGTGGCGTCGGTGAGCTGCGCACCCGCGCCCACGACCGCACCGTCGTCCAGGAAGACCGGCGCGGTGAGCACGGCGTCGGCCGCGATGTCCGGCGTGCCGACCACCCAGACCCCCGGGTCCATCTCGACCGCACCGGGTGCCGGAGGGAACCCGACCCGGCCGGCCAGCACATCGAGGTGAGCCTGGAGGTACTTGTCGGGGGTCCCGATGTCGAGCCAATAGTCGTCAGTGCCGTGGGCGAACAGCCTGCGGCCCTGCTCGAGCATGCGCGGGAACGTCTCCCGCTCGATCGAGACGGTCAGGTCTGGGGGCACGTCGCCGAGCACCGACGGCTCCAGGACGTAGGTACCGGCGTTGATCCAGTCGGTCGGTGCTGCACCAGCCGGGGGCTTCTCGACGAAGGCCTTCACCTCCCCATCGTCATACGTCGGGACGACACCGAAGGCCGACGGGTCGTCGACGCGCGTGAGGTGGATCGTCGCCTCTGCCTCCCGCGCGCGGTGGAACGCGAGGAGCGCGCTCAGGTCGAGTGTCGTGAGGACGTCGCCGTTGCACACGACGAAGCGTTCGGTGATGCCGGCGAACTCGGCAGCGAAGCGGATCGCGCCGGCGGTACCAAGTGGGTACGGCTCGGTGGCGTACTCCAGGTGCACGCCATCACACCGCGCATCCGGGAAGTGCGCCTGGAATGCGTCGGGCAAATAGCCCAACGAGAGCACCGCGTCGTCGACCCCGTGAGACCGAAGCCATGTGAGCTGTCGTTCGAGGAAAGCTTGGCCCACGATCGGGAGCAACGGCTTGGGGACCGTCGCCGTCAGCGGGCGGAGGCGAGTGCCTTCGCCACCGACGAGGACGACAGCCCGCACCGGTGCAGCCCTACGGCGTCGACGACGGTGTCGTCGTCGAGTCCGCGACTGCCGGCGCCGTGGTGGTGGTCACGGTCTCGCCCGGGCCGGCGGTCGAACACGCCTCCACATTCAAGGCCTTCGTCGTACCCCCGTCGTTCGCCGGAGCCGCGGTCGCGTTCGGCGGCACGCCGATCGACTCGGACTTGGGCAGGAACGCGACCGCGATGACCTCGCCGTCTTTCAACTTGACGTCCGACGCGCTCCCGGTCTTGTCGATGCAGTCGACCGAGTACTTCACGACACCCTTCTTGCCCGCGAAGGGCGTGCCCTTGGGGCAGGTATCGCCGTTGCTCCAGTCCGTCGTGGTGGAACCCGTCGGCGAGGCCCACAGGCTGAGAGAGCTGTCCGACGCATCCCACCCGCCATAGGAGAGGAACTTGCCGAGAGTTGCGTTGTCGCCGCCCTCGGACTTGGTGAATGGGTGGGCGTGAACGAATCCGTCGCCGTGGGTGTGGATGCCGACCCGCACGTTCGGGTTGTCGGCCGCGGTCTCGAACGTGTCGGGCGGAGCGATCCAGTCACCGCAGACGTTCGCCGCGAGCGCCGAGTGCCAGTGATCGCCCGGCGCGCCGGTGGCCGGGTTGCCCGGCTGCGGGGGGACATCGGCGGCCCCGCTCTCGGAACGAACGAGCATGACCCCGACGATCCCCAACACCACGATCGCCGCGAGTGCTCCGTAGAACCACTGCGAACCGCCCCGCTTCTTCGGACGACGTCCCCTGGCCCGGATGCGAGCACGCGTGTACTTCTTGCGAGAGTTCGCCATGGCGTGAGCGACTTTACCCGTTCGCCTCGACCGAACCATGTCGCGGGCGCATCGCCTGGACGCCCATCGACAGGCCCGTCCGCACCCCGAGATATCCGGCTGCGGGCACGAGCAGCACCCGCCGCCATCCGCGCCACCGCTTGCCGGCGAACCGCAACAGCGAGCGGTGGTGCTCGACGATCATGCGGTACGGGTGCCGGGCGGTGCTCGCACCCTGCACGTGGACCACCGCCCCGCCCGGTTCATACGCAACGCGCCACCCTGCATGGCCGAGGCGCCAGCACAGGTCGACGTCCTCGACGTACATGAAATATCCGTCGTCCCAACCCTCGACCTCATCCAGGGCGCTGCGGCGCAGCCAGACTGCAGCACCGGAGACCCAGTCGACGTCGCGCGGAAGCGTCGGGTCGGCGTCGAGCTCTCGGTACCGACGGGTGAATCGGTTCTCGCGCTTCACCAGCCCAACCGTGCCGTGCCCGACGGCGTCGATGAGGCGGGGCAACTGCCGAGCAGAGGGGTAGCGGCTGCCATCGGGCTCGAAGATCGCCGGTCCGACAGCCGCGAGGTCGGGTTCGGCGTCGAGACGGGCGAGCACGGCTGCAGCGGTCCCCACCGCGACGAGCAGGTCCGGGTTGCAGACCGCGACGATCGGCGCGTGCGTCGCGACGATGCCGAGGTTCGCGGCACCGGCATATCCGAGGTTGCCGCCGGAATCGAGGACCTCGATCTCGGGGAACGCGCCCTGCAGCGCTGCAACCGAGCCGTCAGTAGATCCGTTGTCGACGACCACCACTTCGGGAGCACCCGCACTCGTGTCAGCGAGCAGGCTCCGGACGCACTCGGTGAGGAGCGCGCCCGCTTCGTAGTTCACGACCACCGCGGACCACCGCGGTTCGGTCACGCCCGGCTCCGGTACCACGCGAGGGTGCGAGTCAGCCCCTCACGCAGCGAGATCGACGGGCGCCACCCGAGTTCACGCTCGGCGAGCGTGATATCGGGCCGTCGTCGAACCGGATCATCGGTCGGCAACGCCTCGTGGACGATCGGCGAAGCCGATCCCGTCACCTCGAGGACCAGCTCCGCCAGATCGAGCACGCTGTGCTCATCGGGATTGCCCACGTTCATCGGGTCGGCCCAGTCGCTGTCGAGCAACGCGAGCAGCCCGACCACCTCGTCGTCGACGTAGCAGAACGACCGCGTCTGGCTCCCGTCCCCGTAAATTGTGATCGGGCGCCCTTCCGCGGCTTGTACCAGGAAGTTCGAGACGACGCGTCCGTCACCGGGCTCGAGGTGGGGACCATACGTGTTGAAGATGCGGGCGATTCTCGTGTCGACACCGTGCGTGCGTCGGTACGCCATGGTGAGTGCCTCGGCGAAGCGCTTCGCCTCGTCGTACACCGACCGGGGTCCCACCGGGTTCACGTGACCCCAGTAGGTCTCACGCTGGGGGTGCTCCTGCGGATCGCCGTACACCTCACTCGTTGACGCGAGAAGGAACCGCGCACCGTGCCGGCGGGCCAGCTCCAGGGCATTGCGCGTGCCTGTCGAACCCACCGCGAGGGTCTCGAGCGGGCGAGCGAGATACTCCGGAGGACTGGCTGCGCTCGCGAAGTGGAGCACCGCGTCGATGGGACCATCGACCGGGATGCCCTCGACCACATCGTGGATCACGAGCCTGAAACCCTCGCCGGCGAGGGCGTCCACATGATCGACGCG
>Ga0315297_10001092_pt1 | contig 16443 bp, 13 predicted proteins | sample YL17G15_0_MG_FD_203628 | JGI IMG/M metagenome (GOLD analysis project Ga0315297, IMG submission 203628) | Sediment microbial communities from Yellowstone Lake, YNP, Wyoming, USA - YL17G15_0 | ecosystem: Environmental > Aquatic > Freshwater > Lake > Sediment | place: USA: Wyoming | collected... | reverse complement strand
AGGAAAAAATACTATCCGCTTTTTGTGGGGACCTATATCGGCCTGAACAGGGGGCGGGTCGCTTCGATCCTGCCTGACCGCGTGATCGTCGAAGAACCCACCGGCGCCCCGGCCAAAAGGGGGGGAAAGGCGCCGCTAAGGCGCATTAACTTAATGCTTCACAAGGATCAATAAGAGGGAAAACCATGAAACGGGCAATACAATTGATATGGCTTGTTTTTTTAGCGGCGATCATGACGGCGGCCCTCCCCCCGGTGTGGGGCGCACCACCCACGGCGCCGGATTCGGCCGTACAAACAGGCGGCGCAGGATACCTGGAAAACGTCACCTTTGAGAAACTGCCTGGGAAGGAGAGGGTGACCCTTACGGTGTCGAAGCAGTCCGGCGTGACGGTCGAGAATCCGCCGGGGAGTGCGGTCCTGGTCCGGCTGGAGAATCTCTTCGTCCCCGAGGGGCTTCGCCATCCTCTCAGCGACGCGGCCCTCGCCAATGTCGTTAGGGTGACGCCCGTCCAGAAAACCGCCGATGGCCGATCGTGGGTCGTCGCGACGATCGATCTGAAACAGAAGGTGCCCTACAGCGTCCGGCAGGAGGGGATGAATGTCCTCATCGATTTCAATGTGACCTCCATAGCGGCGGCCGCTTCTGCAACGGATAAGCCGTCGCCGGCGGCGCCGGACTTTGGAGCGCTGCAGACGCCGTCACCCGCCGAAACGCCGGCAAAGACCGCGGCGGCAGAGAAAGCCTATGGCGGTCCCCGGATCTTCCTCGATGTCCAGGATGCTGATATCAAGGCGGTCTTCCGCCTGCTGTCCGAGCAGGGCAATGTCAGCATCGTTGCCGGCGACGACGTCAAGGGGACGGTGACCATTCATCTGAAAGATGTGCCCTGGGATCAGGCGCTGGATACGATCCTGGACCTCAGGGGGCTCGACAAGCGACGGGAGGGCAGCATCGTCACTGTGGTCACCCTCGATCGGAAAAAAAGGGAAGAAGCCGATCGTCTGGCCGCCGAAGAGGCGCAGCGCAAAGCCGAAGACGAGCGGAAGATACGCGAGCAGAAACTGAACGTCGAGCAGGGGAAGCTCAAGCAGATCGCCATCGAAGCGAAGATCGTCGAGGTCAGTACGAACTTCTCCCGTGAGCTTGGGATCCGATGGGGCTACGGTTACCGGGATACCTGGAGCGGCCGGGACCTGGGGCTCCTCATCGGCAATTCCTCCACAGGCGCCCTGACCGGCCTGCCCACGGGGATCGGTCTGACGAACAGCAACGTTGCCGTAAACTTCCCCTCCCTTACGGGCGCCGACGCCTTGACGCCCGGTATCGGTCTCATTACTGGGGCCGGAAAGTTTATTCTGGACGCCAAGCTCTCCGCCATGGAGTCGGCAGGCGACGGCCGGATCATCTCATCGCCGAAGGTGACGACGTTGGAAAATGAGAAGGCCACGATCTGGCAGGGTAAAAAGGTACCCGTGGTCACGCCGGCCACGACCACGAGCCCGGCCACGGTCCGTTACGAGGACGCCGATCTCCGCCTGGTCGTGACGCCCAAAATCACCCAGGATAAGGACCGGATCTCCATGGAGATCGAAGCGACCAACAAGGATGTGGATGCATCGCTATCCGTTATGGGCAACCCGGCCATCAACACGAGCGGCGTGACGTCCAAGATCGTCGTCAAGGACGGTGATACCATCGTCGTGGGTGGTGTCTTCAAAACGGTGGAATCGTTCACCAAGGACGGTGTTCCCTGGCTCTCGAATATTCCCTATCTCGGTTGGCTGTTCAAGTACGAGACCAAAACGAAGGAGACCCGGGAGCTGCTCGTGTTCATTACCCCGCGGATCATCAAGGATGTGCCGTAAGCTTCAGCGGTTACTCCTCCCCGAGAGGAATAGCCGTACATAAAGACCCCCGTTGGGCAGGCGCAGGGGCGCCTCCCGCCGGGAACGAGGACAGATGCAGATGAACAATAATAGAGCAAGGAGCATGAAGATGAAGCAAGGATATCTTCGCAATGGCTTGATATGTCTTCTCACGGCCTGCATGTTGGCCGTCCTGATCTCCTGCGGCGTCGGAGATGGAGGAGGCGCAGCCGCGGGCAGCGGGACCACAGATGGCGGAACCACGCCGCCCGTGACAGCTGAACAAGCTGGTTTTGTGGATCTACTGACAAGCAGTCCGCAGGTTGGATCAGATGGTTTGTCCACAGTTGCTCTTACAGCAATTGTCAAAACGGCAAAAAACGTGGCACTAGAAGATAAACCAGTTGCATTTGCGTCTAATTCTGGAACCTTGGTGGTTACCCGTGGCACGACGGATGCCAGTGGTTCAGCTACGGCAGCCTTGAGTGCGGCTTCAGACAAGTCCAAACGAACGATTACCATAACTGCGAAAGCAGATTCGATTACCAGTACAACTTCCGTGGACGTAGTAGGCACCACACTTCAGATTACGGGACAAAATTCCTTGGTTTCGGGTACATCTGCCAAACTTTCGTTATTTTTAAAGGATTCTGCAGGAGCGACAATACCTAATCAGGCAATAACTTTAACATCGAGCCTTAATAACCGTTTTGATCTGAATCCGGTTTCCACCAGTGCCAACGGACAAGCGGAAGTGACTTATACGGCAACAGTTGGCGGCACGGATACGGTTACCGCATCTGCCTTGGGCGCAACAGCTACTCAGACCATAAGTGTCAGCACTACAGATTTTATCTTCACAACCCCGTTATCGGGTACCGAAATTAATATCGGCAGCGCGCCGGCCATTACCATACATTATGCTTTGTCTGGTGTTCCTCAGACGGGGAAATCGGTGAATTTTTCAACTACAAGAGGTACGATAGCACCGCTAAGTGCCATTACTGATGGCAGCGGCAATGCCTCAGCCAATCTTTCGTCAACAACTGCCGGGCCGGCGATAATTACGGCAACGATAGCCGGAGCGGGAACCATTCAGACACCGGTTGAATTTGTTGCCACAACTGCCTCTGCAATGTCGTTGCAGGCTTCTCCCGGTACGATTTCAACAAATACCGCCGGATCCACAGTGGAACAAAGCACGATTATTGCCGTCATACGCGACTTAGCGGGTAATCTGGTAAAAAACAAGACGGTGCGGTTTGGTTTGACGGACGTCAGCGGCGGTTATATTAAACAGGCGAGTGATGTAACAAACAGTCAGGGGACGGCCAGTACGACATATATTTCCAGCACTTCCCCGAGTGTTAAAAATGGCGTGAGAATTGATGCAACAGTTGACGGCTCTGCGGCAACGGCATTTACCACTCTCACTGTTGCGAGCAAACCTACTTATGTCGTTTTTGGTACAGGCAATAAGATTGAGAACTATAGCTCTACACAATATAGAGCTCCTTTCGTCGCGTTAGTTACTGATATTGCGGGGAATCCTCAAGCCGGCGTCGAAGTTACCGCAAACCTGACGCCCATGACTTATCTTAAAGGCCGCTATGACGGTTGCCTGGTGGGTGGTACACTCGCTCCAGCAATATGGTGGACATGGAGCCCGGCGATAAGCAATGGCACAATTTTAGAGTGCGCAAATGAGGATAATAATCCAGTTTACTTCGGTAGCCATCCGGAGTGGTTTCTCAATGGTTTTCTGGATAAGGAGCCAGCGCCCAGTTCAGTAACTGAGGATATCAATGGAGACGGAATACTGACCCCGGGCAATGTTGCAGAGGTGAATAAAACTGCAACAACCGATGCCAATGGCTTTGCCCAATTTTATGTGATCTATGCAAAGCAGTTTGCCAGTTGGGTAAAAGTAAGGATTGAAGGAAGGATCTATTCCTATGGGAATCAGAGCCTGGGTACCACGCAATTTTATCTTCCCGTATTGAGTGACGATGTGAAATGTGGCGAGATTCCTCCTGGGGCTATTAGTCCTTTTGGTTTAGGTGCTTCACCGAATAACGTATGTACATATGTCACAGCTTCTGAAGCCAATCCTCCGGCCAATGTGATCCCGAAGGCCCTTTCTCCGACGCAGATCCAGGTTTCCTGGGACGCTGCCGGCGCTGCCGCATATCGAATTTACCAGGACGGTATTCCCATTCAGGACTCTGTAACACGGTCCATTGTCAGCGCGAATTTGAGCGCAAATACCACGTATTGTTATGAGGTCTCTTCCCTCGATTCAGCGGGAATTGAATCATTAAAATCCAGCTCGGTTTGTGCGACGACACAATTGGCTGCACCGCTGACGCCCACCGGTCTGACGGCAACGGGTGGGGTGTTGGCAGCCGGTCCACCCCCGACCTATAAGGTTGATCTGAGCTGGAACGCATCCGCCGGTGCAGCCGTCTATAAACTGTACCGGAGTGGGGGGGCGGGACCCGTTACGATGTCATTGCCAGCCCCAATGGTGGCAGGGACTGATATCAGTCCAGACCTGCTGATTTCAACCACGTATTGTTATGCGATTTCAGCCCTGGATTCCGCGGGCAATGAATCGGCCCAGTCCACTCAGGTCTGTACGGCCACGCCCTGATCTCTCGCAGGGTCGATGACAAACGAGCAAGAGGGGCGGCGCGGGCCGCCCCTCTTTTTTTACGGTTTTTTTCGGGCTCAAGGAGGTGCAATGATGGGAAAGATCGCAGCGGTATTGGGTGTGGCGGCGCTCCTCGTCCTGGCCGTTCCCGGATACAGCCCGGCTTTCCGGTGCGGTAGCGGCCTGGTGAACATCGGGGATAAAACCGGTAAAGTGCTCATCGAATGCGGGCCGCCGACATCCAAGGAGGCGGCAGGGGCAAAAACAAAGGGAAAATCCACAAAAACGGAGCGTGGAAAAGGAAAGGGAAAGACGACCGGGCAAAAGACCTACCAGGAGTCTTCCCGGAAGGTGGAAAGGTGGTTCTACAACTGCGGGGAACATGATTTCATCTACGTCTTGACCTTTGCGGGAGGCGTCCTGGAGAAGGTAGAAACCGAAGGCTACGGCAAGGGGCGGTCCGACTGCCAGGGGAGACGGTAAGGGGATTTTTCGTTCTTGACACGCTCTTGCGGGCTGTGTTAGCGTTCTCCACACTTTGGGCCGCCGGGGCCGGATGGCATAAAACCTGTGAAAAGACGGTGAACTATGGATGCCAATGACCGTGAGGATAGAGATGCGTTCCTTGCGCAGACGGAAGCGTATCTGAAGGAAAATGACTGGCCGGCGGTCCTGGATCTGGCCCAGGGGCGGCTCGAACGGCTGCCGGGAGACCTGGACGCCCGCATGGCGATCTGCCGGGTCTGGATACAGCAGGGAAGAATGGACGAGGCCCGGGAGATGCTCCGCGAAATGGACGAAACCATCACGAACCTCTCTCAGATCTATGCGTGCATGGGCGATGCATGTCTTAAAAAGGGGATGATGGAAGAGACGGGGCGCTATTACCGGAAGTTCCTTGCTCTCAACCCCGACGTCTCGCTGGCCGGAGATGTCTCGGAGAAACTCAGGAGCATCGAAGAGCAGCGCGAAACGGCGGCGGCCGAGGGGGAAGAGGAAGCGCAGATCCCGTCCGCTTTCCAAACGGCAACCCTCGCGGAACTCTATATCCGGCAGGGCCATCTCCCAATGGCGGCGGAGGTCCTGGAGGCGATCCTCCGGAAGGAGCCGCAGCAGGAGAGGGCCGCCGGCATGCTCCGGGAGGTCCGGGAGATGATCCGCCGGGAGGCGTCAGCGCAGAGAGTTGCGCCGGTCGTCGCCGAGCTTTCGCGATGGCTCGAAAATATCGTCAGGTTGCGCGTCCATGCGGCATGATCCTTCGCCATATCCGGAGCGGGTGAGGCGTCTTCGCGCGGGGCTTTCGGAAACGGGCGTCCTGCTCATTCTGAATGCAATAAACATCCGTTATCTGACCGGCTTCACCGGCGGAGACGGAGCCCTGATGGCCGGCCCGACCTGGCTCGTGCTCTTGGTGGACGGGCGGTATGTGACCCAGGCGCGGGGGGAAGCGGCAGGGACGGAGATCTTTGAATTCCACAACCGGGTTGATGGGATAGCGGCGGTGGCTCGTCGGCAGGGGATCGGGCAGATCGATTTCGAATCCCCCGCTCTCTCTGTGGAAGAATACCTGAAACTCCAGGAGGGGCTTCCGGGGGTGGAGCTCCGGCCACTCGCCAGTGTGTTCCACTGCCTCCGGGCCGTCAAGGATGAAGCAGAAATTGCGCAGATCCGGGAGGCGGCAAAGATCGCCGGGGAGGCCCTCGCGGCGGTCCGGGAGATGATCCGGCCGGGCGTTCGGGAGGCGGAGATCGCGCTCGAGCTCGAATACCGGATGCGACTGGGCGGGGCGGAAAAGGTTTCCTTCGAGACGATTGTCGCGGCGGGTTCCAATACGGCCCTTCCCCACGCGACGCCGGGGCGCCGGGCGATCGCCGACGGGGATTGCGTGATGATCGACTACGGCGCTGTCTGCGGCGGTTATCATTCGGATGAGACCTGCACCTATATCGTGGGACAGGCCTCGGAACGTCAACAGGAGGTTTACCGGCTCGTCCGGGAGGCCCATGATCGCGCGCTCGGCGCGGTCCGGTCGGGCGTTTCCTGCGGTGAGATCGATCGCATCGCCAGGGCGTGTCTCGAAGACGCGGGACTGGGGGGCTATTTTTCTCACGGGACCGGCCACGGGGTGGGTCTGGATGTCCATGAGGCGCCGCGCCTGGCCGCGGGCAGGGAAGAGATTCTCCGGGTCGGCATGGTGGTCACGGTCGAGCCGGGGATCTATCTCCCGGGCGTCTGGGGGATCAGGATCGAGGATACGGTTCTGGTGACGGAGGAGGGCTGCGAAATCTTGACGCAGACCCCCAAAGAACTTACAATCATTTGAAGTTGACGCTCTCGTAAAAAGTCTCAAAAGCCTTGAATTGGGGGCGGCTTCGTAAAAAGTCCGCAGGCAAGGCGCGCGAATCATGAGGAATGAGGCGTACTGTGGCGTACGCCGCAATGACGAAGGATGAAGCGCAACGCAGCATCCGGACTTTTTACGTAGCCGTCAAGGTTGATGCGGCCCGTTGGGAACAGTGTCGTTTCCCGATCGGCTTGCGCGCGGCGCTGCTTTACGGGCTTGGGCATTTGGATGCCCTTGCGGGCAAATTTCGTCGAATTCGACAATCTTAAAGAACAGGATGCCATCATATGAAATTATTTCCGGATGATCTGCTGTACAGTCGGGAACATGTCTGGGTCAGAGTGGATGGAGATCTGGCCACCATCGGGATCACGGACCATGCCCAGGAGAGGCTGGGAGAGATCCTTTTGCTGGATCTTCCCGAAGTCGATTCCTATGTGGAGAAGGACGAGCCGTTCGGCAGCATTGAATCGGCGAAGGCGGTGGTCGAGCTGATCTCGCCGGTCAGCGGGGTGATCATCAGCGTCAATGAGGATATCACGGATGATATCGGCATCATCAACAGCGATCCCCATGACACCGGGTGGATGATCATCGTGGAGATGGATGATCTGGAAGAACTGGATGATCTCCTCGATACGAGGGGCTATCAGGACTTCGTGATCCGGGAAGCAGAGGTCGATTGAATCGCGGTGGGCGTATGGAGACTCCTCCCTTTCCGGAAGGCCGACGCCGTGGAGAACATGGCCGTCGATGAGGCTGTGTTCCGGGCAAACACCCGCAATAAGGCCCTGCCGACGCTCCGCTTCTATGGCTGGCGGACGCCCGCGCTCTCCATCGGTTATTTTCAGGATTTTGCAAAGGAGGTCGATATCGGGGCCTGCCGGAGGCTCGGGATCGATATGATCCGTCGCCCGACCGGCGGAAAGGCCGTCCTGCACGATCAGGAGCTGACCTATGCCGTAATCGCCGGCACGGATTCACCTCTCTTTCCGCCGGGCATCATCAATACCTTCCGCATCATCGGGTGCTGTGTCGCGAAGGGCCTGATGGAAGTGGGCATCCGGACGGAGATGAGGGCCGAAGGCAGGGCGACCCCGGACGAAGCTCTGGGTTCCTCCTGCTTCTCCTCTCCCGCCCGCTATGAGCTCCTCGTCGGGGGGCGTAAGATCTGCGGGGCTGCACAGATGAGATCCCACGGCGTTTTCCTGCAGCACGGGGCGCTGCTCATGACATTCGATCCCGCCCGGACCTGCACCGTCGTACTGCCTCACCGGGACAGGGAAGAGCAGATCAGAAGCCTCCGGAACGCGGTGACCTCTGTCGGGGAGCAGGCGCAGCCCCCGGTCGACGAAGAGACGGTCTGCCGTGCCCTGCGGAAAGGATTCGAGCAGGTCCTGGGCATCCGGCTTTTGGAAGGGGTTCTGACGCAGGAGGAGGAGGAGCTTAAAAGCGAGCTGATGACAAAGAAGTACGGGAGCGAGAATTGGACGAAAGAAGGGTGCAAGTCATGGATATCCGGGCTCTGATCAGGGAAGAGGTCCTCGCGCAGGAGGCCTATCCGGTGGAGACCACCCCCTGCCGTATCAAACTGGATGCCAATGAGAATCCTCTGGCCATCCCCGCAGAGCTCCGGAAGAAATTTGCGACTCTCCTGGCCTCCGTTCCTCTGAACCGGTATCCCGAGGCCGGATCTGTTGCTCTGACCGCCCGTTTCGCGGCGGCTTTCGGCGTGGGGGAGGACCAGGTCCTCCTCGGCAACGGTTCGGACGAGCTGATCCAGATCCTCTGCGCGGCCCTCGCGCGGCCCGGGGCGGAGGTCATGATTCCCGTTCCCACCTTTGCCATGTACCGGATCTCCGCCCAGAACGCCGGCTGCCGGGTTGAGGCGGTCCCGCTCGACGGGGCGTTCGATCTCGATCTCGGGGCCATGCGGGAACGGATGGCTGCGCATCCGCCAGTCCTGACATTCCTGGCCTGGCCCAACAACCCGACCGGCAACTGCTTCACACCCGAAAAGATCGAGACGATCCTGAACGAGGCCCCCGGCATCGTCGTCGTTGATGAGGCCTATTTCCATTTTTCGGGAAAGACCTTTCTGCCGCTCCTCGGCCGGTACGAAAACCTGGTCATCCTCCGGAGCCTCTCCAAGGTGGGGCTCGCCGCCATGAGGATCGGCCTCCTCATTGGGCCTCCGGACCTCGTCCATGAACTCCGCAAGGTGCGGCTTCCCTACAATATCAATGCCCTGTCGCAGGCCGCCGCCGGTTTCTATCTCGACGAGGAGGAGGTCTTCCTGAAGCAGGCCCGGAAGATCCGGCGGCAGCGCGGCGAGCTTTTTGCGGCCATGGAAGCGCTTACGGGCATTCACCCCCAGCCGACCGACGCAAATTTTATTTTTTTTAGTTGCGATTTTGATGCGGATCGCGTATACAAGAACCTGATGGAGAGGGGTATCCTGATCAAGAACCTGAGCGCCCCCGGAACGATGAAGGGCGCCATGCGGGTCACGGTGGGAACCAGCGAGGAAAACCGGCAGTTTATAGAGGTTTTGAGGGACATCATATCCGGGTAAGGAGCGTGGTCTAACACTAGGCAACAATCAAGGGTGGTATACGGCACAAAACGAAGAGTGTAGCGCCGTACTGCCCTTTTTTTGTGCCAGTTTTTCATCGGGGACGGGGCGGTTTATAAAAAATGGTGCTGGTGCTGAACGATTCAGGAGTATCATGGCAAGATAAAATCTTATCAGAAAATATAAACAGGAAAGGGAGAAGAAATTTGGAAGTAAAAGTATTTGACAACGATGTGGAAAAGGCCTTGAAGATCCTTAAGAACAAGCTCTCCAAGAGCGGTCTGTTCAAAGAGCTCAAACTGCGCAGAGCTTACGAGAAGCCGTCGGTGAAGAAGAAGAGGAAGACCATCGAGGCGCGCCGAAGATTGGCCAAGGTCCAGCGGCGCAGGGTCTCTTAGGAAGACTTCTCTGAGAGCACCGCGGCCTTGTCGCTTGGGCTTTGAAAATCAGCCCTCTTCGCGCTCAAGATATTTTTTGGCGCTTCCGGGATCTGCTTTTCCCGTTGTGCAGGTCTCAATCGCCCGGTCGGGCGGGGCGGGTAGGTGCACCCTGACGCCCGTTGCCGGCGTTCGGCGAGAGGTCCGGGAACGGAGGGGGGATGACGGCTTCTCCTGCTTTTTACGAGGAATAGCATCCTTTCCGGCATAGAGGTGTGGGAAATGGACGAAAGAAATCAGTTTGTCGTGGATGCCCTGTCGATCGAGGAATCCTGGCGGATCTTCCGCATCATGGCCGAATTTGTCGAGGCCATCGAAACCCTCTCCAAGGTCAGGCACGCCGTGAGCATCTTCGGCTCGGCCAGGACCAAGCCGGACGACCCCTATTACCAGAAGGCGGAGCTCCTGGCCCGGCTTCTCGCCGAAAAGGGCTTTGGCGTCATCACCGGGGGGGGCCCGGCATCATGGAGGCGGCGAACAAAGGGTCCGCGGAGGCCGGCGGTCAGTCGGTGGGGATGAACATCCGCCTTCCCTTGGAGCAGAAGCCAAATCCTTACGCGAACATCAGCATCGACTACAAATATTTTTTCATCCGGAAGGTGATGTTTGTCAAGTATGCCATGGCCTATGTCATCATGCCCGGCGGCTTCGGGACGATGGACGAGCTTTTCGAGGCGATCACCCTCATCCAGACGAAGAGGATCAAGTGTTTCCCCGTCATCCTCATGGGAAGCGAATACTGGAAGGGGCTTTTCGACTGGCTTAAAAAGACGATGCTCCGCGACAACAAGATCTCTACGGCGGACATGGAACTTTTCCAGATCATCGACGATCCCGCCGAGGTTGTGAAGCACATTCAGAAGTACGTCATCCTGTAAAACGGAACGGCGGTTCCTCACGTAAAATTCTCTTTTTGGGGTCCAATGGATCTTCATGACGACGATACGGGGCGGGGAGTTTCCCTCGATACGGTCCTCGCGGAGCTGAAACGGGGCAAAACCTTTTCCTGCTACCTCCTGTGCGGCGACGAAGAGTTCCGCCTCCGGAACGCCCTCGAGAAAATCACGCAGCGCCTTATCCCCGATGCACAGGATCGTGAGCTGAATCTCTTCGTGACGGACGGCGAGCACGAGGATGTCGACTCCCTCTGCGAATCCCTCATCACCCCGCCCCTTCTGCCCGGACGCAAAGTTGTCGTCGTCCGGGACACCCGCCTTTTCCAGTCGAAAAACGTCCTTATGCACCTTATCGGCAGGATCCGGGAGCGCCTCGACCAGGACCCCGGCCGGGCGGCGGCGGATTTCATGCAATTTCTGAGGATTACGGGCCTTCAGTTTGACGACCTCAGGGACGGCGGCTGGCGGAAGATCGACGACGAGACATGGAAGCGAATCGTTCCAGATGATGATGGGCAGGGGCGGGAGACGTGGCTCCCCAAAGCCGTGGAGCTCTGTGCCAGCCAGGACGCCTCGCCGGTGAAAGAACGGATGGAGGAGACCGACCGTCTCGAGCGGATCATCACCGGCGGGATGCCGGAGGGGAATCACCTCCTCCTGACGGCCGAGACCGTGGACCGGAGGAAGAAGCTTTTCAAGACCGTCTCGGCGGCGGGAAGGGTCCTTTCGTTCTCAAAGGTGAAAGGGGAGGTGAGGCAGCAGCAGGCCGTACAGGAGATGGCCGCCGAAATCCTGTCGAAGAGGGGGAAGCGGCTCTCATCCGGCGCCTGGTCCGCCCTCGGGCAGAAAACGGGTTTCAGCCTTCGGGAGTCGCTCTCGGCGATCGAGAAGCTGATCACGTATGCCGGAGAAAAGACGCAGATCGAGGCGGCGGATGTGGAGGCTGTCGTCGGCAGGACGAGGGAGGACACCGTCTTTGAGCTGAACGGGGCGCTCGTCGGGAGGAACCTGACCCTTGCCCTTCGAACCCTGCACGAACTCCTCGACCAGGGCCTCCATCCCCTGATGATCATGACGATGATCACCAAGGAGATCCGCTTTCTTTTTCAGGCGAAGCTCCTGATTGCCTCGGGGCGGCTGGGGTCCTTCAGTCCGGAGTTGGACTACGGCCGGTTTCAGAAGGCGGTCTATCCCGCCGTCCGGAAGTTGGCCGGCGACGGGGAGGATTCGATCGCTCTCGCCTCTCAGCACCCTTTTGTCGTCTATCAGGCCTTGAAAAACGCGGGGCGGTTTACCCGTGCGGAGCTGGCCGGTTATCTGGAACTTCTGGTCCGGACGGATCTGGCGCTCAAGACGACGGGAAAGGAGCCCCGCCTCCTCCTGGAGCGCTTCCTGATCGCCGTCTGCGGAAAGTAACACTGATTTCCTACCTTAACTGCAAGTCTTCCTTCACATCCCTCAGCAATGTGTTCACTTCCTTGACCGTATTTTCGGAAGGTGCGGTTTTGCCGTCGCCAATCTCGATACGCAGGCGAAACCGCATCGGTAATCCAGCTTTCTTGATTTCCAGAAGCTTCGGAACGATGTCCCCCAGGTCTTGAATCTGTGACGGCTCGAGATCGGCTTCCGCGAAAAGCGCCAAACCTGAAGGCGGTGGGGGAGGATGCGGGGGGGCATCCTGCGGCTTCAGGATGATGGACTGTGCGGATGGAAAATCACAGGGCCATGTTGCTGAATTTTCCGATAGTTTGAGGAAGCGCGCCTGCAACGCGCCGCCGATGACGTCCCTGATCGTTTTCCAGGGCAGCGTCTTGTTCTCTCTGATGGATAGCGCAGAAGAGATGGATAATCCCGAGGCGTGACCGCCCTTCCAAGCACCCGGTAGGTTTTCCGGCAGGATCTCCGCGGCGGCGATGATCGCCGGCGGATGAGATAGTTTGGCATTGGCGTTCAATACACCGGGCGGTATCGGTTCACCGAGGATGCTGGCCGGTCCGGAAAGGAGCCACAACACTCCGCTTTCCACCGCCGATGCGACGGCCTTTTCCACAACCCCTTCTCCAGCCTTCGGAACAGGGAGCGATTCCCGATATCCGTCCCTGTCGATCTGAACAACGTTATCACCGCTGAAGTAGTCAGCCACGGCCTTAACCGTGATTTCATCCGATGTCCACAAACCGGGCAGGTTGTTGGGGGCCAGAAGCGATGGCGGGATCTCGCCTAATTCCGCCGCCTCCGGCAGCACGAGTTCAAGCGCCGGATCATCCAGGGCAATTTCATCTGGTTTGGTCATCCACCAGGTACGGGATGTGCCGTCCGGGCGGACAACGCGCAGGACAAAGGTCCCTTTCCCGCAACCTTCCGCCAGAGTGCTGAGGATGGCGCTGGCCTTGATCATCTTTGGCAGGTGCGGAAGCTGGGCAAACGCTCCGGAAAGATCCTTGACCCGCCGGGAGGTCTCGCCGGGCCGCCAGAGATTGTAGGGTCCGTCGGGCAAGAGGGCTTCGGCGGTGACCGGTGTATCCTGCATACGGCTCCGCTGGTCCCCTTTGATGATATTGAAGTGCGGTTCATCCGTGACGGTGATTTTGAAGGCCTGCGCTTCATCCTTCTCCGAAACCGTTACGACGATGCACCAGGCCTGACGGATCGCATCCGGGATGCGGCCCTTGGCCTTGTCGATGTTGATTGACAGCGTCTGTGTTCTGGCCGGATCGACGCTGCCGTCTTTCTGTTGCTGTTTGATCTCTTCTCGCACGCCCTCCCATCCCAGATAGTCGCGTACGCGAGCCGATGCCAGTTCCAATCCATCCCTGGAGGGTGCGACCAGAACGACCGCGTTGCGATAGACGCGGGGTTTATCCGGTCCCGTTGTTTCGTCCAGAAACCGCTTTGCCTCCGGGCTCGGTTTGCCCGACTCGGATGCAGCCCCGGGTCCCAGGACGGCGTAGTGGAAGGCGCCGTCGTCTTCAACGTCCTTTGAGCGTATCGGGAGCGTATGAGGATGAACCCCCGCCGCTGACGCATTGGCTGTCAGGGGTTTGACCTTGCCGATGTCGTCCAGCAGTCGGGCGCGGACGGTATCGTCCAGGATGTTTTTCGCCGCGACGGCGTGCATCTGATTGAGATTGGGCCGGTTGCCGAGTCGCCATGTTCCGGGAAGCTGTCCCTCGGGCATGGTTGTATGGAGGTCGTCAAGCCAGTAGCTCGTCTGCGCCCAACGGGCGAGCCCCTTTTCCAACTCGATCTTATCCGGACGGGTCGGTCCCAGTAGCACCAGAAGCTCTCTCGTTCTGGCCGTCTGGCCGATGGGTTGGGAATGGAGAAAGGTTGTCACGACGGCCTGCTCTACTTCACGAAACTTCAAGCCCACCGACTCCGTCTGAATCCGTTTGGCCTGCTCGAACTCGTTGTCCAGGATGCCGGTCCATGCCTGTTTCTTCCCCTCGGTTTCCTCGATGTCGGCTACGGTGACCATTTCCCGGAGGGCCTCCGACAGTCCCTCGCCTTCCGGGGTGTTGAGAAATACGGCCGGTCCGATGAGGGGAGATTTGTCCCACTTTTCCGCTTCCCGCAGGGCCAGGGCGAAGGTCCGCAGGACGCCCCGGGTCCGCTGAAAACGGGCCAACTGCGTCCATTTGGAGTAGAGAACTTCCGTCAGATCGGGATGGAAAGGGTAACTGTCCAGGAACCGCTGTTCCGCGTTCGCCCCCTGTTTGGCCGTCTGCTCGTCGACGGCAGTGATGCCTTTGAGGGCCGCCACGACATGCTGGCGGAAGACCTCCCGATCCTTGAGGGATTCAGGCTTGAAGAAACGCCGCCGCAAGACCTCGGCCACATCCTCCTTGACCACCGGCTCCACGGCCTCCTCCCGCTGGCGCTGGAAGATGTCGTAAAGTTCGGCCTGGATCTCCCGCCCCAGGGTGTCGCTCTTGCGCGGGTCCGTCGCCAGCAGCGACGCCACAAGACAGCAGCGATCCACCTTGACCGCCGTCTGGGTCAGGTACTGGAAGAAGTTCTGGAGCCGGACCCGCCATTCACGGTTCTGGGCGACCTTCTCGCGGGCGTACATCAGCACTTCGTCGATGAGAACGAGGGTCCCGAGTCCCTCCTTGCCCGGAATCTCCAACAACTCGATGAGCAGATTCTCCGCCGGCGCCGTTTCGCGCTCCTCCGCCAGGCCTTCGGCATGGAGAACCTTCAGCCCTGCCTCGCCCGCCAACTGCCATGCCAGGACGCTCCATGGCTGTTTCAGCATCCGCGCCTTGCCGTCGGGCGAGAAGATCTCCATTCCCTTTTCTACGTCCAGCTTGTCAAAGCACAGAGCCGCCACGCGGCACCGGGGAGGCCTCTGGCCGATGTCCTGAATGAATTCCTCCACAGCGGGAAGTTTCGGCAGCTTCTCAGGGTCATGGACGAGATGCCGGAGCGTGATCAGGGTGTGGGTCTTTCCCCCGCCATAGGTCAGCTCCAATTGGCGGACGGCCTTGTCGTTCTTGCCGGCGAGGCGAAGCACCACGTCCCGGACCAGGCGCCGGAGATTGTAGGTGGGGAATGTGAGGGCGAAGAAGTGTTCCGGTTTCTCGTAAACTATTCTTTTCCCCCGCTGCATCATGACCTCATAGAGATCGGCGGCAAACAGGTGCAGCGGCAGATCGCCGGAGCGGAGATCGTCGCGGAGCTTCACCACTTCATGCCAGGGTTTCCAGGGGAGCTTAGTCATGGTTTCATCTCCTTTTTACGTCATTTCATCCACAGCAGAGCGGACAGCGAAATCGGGATAATGCGCGGATCAGGGATCTTCACGTCGTCGTTGAGCGTAATCAGCAGCCCCAGTGGTGCGTTGTAAACCGTCTTTTCCATAAAAGCCCGCAAACCACGGGTGTCATCGTGAGGATCTATGCGCCGCCGATATTTGACCTCGACGGGAATCCTTCGTGTGCCGACCGTCAGAACGAAATCGACCTCCGGTTCGGCGCCCCGTTCCGGGAAATAAGCTACATCCAGATTGGGGATCGACGCGAAGAAGAAACCCAGTACGCTTTCTGCAAGGTGTCCGGCCAAGTCGGTCAGATGCGGATTCACCGTCAATCCCTCCGCATCCAGCGGCACGATTTCCTGCAGCCAGCCGGCTCTCAAGGCATGATCGCACAAACACACCTTGGGGGGGGACTTTCTCTTCTTCAGCCGCAATTCAAGCGGTTGAATGAGACGGATCAGCATGGCGCCGTCGAGAAAGCGCAGGTAAGTAAGAATACGGTTCCACCCGATATTAGCCGACAGGGTCTGCTGGATTTCCGGAACGAAGGCCGCCTGTCCGGGCGTCTGTCCGGCATATCGGCAGCAGAGGCGAAAGACCTCTTCGAGGAGTCTTTCATCGCGCTTCTGGCCGCGGGGGCCCATCCGAAGGTCATGCTGGATGGCGCGCTTGATGACGGTTTCATTAAGATGATCGGAGAGCTCCTCCCAAGGGATGTCCGATCGGTCATGGGCAATCGGATAGGCGCCGCGATCGGAAAAGGCCTTGAAGGCCGGTAGTCTCACGAGTTGTGTTTCCCTGCCGTATTCGATTCCCCCCTGCCAGAATTCCCTTGTGGTGAGGCGATCAAGCGCATTGTCGGCCCAGTAGGGTGCCGTGACCTGTCCGGACCGTAAATCGGCAATTTCTCG
>Ga0315297_10001089_pt1 | contig 16467 bp, 5 predicted proteins | sample YL17G15_0_MG_FD_203628 | JGI IMG/M metagenome (GOLD analysis project Ga0315297, IMG submission 203628) | Sediment microbial communities from Yellowstone Lake, YNP, Wyoming, USA - YL17G15_0 | ecosystem: Environmental > Aquatic > Freshwater > Lake > Sediment | place: USA: Wyoming | collected... | reverse complement strand
GTAGTTCGCATTGCCGGTCGCATTGACTTTGTAAGCGTAGGTCCCCGCCGCCAGCGTATCGACCTCCGAGTTCGATACGGCCGCTCCGTCCCTGTAAAGGCTTGGCGTTAAGTATGTGGACGTGCCGGTGGCATTGGACTGCGCAGTGTACGTTATCGTATCATTGCTGTTCTTGTTGCCGTTGAGGTAAAGGGTGACCGGGTTCGCCGCTTGGCTGACCGTCACCCACCATGTGACCGAGCTGCCAGTGTAGTTTGCATTGCCCGCGTTGTATGCCGTGTAATTGTACGTTCCTGCACCCAATACGGTTACATCTGGATTGGCTACCGCTTGCCCGTTCCTGTACAGCGTCAGGGAGAGTACCGACGTAACAGCCGTAGCGTTGGTCTGTGTTCCGTAGGTGATAGTCTTGTTGGCCTGCGAGCTATCGATGTAAAGCGTCGTTGTCGTCGAGGCCTTGCTTATTGTCAGTGTGTTGCCCGTCGAGTTCGCCGTGTAGTTCTGGGTCGCGCTGTGATTGCACACATAATTGTAATCGGCCGCGCCGAGCACTTTGACGTCCGACAGGCCGCTGACGGCTTGGCCGTCCCTATACAGCGTCGGGCTCACTTCGGAGCTGCCCGCCGCGCAGCTCACGTTGGTCTGCGTGCCGTACGTCTCAGACCAGCTCGGCGAAGCTGTCAGCGTCAGTATGCTGCCCGCCTGGTTGACCGTATAGCCGCTGCTGTTCGAGGCCGTCGTGTAGTTTTGCGTTTCCGTCACATTGCACATGTAATTGTACGTATCCGCACCGAGCACTATGCCCGTGTTGTTCTGCGCTGTGACATCGGCCCCGTTCCTGTACAGCTTGACCGTTCCTTCTGGGTTCGTGGCTGAACACACGGCCGTCGTACTTGTGCCGTAAGTTATCGGCGAGCTTGGTGCCAGCGTCAATGATGCCGTCGATGTGACTTTGTTGATAATCAGGTAGTAGGTCGCGCCCGTGCTGTTGTCTGAATAGTTGGCGTTCCCTGTCGCGTTTACCTTGTATGCGTACGTTCCCGCGGCCAGTGTTTTGACCTCGGAGTTCGATACGGCCGCTCCGTCCCTGTAAAGGCTCGGCGTTAAGTACGTGGAGACGCCCGTTGCGTTCGATTGCGTCCCATATACAATAGTCTTGTTTCCGTTGAAGTTGCCGTTAAGGTACAGCGTGACCGGATTGTCCGCCTTGTTGACCGTTACCCACCAGGTCGCTGAGCTGCCTGTGTAGTTGGCGTTTCCTGCGTTGACGGCCGTGTAGTTGTAGGCGCCTGCGCCCAGCACGGTTACATCGGGATTGGCTACCGCCTGTCCGTTCCTGTACAGCGTGAGAGAAACGGCTGACGTGATTGCAGTCGCGTTGGTCTGCGTCCCGTAAGTGACCGTCTTGTTGGTCTGCGACCCGTCTATGTAGAGCGTTGTAGTGGTAGATGCCTTATTGACTGTATAGTCCGAGCTGTTGCTAGCTGACGTGTAGTTCTGTGTCGCCGTTACGTTGCAGACATAACCGTAACCGCCAACACCAAGAGTGACCGCCGTGTTGTTCTGGGCCGTGACGTCCGTGCCGTTCCTATGGAGTTTGACCGTCCCTTCTGGGTTCGTGGCCGAGCATACGGCCGTTGTTGCCGTTTCATATGTTATCGGTGAAGTCGACGACAGCGTTAATGAAGCCGTCGATACGACCTTGTTAATAATAAGATAGTAGGTCAGGCCCGTTGAGTTGTCGGAATAGTTGGCATTGCCGGTCGCATTGACTTTGTAAGCGTAGGTCCCTGCGGCCAAAGTCTTTATTTCTGGGTTGGATACTGCAGCGCCATCCCTGTAAAGGCTTGGCGTTAAGTATGTGGACGTGCCAGTGGCATTGGACTGCGCAGTGTACGTTATCGTATCATTGCTGTTCTTGTTGCCGTTAAGATAGAGACTCACCGGGTTTGCCGCTTGGCTGACCGTTATCCACCACGTCGCGCTCGAACCGGTATAGTTCGCGTTGCCTGCGTTGTAAGCCGTATAGTTGTATGTGCCTGCACCCAGGACCGTTACGTCCGGGCTGGATACGATTTGCCCGTTCCTGTACAGCGTCAGGGACAACACGGACGTCGTGGCGGTCGCATTCGTTTGCGTTCCGTATGTCACCGTTTTGTTCGCCTGCGAACTATCCACGTATAGCGTTGTCGTGGTTGATGCCTTGTTGACCGTGTAATCGGAACTGTTCGAAGCGGCCGTGTAGTTCTGCGTCGTCGTGACGTTGCAAACGTAGTTCCAAGCGCCGACCGGCAGGACCAGTCCGATGCCGTTCTCAGCGTTCGCCAGGCTGCCGCTCCTATAAAGGTTGGCCGTTGCCTCGGGGTTGGTGTCGCTGCAGCTCGCCGTCGTGGCCGTTTCGTATGTTATCGGTGAAGTCGGCGACAGCGTCAACGATGCGGTTGAGGTCGCCTTGTTGATTATGATGTAATATGTCAAGCCCGTCGTGTTGTCCGAGTAGTTGGCATCGCCTGTGGCGTTTACTTTGTACGCATAAGTTCCAGCGGCAAGCGTCTTGATCTCAGAGTTCGATACCGCCGCGCCGTCTCTGTACAGGTATGATGTGCCTACGAATGTTGTGCCTGTGGCATTCGACTGCGTGCCGTATGTTATCGTGTCATTTTGATTTGACTTACCTTCCAGGTACAAGTTGACCGGGTTCGCGACCTTGTTCACGGTTATCCACCACGTAGTGCTTGAGCCGGTGTAGTTCTCGTTGCCGCTATTGACGGCCGTGTAGTTGTACGTCCCCGCACCGAGAACGGTTATGTCCGTGTTGCTTACTGCTTGTCCGTTCCTGTAGAGCGTGGCGGATAGGACTGATGTTGTTGCCGTGACGTTCGTTTGCGCTCCATATGTCACGGTCTTGTTCGTCTGGCTGCCGTCTATGTATAGGTTCGTTGTCGTCGACGCCTTATTGATGGTCAGCGTGCGTGCAAGGCTCGAGCCGGTATAATTGGCGTTCCCTGCGAAGACGGCCGTGTAGTTGTACGCACCGCCCGCTAGCGTCAGGGCCTCGCTGAGCGTGCCTGATCCGCTTGCCGCCTGCGTGCCGTTGCGCAGAAGCTGGTAGCTCAGTCCGCTCACGTTAAGCTGCGCTGTTGCGTTGCTGTTGGTTCCATATGTCTGGCCGGCATCGTTCTCGGCCCCGTTCAGCCACAGCCGCATGTTGGTGGCCGCCTGGTTGACCGTGTAGCTTGAGCTGTTCGAGGCAGCTGTATAATTTTGCGTCGCCGTGGCGTTGCAAACATAATTGTAAGCGGCCGCACCGAGCACGACAGGCACGCCGTTCTCGCCGTTGGCCAGCGCGCCGTCCCTATAGAGGTTGCTGGCGGCCTCGGGGTTGATGTCGGTGCATGTTGCTGTCGCGGCCGTACCGTATGTTATCGGTGAGGATGGCGACAAAATCAGCGATGCCGTCGAGGCCGCCTTGCCTATCGTGAGGTAATTGTTCAGGCTGGAGCCTGCCGAATAGTTCTGCGATTGGCCGTAAACACAACTGTAGTTGTAAGCGTCCGCGGCCAGCGTTGCGATATCCGATTGGTTGCCCGAACCGCTAGCCACGGAGCTGCCGTTCCTGTAGAGCGTTATCGTTGCCGTAGCGTCGCCCGTCACTATGCCGCACTTGGCCGTCGTCTGGGTTCCGTACGTCTCGCTTGCGGACGGACTGAACGTAACTTCTACGGATGACGCGACCTTGTTGATTATGAGGTAGTATGTCAGGCCCGTTGAGTTGTCCGAGTAGTTCGCATTGCCCGTGGCGTTCACTTTGTACGCGTACGTTCCCGCGGCCAGCGTGGCAATCTGCGGATTCGATGCTGCTGCATAGTCTCTGTAGAGGTTCGCTGTCCCTATCAGAGTCGTGCCCGTTGCATTGCTCTGCGTGCCGTAATTGATCGTTGCGTTCTGGTTTTTGTTGCCGTTGAGGTATAGCGTGACGGGATTGGCTGCCTGGTTGACCGTAACCCACCAGGTCGCGCTCGAGCCCGTGTAGTTCGCATCGCCGGCATTGTAGGCCGTGTAGTTGTAGGTTCCCGCACCGAGAACGGTTACGTCGGAATTGCTCACGGACTGGCCGTTCCTGTAAAGCGTGACTGAGCCCGATGAAGTCATTGCCGTCGCATTAGTTTGTGCACCGTAAGTCACGGTCTTGTTGGCCTGCGCGCTGTCAAGGTAAAGCGTTGTCGTCGTGCTCGCCTGATTGATGGTCAGGTAGTTGCTCGCGTTCGTGCTCGCCGAATAGTTCTGCGACTGGCTGTAGACGCAAGTATAGTTGTACGTGCCGCCTCCTAGCGTCTGGACATCGGGATTGCTCACGCCCGTCCCGTTCCTGTAAAGCGTGAGCGTCGCTCCCGCATCGCCTGTTGTGATGCTGCACGTGGCCGTGGTCTGCGTGCCATACGTCTGGGGCGATGAGGGGTTGAAGTTGATTGATGTGGAGGAACTTGCTCTGTTGATTGTATAGCTCAGCTGCGAAGTGCTGTTCCAGTTGTTGCTGGTGTCGTTCGCGTACCAGCGGTAATTGTAGCTGTCTGCGGCCAGGCCGGTGAACGTCCTGTAATAGACGTTTCCGCTCTGCGACGGTGTGTAGTTGGCCCCGTTGAACTCGAGTATGACGTTGCTGATGCCCTTGTTGTCCGTCCAGGTTATGTTGAACTGGTAGCTTGCGCCCGACGAGTAGGTCGCAGGCGAAGCCGGACTTGTGAGGTTGTTTGACCATCGCGGTTTCGTGATGTCTGGAGCGACCTGTACGGCAAAGGTCATGATGTTCGTCACATTGAAGTTGTTCCTAGAGTCATTCGCATATGTCCTCCAACCTACGATTGTGCCGGCAGGAACTGATGCGTTCTGCCAGGTGAAATTGCTCCAGCTTCCGCCTCCCGATAATGACGCAGGGCTTCCATAGGTCGTCTTGTTCTGCCAGGCTCCGCTCTCGTTCGTGGATAGGATCGCTGTGCTCAGGCTTTTGTCATCCGTCCAGTAGGTTGAAAGGTGGACGGCATCGCCTTCGGTAGGCGTGCTCGTGTTCTGGCCCTGGCTCGACCACTGCGGCAGGTTGTCCGATTGTATGGACGAGTTCGGGAGTTGCACGTTCGACGCCGTGGTCGACTCCCATTGGATGTACATGTTCTTGTTCTTGGTCGAGGAGATTGCCACGCAGACCTGCACACCTATCCTGTTGCCTGCGGAAAGGTTCGTCTTGTCGCTGTACGGGACGGCGTGGCTCCACGCGTTGGCCGATCCCGGCGCAGACGTGTCGGAACAGAGGTCCGTTGCTGACGTGCTGGTGTTCAGTACCTCGTATTCCGAGCCGTTGTACTTCAGTATTCTTGCAAATAGGTTTGCCGTGTTCGAACCGGCATCGCAGTAGCCGTAGATTGTGAAGTTCCACGTCCCGTTCACCCACGTTTGGCTTGTATAGTTCGGCGCTATCCACTTTTCTGCGAAGCATTTGTTGCCCCCGCCTGACTGGCTCAGGGCCGCAGATGTGTATAATGTCCCGCCGACGGTCTCGTTCTTCATCTGCTTGTACGACGCGTATTGCGGGTCGGCCGCATCGAAGAGGTAGTTGGTGCTTTCGCTCGTTTCCATGAACCCGGGGTCCTCCGGCGTGATTGTGAACGTGTAGCTTTCGCCCGGCGCCATGTCGAGATATTTGGACCATTCGCCCGAGCAGCTCTGGTCCGTGAAGTTCCAGTCCGCGCACTTGTAGAGCGCGTTGCCTTTTGCGTTGTCAATGGTGACCGTCGCTTCCGTGAAGTTCAGGGCGGTCGGGTCTATCGCATAAAGCTCCAGATAACCCTGATTGTCAGCAGGGTCGTCAATTTTTACAAATTCTGTGACGTTTCGGTATACTGAGACATTTTTAAATACGATTTCCTGAACCACATGATTCAGCGGCGTAACCCTAATGTCGTATGTCCCTACAGCCACATCCAAGTTTATGGGCTTCGGTTCCACTGCTATAATCTCTTCTGCGGATACGGTATCGGAATATTTTACCTCTTCTGCGCCTGACTCTGTGAACTCAACTGTTGCCTCAATGGATTGATTGTTAGCGTCTTTGACGTCAACTTCGAATGCGTAGGTTGTTTCATGACCGACTGTCATTCCCACAAAATCTACATGCATCGTTTCGTTGATGGGCTCTGGTTCGAGCAGCCCGCCTCCTACGCTCTCCGCCATTATCCATACTTCATTGCTCGTTGAATTGATGAAATCCTGCCTGTTGCTTGTGGAATATTGGAATGTCTGTTCTGTGGAGGAGGTCGTGTTGGCCACAAGTTTCCACGAACTACTGGTGAAGTTCCGAAGGTACAGGTTTACGCCGGTTCCCGAGGTCGTTAAAGTGGAATAGCCTTCCCAAGTGACGGTGAAATTGTATATTGACGAATAATTTTCGGCCACTATGAATCTATAATGTGTTACTTCGTGGCTGCCCTTGGCCGCTGAAAAGTTCGCCCAATTATTATCAGACGAACTGGCTGCTGTATATTGCGCCGCGGTATATTCGGTTCCATAACCCGCTGTGCGCGTTGATGGCAGCACCGTGTCCGAGAAAAAGTAGGCCTTATGCGTGGCGTTTGGCGTATAGTTCGTTTCGGCATATCCGGGGTCCTCCGGCGTTAATGCGAACGTATAGTCCTGCCCCGGCACCAGATCGGATTTGTATAACGTCCATTCCCCGTAGCAGTCCTGCGCCGTGAAGTTCCAGTCCTTGCACTTGAAAAGTTGCGTCCCTTTCGCCGTCACGGTCACGTTCGCGCTCGTGAAGTCAACGGCCGTGGGGTCTATCGCGTACACCTCGACAGAATCGGGCATGGCCGTTTCGGGCGCGTCGTCTATGTTTATGAATTGCGTCATGCTCGCGTTTACGTTCACGCTGTCGAGCAGTATTTCCTTCACGGGCCCGCTTGTTGGCGTGACCTTTATCTTGTAGTCGCCCTCCTTGACGCTCAGCGCGTGGGCCAAGCCAGCGCTCTCCTGCAGTTTCTTTCCCGTCCGCTCCCGCAGGAATTCTATCTTTACATCGACATTTTTGCCGTGCGCGTCCTTCACGCTCGCATCGAAATCGTAATAGGTCGGCTCCCCGAAGCCCATAACTTCCGTTGCCGTGCCCACGAATATCTCGAAGTAATCTTCCTCCGTCCAACCGTAAACGTAAAGCGTCACGTTCTCGTTCGGCTGCGAGAGGTTCGTGCTCAGGGAATAGTCGACGTCGCCTTCTATTCCGACGGGCATCGGCCCTGTCGCGTTGTGGTGGAACATGACCGTCAGCGTCCCGTCTTCTGAGAGCGTTGCCTCGTCTATTATCGCGTCATAGCGCGGGTCCTCCTCTATTTTCTCGAAGCTGACGTTCGTTTCGTTCGCCGCCGTCATTGTTCCTATCAGCGCGCTGCCGCTCGCCTCCGCCGTCACGTCCTGCGACCAGGTCAGCCGCGCCTCGTTTATCCGCATGTTCGCGCCGTTGTCCGACCAGAGCACAAGGTTTATCGTCCCGTTGTACTTTCCGGCCGGCGGGCTGAACTTGAACGCTCCGCTCCATTCGCCCGTTATCGTTTGCTCGCCCATCAGGTCCTCGTTACCGTTCCATTGGTCGTCGCTGTCAAGGTAAATTTTGATTGTCGCCCCGCCCTCGCCCGCAAGGAATGAACCCGTCGGCCCTTCGGGTTCTTCAACCGGCTCTTCTTCTATCGGAGCTTCCTCCATTGGTTGCTCAGCCGCTTGCTCCTCTGCGGGTTCTTCGGCGGGCTGCTGTTCTGTTATATTTTCTGCCGCGGGAATTTGTTCCGTTGTGTTTTGCGCGGGAACTTGCTCCGTGGCGTTTTCTTCAACGGGCGCTTCCTCTGTGATGTTTTGCGCAGTGATATTTTGTGAAACATTTTCCGTGACGTTCTCAATCGGTTTTTCTATCGGCCGCGCGGCCGGCGAAGCCGTCATGGCCACCGATATTTCTGACAAGTATCCTTTCGGCTCGGCCACCATCTGGCTGTAGCCGTGCTGGCCCGCCCCGAGCGTCGCTTCAATTGATTGCGTGAGCGAATCGACCGCCGTCCTGCGCTGCGCGCCCGTCGCGAACATCTTCACTTGGCCCTTCACGGCCGCGCGCACGGCGAACTTTTCCACGCCGCCGCCAGCTATCGCGCTCGTCCTCCAGCTCAGCTTGTAGCCGTCTTTCGTTTCCTCGACCGTTGCCCCGCCGCTGTTTGTTATTTTCGAGCCCTTCGGCAGCGTCATCTCCGCCGTCACGCCCGTTACGGGCTCAGCATGCACGTTCCGTACGGAATAGGTCAGTTCGGTTTCCGCGCCCATCTGCGTTGATTCCAAGCTGACTTGCAGCGCGTCCTGCGCGATGAAGAACCCCGTTATCCCGCCCACATTGAACACGAATGGTAGCAGGATGATTGCGGCTATTGCAACGGCGAAGAACGCCTTCTGCTGGCCGTGGAGCGCAGGCATTCTTGGCCTAGGCAGCGGCGGGACGGAAAATCTGATATTAGGAAGTTCTCTTTTGGACTTTGGTACCGTTATTTTTATCTGTTCAGGCGGCTCTTCGTCCGGTTCCAAGGGGGCGGTCTCCTGCACGGCCGTTTCTTCTTTCGGCGCGGCAAGGCAATAATATTGCTTTTTTCCCGCCTTTTCGCCCTTGGCCACCGTGCCTTTCTTTTCCAGCCTCTTCAGCGTCACATAGACCTGCGATGTCCGCGCCCTGAACTTCTGGTCGCGGGCGAACAGTTTTGCCGCTATGTCGGAAGCCGAAGCGCTCCCGGTTTTCAGGGCGGCCAATACCATCTCTTCCACGTCTTCCAGCACCCTTCCCTTCGCTTCTTTGGAAGCCGGCGCAGTTTCGCCGCCTCCGGCCGCCTTGGGCCTGAAGAACTCAACCCCCGAGAAGTCCCCCGCGTTCTCTACCAGCCCTCGTACCTCCATTTCCTTTAGAACCCTAAGGACTTCGTCCATCTTCGACCTGAAGGCATCGGAATCCTCGATAAGGCCGGAATAGAGCATGTCCGTGATGTTAAAGCTGCATCCTTCCTTTAGCTCGGCCAGCGCGGCTGCTATTCTGCTCTCTAAATCGGCCTTTTCGCCAACACCAGCCATGTTTTTCGCCTTGCTTAACAGCGGCTTAACACTGCATGGATGTTAAGCATCCATGCGTGCTCATGAAGTGAAATCTTCGATTTCACGACACGCAAAAACCTTCGGTTTTTGCAGAGGACACACCAACGTTTGGTGGTCCTTGACACCGAACCCTACGAAGAGTTTAGGTAAAACTACCATAAAAAGGGCTTTGTTACAACTTGCGAATAGTAGATATGTTAAGCAAATACCTATAGACTATAGAATATATGTTAAGCATCTGCCTTAACGGCAATCAATAACAGGTTCTGCCTGAAAGCATGTTAAGCATTCTGTACATAAGATGAGTTCTATCAGAAGTATGTTAAGCGTCTATATGCAGGCTCTTTTCGCCTGATGAGCTCAGTATTCTATCGCCAGTTCGCCGCGCTTGCGCTTCTTGCCGGCCATCGCTATGAGCAGTATCAATATTGCAAAGAGCAGTATTGCCAGTTGCAGGTACGTCATGGTCGATATTATATAGGCTGGAGCAAACAGCCTAGGCAATCTAAGCAGTCCCTTGGCCGATATGACGAAGTACCGTGAGAATGCCCTCACGTCTCCCGCATTAAAAACGCTGTAATAATCATCCCCGCCCGTCCTTATTACAGACAGCGGTTTCCAGCCGTTGTCATACCTGTAAAGTGTTATCGTCCCTTCGTCTACGTCGTTCAGGGTTATCCAGGCCTTTTCCACGCGGAAGTTTATGCTTATGCTCCTGAACGCCAGCTCCGGGTCGATTCCTATCACCGTTACCCGCAGGTACTTGTAGGGCGTTTCCAGCCCGTATTGCTCTTCTATGCCCGGTATTTCAGCGGGCTTGGGCACCGTTTCTATTATTATTCTGAATTCTGACACGTCCTGCCTCAGCGCCATCCCGACGCCTGTTATGGGGAAATCGGTCGCCCCTCTGGTATCCCCGAAATAGTTGCCCGCATCGAGGTTCTTCCCGTATATGGAAACCGAATCGTTGGTCACCACGGTCACGGTGAATATTTTTTCCGCAGTCACGTTTGCTGCGGGCCCTATGGCCCCTCCGCCGCCCCCTCCCCCTCCTCCGGGCGGCCCGGGCGGCTGCGGCGCCGGCGTTATTGTTATGAAGTACGTGATCGAACTGGCGGAATGGTTCGCGTCGCCCGGCGTCCACGCCGTCACGTTGTACACGCCCGCATCGTTGAACTGCTGCAGCACGGTAAGGCTGCCTGTCCCGTTCTGCGTGGTCCAGTTGGTGATGTTGATGTCAAGGTAGACCGGCCCGGTGAAGTTCAGCAGGGCCGTGATGTTGACCGTCGACCCGGTCTGGAAGTTAGCGTTCCCCTCTGCGCCGTTGAAAAAGAGGTGCAGCTCGGTCGGCGGTGCCAGTTCGAGCGATACCGTGCCCGTCGCGCGGAACGTCGCCGTCTCGAAGGAGGCCGCTATCGCGAGAAAGACGAAAGCCGCTAAGAGCGTGATAAAAAACTGGCGCTTCTCCATATCATCAACTTGCCTTCGGATGCTTAAATTGCTCTCCTGAGCGTGACCCTGAGTTTGCCCGTGTATTCGCCGAATGTCGTGTCCTGCGGGACCTCGGCCTTTATCCCCACGGACGTGTTCGCGGCGGCCTTTGCGAGCGTGTCTGCGGGCGGGCGAACGAACCTGCTTATGTTCCCCTCGACGCTGAAGCTCGCGACCTTGTCATAGCCGTCCGTGTTCGTGATTGTTAGATCTCTTTGCACAACGCCGCCCGGCAGCACTGTCCCGAACGTGACGGCAGTGGTGTTCACGTCGAACCCTACGTGCTCGCCCACGCTCAGGCTCATGTAAAGTTCGTTCGTCTGGAACGCGAAGAACGCGCAAGACAGCGCCGTCAGCGCGATTGCCGCAATGAGCGCGGCCAGGATCAGCAGGATTGTCTTATTCTGCATACGTGCTCCTCCTCTTTTTCTCCGGCCATAGCGCCACTGCGATTATGGCGATTATCAGCAGCGCTATTATGTAAGTGTAAGGCGATTGCCACATGTCCGGCTGCGCGGGCTGCTGCACGGCAGGCTGCGGTTGCGGCTGCTGCGTTTGCGGTTCGGCCGCCCCGAACCGCACCTCCTTGCGCGTGGTCTGCCCCGCGTAGTTGGCCCGCGCCACCGCCTTGTAATCGCCGTACGCCGGGACAATCCAGCTCACCGGGAACGTCTTGAACTCGTTCTTCTTGAGGAAGGCGCCGCCCAGCTCGAACCGGTCGAGCGTGGTGTTGTTCGCGTCCTGTATCTCAAAATCCGCCGTTGTATCAATGCTCGCGTTCACCGGATTGGTCAGCGTCACCGTGAAGTTCATCGTCCTGTTCGGTTTCGGGACGTTGATGGTGGCTATGTCCACCGCTATGTATTTCTCGGGATAGGGAACATACACCCAGAACTGCATCTCCACCCCCGACACGGCCGCCACGGCCGCGCCCGGCGGCACCATTTCCACCGCGCCTATCCTTGTATCGCGTTTGCCCGGCTCCAGGGACTGCGGCAGCTTGACATGGAAGCTGAACGTCTTGGTCTCCCCGATGGCCAGCGTGACGTTGCTTTGGCTCAATGTTATGTATTCGGCCAGGTCGCCGGAGGCATAAAGCCTGATGTCCAGTGTTTTGCCGTCGTTGTTGAACACCTGGAACGTGTAGTCCTGCTCGAACCCCGGCTGGAAATTCAGCTCCATCCTTGCCGGGCTCATCCCCACGGCCGCGGCCAGGATCGGAACCGTCAGGAACGCCAGAATGGCCGAGGCCGCCAGGACGGTTTTCATACTATCCTTTAGAGAAATCTAATATAAAAAGAAAAAGGGGAGCGGACCCGCGTCCGCCCGGATTTTACGCCTGCGACCCTATCAGCGTAACCGTACTGGTCTTCGCCCCTGCGGATTCGCCGACCGGGACCGTCACCTGCACTTCGATTTCCGCATCGTCGCAGCCGTTCGTGTCGTTCAGGTATGTCAGGAACTTGGTCGGGTTGTTGGAAGCCGGCATGTTCGTCAGCGTCGTTGTGCTCTGGGTTATGTCGAAGCACGTCCCTTCGCCGGGCACGCTTACATTGGCCATGTACTGGTAGTTCGAGACTGGGTTCGGAGCCGATGTGAATATGTTGGTCGCGTTTATGGTCACGTTGAGCTTCACGTTCCCGTCGTTCTGCACCTTGAACGGCACGGGTACGGTTCCCAGCGTGTTGTTCGTGCCGCCCTCGTACAGCGTCCCGAAGTTTATGCTGTTCACGGGCATCGATATCGCGACCGAGCTCTGCACGGTCACGGTCGCCGTCCCGGACACCATGCCCAGCGCGTTCAGACCCGCTATCGCTATTACCGCCACTACGATTGCCGTCACGCCGGCAAGCGCGTACGCAGGCATCGAGTTTTTGCTTTGTGCTTTCATTTCAAAACCTCCATAAAATCATTCAAGTTTTAACCACGTTAAGTGTCACTTGCCCGCTCGCGCCGCTAGTTTGGGCCGCGCCCTTCACTTCGAGCATCACTTCCCCGTTCGCAGTTGGTTTGGACGCCTCCTGCGTGACGGCCGTAACGCCCGCGTAGGCCGTTACTATGACCAGCACCAGCAGCAGCGCCAGTATTATCGGTTTTTTGTCCATTTGAAAACCTCCATAGGTTTTTGATCCGGTTTTTGAACGCAAGGACCGAAGTCCTTGCAGTTGGAAACCTCCATGTAGTTGAACACAGCAACCTTCGTTGGTTATAGTAAGATTACTCACATATTTAAACATAATTGTGGGCATTTTCCTGCCTTCAGGCCTGGCTCGCTATGAACGTCACCACGCTCGTCTTGGCGCCCTCCGCCTCCCCGTCCGGCACCGTAACATTTATCTCCGTTTCGGCCTGGTCGCTGCCGTCCGCCCAGTCCAGGAAGCACAGGAACAGCGTGGCGACCGACGGCATGTCCGTCCAGCCCGTTATTGAGCAGCCCGCGTTGTAGTACGTGCCGCCCGCGGTCGAGTTAGCCGCATACCGATAGGCGCTCGACGGGTTCGCCGACGCGTTGAACAGGTCCGTGGCGCTCACCGTTATGTTGACCTTCACGTTCCCGTCGTTCCTTATCGTGAACGGCTGCGGGCTGCCGCCGCTCGTGCTGTTTGTGCCGTTCACCGCCATGCTGCCGAAGTCCACCAGATTATTAATGAGGCTTATCGATACGAAGTAGGGCGGGGTCACATTGAACCACGTGATTTCCGTGTCGTTCACGTTTCCGAACGTGTCGTTCGCTATTATCGTGACGTTGTATAGCCCGGCGAGGTCCGTGGCCGTGAAATTGCAGGAATAGCGCACCCCTCCTGCGCTGTTGTTCATCGGGACGTCCATGATGGTCGTGTTCGGCAGCCTCACCCTCGCGAAGACCGTGTCAACGGCCGTATCGTCCGTCACGTTGGCCGTTATCGTGACGGTCGTTGACGTGTTGAATGCGCTGCCCGCGGCCGGCGTCACGTTCGTCACCTTGGGCGGGTTGGTCTCGATGACAAGGAAATCGGTCCGCGTTATCTCCACGCTGTTTGTCCTGGTCAGCACCAGCGTCCAGTTGCCCAGCGCGTGGCTTGCGTTGGTCGCGAACTCGTCGACCGCCTGGCCCGCCGCATCAACGTTCATGTTCGGGCTGACGCGGACCGTGGTCGCGTTGCCGTCCACCCACACGAACTTGACGCTCGCTACGGAAAGCCCGTATGCCTTCGCATAGACGGTCTCATTTATGACGAAGTCTGTGTCCTTGAGCGTCCTTGCCGAGTTGTTGTAGATTACCAGTATCTGTGCGGTCGTGTTGTCCTGCGCGGCGTCCCGATAGCTGGAGTTGGTCGCCGAGATGCCGGTTATTGTGGTGACGTCCTTCTGGCCTTCCGTTGCGGTCATCGGTACATTCACTTTGATCGTGATCTTGGCTGAGCCGCCGTTTTCTTGCAGCAGGCCGGTATCCGGCGTGCTGTTGCCGTTCGTATCGGACAGCAACGTGATCTTGTCGGCTTGGAACAACTGAGTGGGCCAACCCATGCTCGAGTTCTTGAGCAGGTCTATCGTGTCGGATATGTTGCCGTTGTTGAACACCTCGTGCTCATAGAACACGAAGCTGCCTATCCCTGCCACGTCGTCATGGTCGGGCTCGACCTCTACTCTCAACGCCACCGTTGTCATGTCCTTGACCTGGCCCGAATCGGCCAGCGGGTTGTCGCTGCTGTTCGACGTCACGTACGTCGTATCCAAGGTGCCCAGCGCAACTCCTGGCACGCTCACCTTGACCGTGATGTTGATTTCGCCGCCCGCGCTCAGGTTGCCCACGTCCGGCCTCCCGTTGCCGTTGGTATCGGTCAGTGCGGTGCCGTTGGAATAGAAGAGCATGGTGCCCCAACCGTGGCTGCTCGTGGCGTTCACGTCTACGACCGGTGAAGTGCCCAGGTTGTTGATAATGGTATGCTGGTAAGTGATGAGCGTGTTGTTGGCTATCCGTCCGAAGCGCGGCGGGAATACCGCCAGGTTGCCTACCGTCGTGACGTCTATGACGCTGTCCGCGACGCTGCTCAGCGAAGCCAGCGCCTTTACCGTGGTCGTATCGACCGTGCCCGTCGGTGCGGTCGCATTGACCGTTATGTTCACCCTTATCGAGACGTTGGCTCCGGGCCCCAGCTTGCCCACGTCCACCGCGCCGTCCCCGTCCGTGTCGCTGAGCGCAGTGCCGTTCGCGAACGCCAGCGTGAAGTTGAACTTCTTGTTGGATGACGCGTTTATGTCGAACGTATCGGCGATGTTGCCAATGTTCCTGACCGTGTGATTATAGGTTATGCTCGCGCCCGCCTTTGCGCCGCCGCTGTTGTCCGGGAATATGTCCACGTCGGATAGCATGGTGTCGATGGCGTTCATGTTGTCCTCGATCTGCGCGGGCAGGTCCGATGCGTCACCCCGCGCCGAAGATATGTGGAACTTCAGCGGCGTACCGGGCGTCACGTTGAGCAGCGTCCAGTTGAGCCGCACCTCTAGTTCCAGGTCGTTGCCGCTTCCGCCCGGTATGTTCTGTTCGACGAGCGTGTTGTTGATGAAGGTTCCCGGCTCGTCCACCCCGTCGCCCGTGAGCGGGTCCGCAATCCCGTTGGAGGCGCTGTACCGTCCCAGGTTGAAGTCATAATCGCCGTTCGACGTCCATTGGAACCGCGCGACCCTGTCGGTGCTTTGGTTCAGGGATCCGTCACCGTTCACGTCGATGTAGACCACCATATTGATGGCCGGTCCGGGCGAGGCGACACGCCTGAAATACATGAAAAGATAGGTCTGGTTCCACGTGAACGCGGATTTCGTGAGGTCGCGCGCCGCGTTGCCCACCGTGTCGTTGTCGTTTATGCCTGATATGCCGTCCGTCATCACCTGCGCCGCGTTGTCCAGCACCGCGTCCCAGTCGGTCAGGTTGCCGTTTATGGTTATGTTGGTCAGCACGAACTTGTCCGTGCCCTCGCCGAAGGCCGGGTCGCCCGCCGTCTTCAGGACCTGCCTGTACACTTCGCCCGGCACCAAGTCGTTCCTTATCTTTATCCACTGGCCCAGGCACTGCCTGCTCTCGAAGTCGAACCACCTGCACTTGTACAGGTTCGGCCCGTCCGCCACCGCCGTGTATTCTATGTGGTCGAACTGCGCTGTCAGCACGAAGTTGAGGCTGAACAGGTCGTTGTAGAGCACGTGCGGGTCAAGGAACGTTATGTCGTTGAGGAGCTGCTCGAAGTCCACGAGCTGGTTTATGTCGCCCGTTATCACCACGTCCACGAACGTGATGTTGATGATGGGCGCCAGTTCCATAGGCGATATGGTTATGTTGTAATGGCCCGGCAGTATCACGGTCTGGAAGGCCGTGTCCGTGCTGTTGTACACTACCGTCCCGTTCGTGTCCCTTATGATTATTTCGGTCTTCCACGGCCGCCCGCTCGAATCGGTCACGTTCTCGCGCAATATGTAGCCCGAAACGATTGTGAGCCGCCTTGTTTCGGAATACCCGATGTTGCCGGACGCGTCCGTGCATTTGACCGCCCAGCTGAGGTTCCCTGCGCTCAGGTTCTGCGTGAACGTCTGGTCGACGTTCTTGGTCACGGCCGTACTCGTCTGGTTGATTGTGCCGTTGAGCAGCAGGCTGCAGGCCGTTATGTTGCTCGCATCGCTGACCTTGTAAGTGAAGTTCACAAGGCCGAATGCCGTGCTGCTGCCGTTGGCGGGCGCGACCAGCGTGACGTTTGGCGGCGTGCCGTCGGTCGTCCAATTTATTATCAGTTTGGGCCTGTACGAGCCGTCCTGATACTCGCTGCTCCTGAACTTGTACTTCTT
>Ga0315297_10001085_pt1 | contig 16487 bp, 20 predicted proteins | sample YL17G15_0_MG_FD_203628 | JGI IMG/M metagenome (GOLD analysis project Ga0315297, IMG submission 203628) | Sediment microbial communities from Yellowstone Lake, YNP, Wyoming, USA - YL17G15_0 | ecosystem: Environmental > Aquatic > Freshwater > Lake > Sediment | place: USA: Wyoming | collected... | reverse complement strand
AAGCCTTTCCTTTCCGGTTTGACCGAGCCAGCTTCAAATTCGCGGGGATGAGGGTACAATAGTCGTGCCGTCAGAAGCACGCTCAGCGCCAAGACGGCTGGCACAGCCAGGAGACCGAAGGCGGCGTGATAACCTCCCTTGAAATAGAGAACCGCAGCCACAATAAGAGGGCCAAGCATAGCTCCGATTTGGTCCATAGCTTCATGCAGGCCAAAGCCCCAACCACGCCCCATTTCCTTGGTGGCATGGGAAAGCATCGCGTCGCGAGCAGGAGTACGAATTGCCTTACCCATTCGCTCTGTCATCATCAGAAGAGCTGCAATCTCCCAATGCCCTGCTAATGCGAGGAAAGGCACAGCCACAAGGTTCACGAAGTAGCCCAGGATGGTAATTGTCCAGTATCTTCCTGTACGATCACTAATGTACCCGGAGACGAGTCGCAGACCGTAGCCGATGAGCTCGCCCAATCCTGCGATAATTCCTACGGCGGCTCCACTGGCCCCAAGAATAGCCAGATATGGACCAGTGACGCTGCGGGCGCCTTCGTATGTCATGTCGGCAAAAAGGCTGACTACACCCAGCAGGATAACGAACTTCAGTGCGCTCTTGGAGGTGATTCGGCTATCCCTATCTGGTCTGGACGCACGTGCCATCGATTGACTCTCTCCTTGTATTACAGGGTGCCCAACAACTTGAGGATAGAGACTGCGTAGTAAGTGTACTCCAGGGTCGGAATACCCATAGGGCGGGCACGGGCGAAGCCACCACCGATGCGCTGGCAATCCAAGACAAACGAAATGACCTGCTCTGTGTCGGAGGATGCAACTCCCAGCATTGAGCGGGTGGTCTCCAAATAGTAGAGGTCCTCCAGGAAGTAGAGGTTTCGCTCGCGATTTTCAAGGAATGACAAGATGCGCTCGCGCTCATTCAGGGGATGGCCCAGCATAGTAAGAGTTGGGACTGCATAATAGGTGGTAGCCAGCGTGGATGTTCCTTGTCTTCCAAAACCACCGTCTGCATTCGACAGTGAGCAGATGGAGTTGACGATCTTCTCCCGGTTAAAGGGAAGGCCGAACTGCACGAAAAGCGATACCAACTCCAGCGTGTGCTCCAGTTCAGAGACAACCTCCAAGTAGAACATATCGAGGTTGCTGGGCTCGTCAGCCAACTCAAAGGACTCTAGGAGGGCTTGAATCCTGGTGCGCAATGCATCCATCTGTTGTCCCAAAACGCCTAGGACTTCGGTGGACAGATACAGCGCGTGGGCGTTATTGCCCGAATCCTCACGAAGGGATGACCACACAAAGCTCTCCAGAGCGGCTGGTTGACGGGGCTGTTGGCCCAGCATATGAAGGGTTCTCACTGCAAAGTAGGTGTCTCGGAGACTCCCTGGTGAAATGCGGGCGAAGAAATAGCCACCGTCTTCCATTTGACACGAGTGCACGTAGCTTGCCGCCATCCTGGCAGCCTCTTTCAACGCGTCCGCGAAAGCAGGGTTATTCATGGGATCAACTCACCAAATCAAGCCTCTCGTACAGGCTAGGTGTATCACCGGCCTGTCTGGATGACATTCCGCCTTGAGCTTCCTGTTCAGCATGTCGATTGCCGTTGTCTTAGGTATCAACCTTCTTCACTCGGCCCATCTTCGCGTGGGGCTGCGTCTACCTGCACGCCCGGTTTTGGTAAGAGATGGCGGGGTAGAAAGGCGAGCCCGGCGATTAGAGTCGGAACGACGGCGCTCGCAATGACTACCGCTACCAAGAAGGAATACTGCTGCTGCGTTACGATATTGTGGGACAACCCATACAAAGCAGAGATCGTTCCAAACGTAAGCCCGGTGGACATCAGCAAGGTGTAGTACCATCGTTCTTTCCGTTGGCGGCGAAATCGTCCAATGATAGGATACAGCCCAAAAATCTTCGACAGGACCTTGCCGCCTAGCAGCAGCAAGAAAACAATCGGGGTTGCAATGAGCGCCGACACGGAAACGAAGGTCCCCGCACGGATGAAATAGAAGGGGGTGAGGAAACCGATGGTTAAAGTCCGAAGTCGCCGAGGCCAGAAAGCGAAGCCATTCGAGAACTCAGCCAGTACCATGCCCACGAGATAGGCAGGAAGCACCGCCTCGCTGCCTGACCAAAATGCCAGCGCGCCCAAGCCGAAAAGTACCAGAATCACCCATTTTGTCCTGATGGCCGCTGTACGATGGCCGTAAATGCGGGTCAGCCAACGGCTGGTGAACGGCAGGATCACCAACACGAAGACAGTCACGACGACAAAGATGGCGGTCTTGTACGTGAACGGAGCAAACAATAACCCGAGGGCAATGACGGTCCCCAGATCATTGATAAAGCAAGACCCCAGAACGCCCTTACCGAATTCGGTCTTGTTAAGTCCGGTTTCCAGCATGACTGCGTACACCACCGCCATTGAGGTGGTAGAGAGTGCAATGCCGCAAAGCAAACTGGCCTGGAGATTCCAGTGCAGCACATAGTATGCAATCCCAGTGCAACCCAAGAACGGTGCAAAGAAACCTACGAGACCGACAACAGTCACTTCCTTCAATTTAGTTCGCATGACCTGTGGCTCCAGTTCGGCACCTGCCAGAAAGGTAAGCAGGACAGCTCCGGAAGAGGCCAGAAAGCGAAGCCATTCCTCATTCGAGCCCAGAGAGTCAACTTTGCCGAAAAGACCCGCCACACCGGCTACAATCACCCCCACGCAGATTTCAACAAGGGCGACGGATATCCGCAAGTGATGGGCGATCACAGCGGAGACAACAGCCAACCCCAGCCACAGGGCGGCGATGATGAAGATGTGTTCCAAGATAGAGTCCTCCTTTAGATCAGTACGTTCCGGGCCGTGTCGCAGGCACAAAAAAACCCGCTTCGCAGCAGGTTGCCTCTCACGTTATATTGACCCCACCGCTGCAGCAGCCTGCGCGATAGGAGTCATCAGCCCGGCCCGGGCGGTTACCAGGGGGACTCCATCCCCTTTGGCTCTATCTATAATTGAATGATATTTCGGCCTCTTCGTCAAATGATCTTCGGCACTCTGTCTGTTGCATGTTCAAAGGTTGCTTCAGTGCCCTACGGTCCACCTTCTGAACCGGCGGCATTTCGGGCTATATCACGATTGAGACTATGCTTCGCAACGTATATCATTTAACTTGAATAGTGGCATTTCGAGCTTCACGGATATTCTTGCTGCTGGCAGCTGTTTGACCTCGCCGTTCCACAGTCACTACCAGCTCTCCTTTGGTTATCACGGAAGATGGCGTTAGCCCGGTGATTTGACAGGCATTGGACAGCCTGTTACGATAAATTATGAGCATATGCTCATAATAGTTTGGAGATGCGCATATGTCAAGACCGTTCAAATGCCGCAAAATCTGCTTCGTCCCAGGTGTGACCTATTTCAAACCGGCGGGTATTCCTCTAAGAATGCTGGAGGAGAATTGCCTATCCTTGGAAGAGATGGAGGCGATACGGCTTCGAGACCTGGAACACCTGGAACAACAGCAATGTGCCGAGAGAATGAGCATATCAAGACCGACTTTTCAGCGAGTACTGGCTTCCGCCAGGAAGAAAATAGCTGACAGCCTTCTTGCTGGCAAGGCACTGAGGATCGAGGGTGGCAACTATGAGCTTGTTGCCAGTCGTTTCAGATGCAGCGCGGGACATGAATGGGAGCCAGGTGATGCACTCGGTCGATATCCAAGGGCGTGTCCAATATGTAACACGTCAAACGTTTTGCCTGCATCTATCGAAGAAGAGACAGGCTTGAAAACGGAAACACCGATTGCAGCAGAGAAGCCACCCCGGTCAACTAACACCAGAAGGAGGAAGAAATGAAGATCGCGGTTGTGTCAGATGATGGAACAACTATCAGCCAGCACTTCGGCAGGGCCATGTTTTACGTGGTGTCGACAGTGGAGGGCGGGAAGGTCGTCAACAGAGAGAAGAGACCAAAAGCAGGACACCACACCTTTGCTGCCCAAGAACAGCATCCGGAAGGAGAGCGCCACGGTTTCGACGCAGCTTCACAGGCCAAGCACCGCAGCATGGCTGACACCATAGCGGACTGCCAGGTGCTCCTGGCCGGGGGCATGGGCCGGGGCGCTTACGAAAGCCTGAAGAGCTACAGCATAGAGTCCATTGTCACCGATATCGAGAACATAGACGAAGCGGTCCAGCTCTACCTTGTCGGCAAGCTACCCAACCTGATGGAGCGGTTGCACTAAGCAATGCCAGAGAAAGGCAAGCTGCTGCCCGATACCCCAAGACGGTTAGACAGGAGTAAAGAGAATGGCAACTGAAGAACAGGTGAGAGAAAGCCTCGATGGAATCCTCGTCCCCGGATCCATGCGCAGTCTAACCAGGATGAACTTGGTCAGAGAGGTCGCTGTGTCCGATCACAGGGTCAAGGTGAGCCTGGCCTCGACGGCTCTTAATGAGGAGACCCGTGGGTGGATCAAGGGCAAGGTGGAGGAAACCATCAAGGAGCTACCTGATGTGAAGGGGGCGGAGACAGAGTTTGTCGAAGCCAAGCTGTCGGAAGTGAACGAAGTCAAACACGTTGTCGCCGTGATGAGTGGGAAAGGAGGGGTAGGAAAGTCCTTGGTGAGCAGCCTTCTAGCGCTTTCCCTGGCCCGGCAAGGCCTCGATGCGGGTATTCTGGACGGTGACATCACTGGACCGAGCATACCCCGGATGTTCGGCATGACAGTACGGCCAACTGGTAGCGACACCGGCATCATGCCAGTGTCCACGAAGACGGGCATCGAAATCATGTCCGTCAACCTTTTCTTGCCTCACGAGGATGATGCCGTCATCTGGCGGGGTCCACTGATCGGGAAAGCCATCACGCAGTTCTGGGAGGAAGTGCTTTGGGGCAAGCTGGACTATCTCATAGTGGACCTGCCGCCGGGCACCGCCGATGCGCCCCTGACCGTTCTGCAGTCACTGCCTGTCTCTGGTGTGGTCATCGTCTTCAGCCCGCAGGAACTGGCCGCCATGGTGGTGCGTAAGGCTGTCCAGATGTGTCAGCAGATGAGTATACCGATAATTGGCGTAGTGGAGAACATGAGTTACTTGCTCCTGCCCGACACCGGGAAGAGGTTTGAGGTTTTCGGCAAGAGCAGGGCGGAAGACATGGCCAAGGCAGCACAGGCACCCCTGCTGGCACAACTGCCTATTGAGCCCGAACTGGCTAAGCTCTGTGACGATGGCGAACTCGAACGTTACGACTCGCCATTGATCGCTGGTCTCGGCAAGGCTTTTGTTGAAGCCGCCTCCAAAAGAGGAAGACAGACGCAGAAGAAATCCTGACCGTGGGCAGTTGAGCAGCGACTGTCTATGAGTCATTGAGGTCAGAAGTCACCCCCATGAACGTCGCGGAGACTCCACGGCGCAGGCCAATGGAGAGATACCAACAGGAGGTAGAGAAACATGGAAGCCCGTGCCACGACTCTGAGTGAAAACACGGCTTTTGTCATGCCACGGGGGTTGCTGGGTGAGTGGGGCTTGAGCGTGCTGGTGGAAAGAGATGATCGGAAAGTATTGTTGGATGCCGGGGCCAGCATCTCGGTTGCTCGCAATGGGGGCCTGCTGGGCGTAAACTGGGATCGAATCGATGCCATAGTCCTGAGTCACGGCCATTACGACCATACGGGCGGCTTGCGGGAAGTCCTGACCAGAATCAGGAAGCGGATCAAGGTGATCGCCCATCCCGATGTCTTTGACGCCAAGTTCATCCAGATGAGCAAGGACCAGTCACCTGTATACATTGGCGTCCCTTTTCAGAAGGCGGAATTGGAAAGCCTAGGTGCCGATTTTCAGCTCACCAGCGAACCTGTATGGCTCTCTGAGAGTGTAGTGACCAGCGGCGAGATACCCATGATCACTGACTTTGAGACCATCGACCCCGGTCTATGCGTTCGGGAAGACGGGGAGATGATCCCAGATCCCCTCAAAGACGATCAGGCCCTCTTCATAAAGACAAGTCGAGGACTAGTGGTTGTCCTGGGCTGTGCCCACCGAGGGACTATCAATACGCTGCACCACGCCCGGAATGTGACGGGGGTAGAGACGATACACACCGTTGTTGGAGGAACACACCTTATTCGGGCATCAGAATTGCAGATGGAGATGACTATTGCTGCGCTGAAGGAGTTCGGCGTGCAAAGGCTGGGAGTGTCGCATTGCACCGGCATGCCAGCGGCTATGCGATTAGCTCAGGAATTCGGCCCCGGCTTCTTCTTCAACAACAGCGGCCAGTGTGATAGGGGTGTAGACCAGAACCACAGCCAACGTGGGGGTAGGTCGCAGGGCGAAGGGCGGCTATAGGTGCGACAATGACGGATGAGGTTCAGAGCAGAATCACATGTATTGAACTCCTCCCGGACCTGTCCCATTGCGTTGAGACTCGTGCCAAGCAGGAGTATGCCGCGACCATGAGCGGAATCCTGTCTGGCGATCAGTCGCCGGTCCTTGATGAGCGGCTGGAGTTGCTGAGAGCGTTTCTGGAGACGGCTGACTTCAGTCGATTGCGGAGGGAATCAGAGGAGCACATGATACAAGGCCGGAAGGTGAAGTTCGTGCTGTCTAGACTTGCCGGGCACAGCGAGTGGTCTGTGGAAATGATAGTGGAACACTGATGCCACCCGAACGCACGTTGAGTCTGATTCGGGGCTGGATAACTCGGCAAAGGGCGCACCCATGACCCCAAAGCCTGAAAGGCAGTTGACATGAACGAGCCAACACACATCAGGCTGGCTGAAAAGATAGACATTCCACGCATAGTGGAGCTGTATCGCGAACTCACCATAACCACCTCCGAAGTCGAGCATAGCCACAGTCCTTCTCTCGCCAACTATGAGCACGTATTCGCTGAGATACGCGCCGACCCCAGACAGGAGTTGCTGGTCGTGGAGGAGCAAGGCGAGGTTGTGGGCACGATCGTACTGTTAGTGATACCCAACCTCTCGCATAACGCCACTCCGTGGGCATTCCTGGAGAACCTGATAGTGACCGAGAAGCATCGAGGAAAAGGCCTGGGCAGGATGCTTCTGGAACATGCTGTAAGACGCGCCAGGCAGTCGGGCTGCCATATGGTGGAGCTTTGCAGTGACGTCAGGCGCAAGGAGGCTCATTCTCTGTACAATTCTATGGGCTTCGAGCCACAGGCGCACTGCTTTCGCCTCTATTTCTAGATAGGAGCCTCTGCCATTGGCTCTCAGGCAGATAACACGTCGCTCCAAGATGGGTACAAAGATAAGCTAGGAGGGAGACCATGAAGGCCCTGCTCAAGAAGTACCTCCTCTACCTCACACGCTGGCAGCTCTCAACCCCAATCCTGGCTCTGTGCGTTGTGTGGTTCGCCACGCTGGGAACAACCATGGCCACGGTCCTGGCCAATCTCATAGGTGGACTGATATTCTTCTGGGTGGATAGATGGATATTCCAGAAGACAAACATCCTGAAGGGAGAGGTGTGGGAAGTCCAGCAGGATATTGTCTGTGCTGATTGCGGACATCCGGCGGATCGTGGATACAGGCTGGCGAAGGTCTCCAACTACGACAAGATGAACGATAAGAGACCGGAGTTCAGATGCCACGATTGTTCCAGGCGCAAGTACGAGAAGCAATTTGGAGGGAACTGAATTGTCATTCCATTAACTTGACAGCTGGCTTCTTTTCAGATTATTATAAGTATATTAGCAGACACTTATGGACATAAAGGAAGAATTGCAGCAGGGGACGGATGAACAGGCCACCGTGTTCAGCGCGCTGGCCGATCCCACTCGCCTCAAGCTGGTGAAGTTACTCTGTCGCCAGCGTTCTCCGCACGCCCTTTGTGTCAACGCCATGGCCTCTCTCTTGGGGGTGAGCCAGCCTGCCATTTCCCAGCACCTGCGGGTGCTAAAGACTATCGGTTTGGTGAGGAGTGAGAGGCGAGGTTATCACATCCACTACTTCATTAACCGCGAGCGCTTGGAGAGTTGCCGGGAGCTCGTGTCAGGAATATTGAGTATGCCCGAGTCGGGCAAGGCCCAACGATGTCAAGACGACTGTCCAGATAGGAGGAGACAAGATGTGTGACCAGATTGATTGTGGCTGTGGGCATTCAGGGGATCACATGACACAGAAACCGGGGCACAATGTCGGGGGCTGCTGTACCCCTGGCCATGGAGTACGTCGATTCTTTACCAGAGAGGAGATCATTGCCGAACTGGAGCAATATCTGGCTGAACTCCGCGCAGAGGTCAAGGGGGCAGAAGAACGCCTGGCTGAACTCAGGAAAGCGGCCTAGGTTGTGACCGGCACAGAATCAAACCACGCCCTTGCCGTACAAGTCGATAGCCTCACCAAGCATTATGGGAAGTTGCTGGCTGTCGATCACGTCAGCTTCAAAGTGAAGCAAGGGGAATTGTTTGGCTTCCTCGGCCCCAATGGCGCCGGCAAGACCACTACCGTCAGGATGCTAACTGGCATCATACGAGCTGATGAGGGGAGTGCTTCAATTCTCGGTCACAAAGCCGGTAGCCTGGGAGCCAAGCAGATGACAGGGGTGCTTCCTGAAACTGCCAATGCCTACACTGACCTGTCAGGCTGGAATAACCTGGTGCTGGTGGCACGGCTCTATGAGGTTCCTACCAAGGAGGCCCGGGAAAGAGGCGAAAGCCTGCTGCAGAAGTTGGGACTTCAGCCTCGAAAGGATGACCTCGTCAAGGGATACTCCAAGGGAATGAAGCAGCGCCTGATCCTGTGCATGGCCCTCATCAGTGATCCCCAGATACTGTTCCTTGATGAGCCGACCTCCGGTCTGGATGTGCAGAGCGCTCGTCTTATCAAGGGTCTGCTCCATGAGCTCAACGCCAGAGGCAAGACCATATTCCTCACCACTCACGACATGGATGAAGCGAATCAGTTGTGTCACAGGGTGGCGATTATCAACCAGGGAAGGATAGTGGCTATTGATGCCCCCGAAAAGATCAGGCTGGCCACGGGAGGCGTCCATTCCGTTGAAGTCAGTTTCAACGGTGAGGCCAGCATCGAGACTCTGGCGAAACTCTCGGGCGTGAACTCCGTAAAGAAACTGGGTGACAAGTACAGGCTTTACACTGCCGACCCGGGAGAGTTGGTGTCATCGGTGGTGCAGTTCTCTGGCGTTAACCACCTGAAGATAGTATCGCTCAACACACTCGGCCCCACCCTGGAAGATGCCTTTGTGGCCCTCACGGAAAAGGAGACTAAGTAATGCCCTTCGGTGCCACAGTGCTCCAGCAGGCGCGGCGTTGCCTGACGATAGCCCGCAAGGACATCCGCATCTACTATTCCAAGGGCCCGGTGGTCGTCTTCGGAGTCCTCTTCCCAGTCTTTCTCTTTCTCTCCTTCACCATCGGGCGTCACCTGGAAATCGATTTCATGATACCAGGGCTGATTGGCATGGTTCTCTTCTTCACGGCGACCGCCATATCACCGATAGTGGTGCCCTGGGAAACGCAGGCCAGGACACTGGAGCGGTTGATGTCCTGTCCAGTGACGATTGAGACCATCATCCTGGGAGATATCCTGGCCTCCTTTGCCTTTGGGTTGGGTATCTCTCTGGTGCCCATCGTCATTGGCCTGGCACTAGGGATCACGATATCAAGTCCACTGGTTCTGGCCGTAGCGATTATTCTGGCAGCATTCGGCTTTGCCGCCCTAGGCAATGTCTTCTCCATTCCCCCTACGAATCTGCCCGCCACGGTGAACATGATCGCTTCCGTAGTCAAGTTTCCAGTTGTCTTCATCAGCGGCATCTTCATCCCGCTGGACGAGTTGCCTGCGTGGGGCCGGGCTATATCCTATGCTTCTCCGCTGACCTATTTCACCGACATCGCCCGCCGCTGTATCCAGGGTCAGGGATATCTGCCCGTGGCTGTCGATCTCCTGGCTCTGCTGGCCTTTGCTATACTACTGCTGGCAGTTGCCGTGCTGTTTCATCGCCGGACTATGCCAAAGAGAATATGAGGTGAAGTGATGCGAATATTTGATCTCAAGGCAATGACATCACATCCGTACAGCGAGAGGGAGAAGAACGTTTTCTATCAGGCGCCTCAGTTCAAGGCCAGGATCATCGAGCTTCCTGCCAAGGGCCGCATGCCGACCTGTGAAATGGCTTCTCACGTACTTTTCTACGTCGTCCAAGGAGAAGCCGAAGTGCAGGTCAATCAGGAAGTTGCCACCATCAAAGAGGGGCAGTGCCTTGTCAGCGAACCAGCCACTCTGTCGATGAAAACGGAGGCTGGCGTCAAGATATTGGGGATACAAATACCAGCGGAGTGAGGGTCCAGCTTGGCCTTCCGATCTAGTGGTTGGTTGCCAGCAGAACCGCATGCCAAACTGGCGATGGATAAGGTCGTGTGGCTATCTGCGCTTCAAATGATCTCGGCCCGCGTGGGAATCCAGAACCAACTCGAAAGAGCATGAGGTCTGTGTTCCTGCCTCCGCAGGAACCGGGTCATGAAGCGATCCTGGAATCACCAGACGTGTTTCACGGCAAGCAGAATTGACTGGTGAGTTCTGGTGGGATTACCATGTGTCTCAGTGGCGTACTGCTAAAATGCGAGAACTGGTCAGGATATCCAAAGCTCTCAGTGACGAGAAGCGGGTCAGGATGCTGAAGCTGCTGCTGGTGAGAGATATCTGTGTGTGTGAGATGGAGGAGATACTTCCCATGTCTGCGTCGCAAATATCGAGGAGTCTGAAGATGATAATGGACGCTGGCTTCCTGAAGCGGTGGCGTGAAGGAAAGTGTGTCGTTTACGCTGTCGACCGAAGCAGTGCCAACCGATATTGCCGGGCATTGCTGGAACTCCTGACAGACTCTTTCAACAGCGACGAGACGGTGTTGAAAGACAGGGATAGACTGGAGCAGGTAGTTGCTGATAAGGTGAGGGAGAGGAAGAAATAGTCGCCACTTTCTAACACATTCTTTATTGTTTCCTGCAATTGCACGATTGCGCAAACTTGCACTTCAAGCTATCCCTATTGTACTATCACTCCCGCTGGACAACCCCGAAGTGTGTCCTGATTTTCATCTGCCAAAGGAGGATGATTGTCTATGGAGTTAAGCCGAAGAGAGTTTCTAAAAGGTGCTGGTAGCGCTGCTGCAGGTGGTCTGATTCTGGGGCCTTCTCTGCTGGACAGAGAGTCGAAAGCTTTCGCTCAAGGTTCTCAGGCTGCAGACCCCATAGTCTGGGAGGAGATCCTCTATCAATCCTGTGGTGTTTGCGATAACACGTGCGGACTGCTGGCATATGTGAAGGATGGCCACATCAAATGGATCGAGGGGAATCCAGCAGACACTCTGGGTGGGGCGGGGAAGGCTTGCATCAAGGGCGTTTCAGCCATGAGGAACCTGTACGATCCCGATCGTCTGAAATGGCCCCTGAAGAGAACGAATCCCAATAAGGGGAAGAACGAAGACCCGGGGTGGGTCAAGATATCCTGGGAGGAGGCGTTCAGCACCATCGCCGAGAGGTTCAATGAATCGATGGCTAACTACGGTCCGGAATCAATCCTGCTGATTGCCCGACCAAAGGACCAGGACACCAGATTACAGAAAGCCATTGGCACACCGAACCAGGTCTGCCATGTGGACACCTGCTACATCACTCACGAGGTTGCCTGGATGGCTATGGTCACGAACGGCGGCAGGTCATGGACCATGGATTTGGAGAATGCCAAGTATCTCCTGATCTTCGGCTGGGACCAGCCGGGCAAGTCAATGCAATCCCACGAGCGGGGCTACTTCCAGGCACTGGAGAAGGGTGCCAAAGCCGTGGTTTTCGACCCGCGGATGTCGCTGACTGCCAGCAAAGCGGATGAATGGATTCCGATCAGACCGGGGACTGATCTGGCAGTTGTGCTGGCAATGATGAATGTCATTATAAGCGAGGGCTTGCATGACGAGGAATACATTGCCGAGTACACCACGGGCTTCGATAAGCTGGCGGAGCACGTCAAGCAATATACGCCTGAGTGGGCCTCTCAGCTATCGGATGTGCCGGCGGATGATATCGTCCGCATAGCCCGTGAATTCGCCACCACCAAGCCCGCGATCATACCCACCCATAAACGGGATGCCGGAGGGCCACTTTATGCCAACGGTTTCTCAATGGCTCAGGCAGAGATCATCATGTGCGCCCTGGTGGGGTCCATCGAGAAGCCGGGCGGGTACTACCTGGACAGAAAGCCGAAGGTCCGCTCCATGGATGAGTTCGCGCCGGTGACCTACCCAGAGATGAAGGAGAAACGCCGGGTTGACGGGCAGCACCTCTTCCCGCTGGCAAACAAGAAGCGCAAGGGAGCCTTCGCTCATCTGGCGCAGGGAATCCTGAGCGGCGAACCGTACAAAGTCAGGGTGGGTCTGGCCAAAGGGTACAATGTGCTTTCCTTCCCGAACCCCGACACCATCATTGAAGCTATCAAGACCCTGGATTTCTTAGTGGCTGTGGACATTCTGCCTAACGAGATGTGCCAGTTAGCAGACATCGTTCTGCCGGATGTCCAATTCCTGGAGAAGGGTGGCATAGAGATAAGGGAGTATCACGCCCTGTGGCCCCAGATAATGCTCAGACAGGGCACGGGCGCTCTCTGGGAAGAGAAGGGTTGGGGGAGCATTGTCAATGGAATACTGGAAGCAATGGGCAAGCCCGAATTCAAGGTCGATTGGGATGGGTTGGAGGAAGCTAAACTCCAGGACGCGGGGACATCCATGGAGTACCTGGAGAGCAACAACGGCATCTGGGAGGACAAAAAGGACCCGGTGAGCAAAAAGGAGTTCAGCACTCCCACCAAGAAGATAGAGCTCTACTCCACAGTGCTGAAAAAGGAGGGGCACGAGCCGCTTCCTGTCTGGCATGAGCGGCTCACCACTCCCACGACGGAGTATCCGTACTACATCCTGACCAACCATCTGCCATGGCAACGGATGGGCAGGACCTCCAATGATCCGATTCTGACGGAGATCCAGCCCGAGAACTTCGTCCATATGCATCCGGACACAGCAGCGGAGATTGGGGCGAAAGAGAGCGAATATGTCATCGTGGATTCACCCACAGGGAACAGCCTCAAGATAAGGGCGCATCTGACCAGGGGTATCCGGCGTGACTGCGTTATGACAGAACATGGCTTCGGGTACTGGAGCAAGGCTCTGCAGGTGGCCTATGGCAGAGGAACCTGCGACGGTGACCTGCTCCCCGAGCGCAGGATAGATGATACCTTGAAGACCTATGCCTACAATGCCGCCATGTCCAACTCAATACTCGACGTCTGTGTCAGCCTTCGGAAGGCATAAGAGCAGATGGCGGATGGGAGGCATGTCGGTGCTTCGGCCGAGGGAAGGGCTATCGCCCGAGCGGTGGTCTACCGATTCATGTCCTGCTGCTTTGCCCATCCTGACAGGGAGCTTCTAGAGCTATTCGATAGCGCCAGACTGGAGGAATTCCTTCGGAGCTGGCGCTATCTTGGCTTCGGTACTTCGGAAGAGATAGGCAGGATCACCGGCTGGCAAAAGGAATTCGCCAGTCATGACGCTGCGTTGCGAGAACTGCAGAAGGAATATACCCGTCTCTTTGTCAATGCCTGCCCTCGCGTGGTTGCTCCACCCTATAGCTCGGTATATCTGGGCGGGCAACGTCGGGTATGGGGTTCCAGTACGGCCGAGGTGGCCAAGCTGTACGAGTCGGCCGGGCTGAGCATGGCCAAGGACTTCCACGACATCCCGGACCACATAGCGGCGGAACTGGAGTTCGCCTCGTACTTGATTGTGCAGCAATGCAAGAGGGCAGACAACGGCACGGATGATGGCAAGCTAGCTGATATCGAGAATCGTTTTCTGGCCAATCACCTGTTACGATGGGCTCCTGCCTTTCTCTCTCTGGTGATCGAGTGCTCTCGGACCACCTTCTACCAGGTGGTGGCATCTCTTGCCAGGCAGTTTGTGGAGTGGGAGGAGAAGCGGTTCTCAGAGCACGATCAAAGCAAGTCCAACAGTGCGGGTGCCTAACAGCGCCATGATGCTCGGCGGCTCTGCCGTGCTACTCTTCTGTTCCCCACCAGCTTCTGGGATCCATCGGATTCCTGCCTGCGAGGGACTGGCATGGATCGGGGTGCCAAGAAGAGTTACGGCAGGGACAGAACTCAGGAAGTCGGCGGGAAGGAGTGGGAGGGGAGTTTGACAGGGCGCTGCAGGCGGCGTAGTATTTTCGCTGCAAGATTAGATGCGCATATGCGCCTATTCATTTAGAACCGCTCCACGAGACAGTAACAGACTAGAACACAGAAAAGGAGGATTAGGAACATGACTAGTCAACACATCCCCGCGGAATGGGCTTTCGAGTTTCACGGCCACCGTTGCCCGTTTATGCCCATCGGCTACCGGATGGGCAAACTGGCTATGGAATATCTGGGCGTCGAACGTGAGAAGGACCATGGCTTCTTTGCCTTTCCTGAAATCGGCGAGGGACATCCGCAGACCTGCATGGTGGACGGGATACAGATAGCCACCGGCACGACCTATGGCAAGGTCCTCATTGCCAAGACCTTCTACGGCAAACTCGCGTGTACTTTCTACCATCCGAAGAAGGGGGCGGTGCGCTACTCTCTGAACCCCGATTTCATGGACGAGATGAGCAAGTTCGAGTTTTTCGCCTACCGCAAGCGTGGTACCGAGCCATCTCAGATTCCACAGCCAGTCACGGAGGAGGTCATCAACTGGGTATATGGGCAGTCAGACGATTTCATGCTCAAGGTCGAACCCAAACCTGACTTCAAGTTCACTCCGGTCAAGGGCTCGTTCAACAAAGCCAAGTGCAGCACGTGCGGTGAATATGTCTTTGAAAGGTATTTACGAACCAGGGATGGGAAGCCTGTGTGCATCCCGTGCTCCGGGTACACGAAATCAAGTCCCGATGCCTGAGTGGTAAGTGGCAGGCGATCAACACCATGGACCTTGACGTCACGCTGGTCTTAATCGTCATCCTGGCCTTCATCATAGCCATGATATTCTCGATGTTTGGCCAGGGGGGAGGGTCGGTATACTCCCCGATGCTGATCCTGTTTGGATACGCAGCAATACTGGCCACTTCCACTTCCCTGGTGCTGAACCTGATAACATCGGTGTCTGCCGGTTACATCTTCTACCGTAACAAGATGATCGACTTCAGAGCGTCCCTGGCATTCGTGCCGGGTATCTGTATCGGCGCCTTTGCCGGAGGAGCTCTGTCCAAGTCTGTCAACACCACCGTCTTACTATGGCTGTTCGTGGTCTTCCTGGTCGTTCTGGGAGCGAGGATGATCTATACCTACTGGGAAAAGGGGAAGGCGAAGGACGAGGAGAAGCCTCCGCGAAACCTGTCCGTTGCCATGTACGCGCTCATAGTGTCTGTCAGTTTCGCCATTGGAATTATCTCCGGCTTACTGGGAGTGGGCGGTGGCGTACTGATCGTTCCCTTCATGGTCTACGTATGTAAGTGGCCAACGAAGTGGGCAGCAGGGTCCTCGCATTTCATTATCTCCTTTTCAGCACTCTCGGGAATAATCGGCCATGCGACATCTCATAGAATCGATATTCCATTGATTGCGGTGACCGGCGTCGCCGTCCTCATCGGAGGGAATCTCGGGGCGCGAATAAGCATGAGGTTCAAGGCCAGATGGATGAAGGCAGGGCTTGGCCTCATAATGTGGGTGCTCGCGGCTCAGATCGTGGCGAAGCTCCTGGGGTATCTATGAAGGGCACATGAACAGTCCGCATCTGATGCTCAGGATACAAAGACCTTCTCGCCGGGCCATTGAGGTGAGGGCAAATCCTGTTCAGGTCACCTTTCGGGCGATAGCCAAATCCAGGACCTTCGGCCTGACTCTCGTTTTGACAAATGGCGATTAGCTGGTAACATATAGGCGGTAGAGCGCATATAGCCTTTCCATATGCGGGTTTCAACATGCGTGACGTAGTCAAAGCGATGAAGGCCCTCTCGGACGAGACCCGGCTGAGGACACTCAATGTCCTCTTGGAGCGGGAGTGCTGCGTCTGCGAGGTGATGCAGGCCCTGGACATCTCCCAGACCAGGGCTTCCCGCAACCTCGGCATCCTGCACGACGCCGGATTCCTTACCATGAGGAAGGAGGGACTTTGGCGTGTCTACTCGGTGGACCAGGACATAGTGAAGGAATACTACGCCTTGCTCGTGGAAGCGGTGCGGAAATCACTGGAAGACGACGAGATGGCTGCTTCGGACCGTAGGCGACTGAAGACAGCCGAACGGGTTGGATGTGTCAAGACATGCGCTCCATAAGCACCTTTTTTTTCGGCGAGTCTTTGCAGTAATGCGCATATAGGCAAGAAACGAGGGGCCTCTGTATGAAGCAAGATAAGGCGTGCAATGGCAGCGCCAGTTCTTCCGGAATCGCCACTGCTAACAGACCGAACAGAGCGAAG
>Ga0315297_10001084_pt1 | contig 16489 bp, 24 predicted proteins | sample YL17G15_0_MG_FD_203628 | JGI IMG/M metagenome (GOLD analysis project Ga0315297, IMG submission 203628) | Sediment microbial communities from Yellowstone Lake, YNP, Wyoming, USA - YL17G15_0 | ecosystem: Environmental > Aquatic > Freshwater > Lake > Sediment | place: USA: Wyoming | collected... | reverse complement strand
AGCTCGCGCAGATGATGCGAAACACCGCGGCCGGCACTCCGCAGACCGTCAAGGAGTACCTCGACGACTTCGCCCGGCAGGCCCATGCAGACGAGCTGATCGTTGCGCACGCCGCGCCCACGATCGACGCGCGCCTGCACTCCGCGGACCTGCTTGCCGATGTCGCCGGACTCGAGCCTGGATAGCGGGCTTCGTCGGGGTTCGAACACCATCGCATGGTTGGTGTGGCACCTCACGCCAGACAGCGACGGACGGCCAGCCGCGGCCGGCTTCCGCGGTGGAGCTCCGCGAAGTGCCGGGTTCGCACCTCGCGCCAGGGGCACTACGGTGCATGGTCATCGACGCGAAGTGCGCGCGGAGGAAGGTGGACCGATGTCCAAGCCCTGGGGTTCTCGCGCTGCGTGGATAGCGGTGCTGGTCGCGGCGACGCTCGCCGCGGTGAGTACGGGCCCGGTCTCGGCGACGGTCGCAGCGAGTTCGTCCGTCAAGAAGGTGAAGCTGACCGTCGAGACCACGCCCCGCGTGACGCTCAAGGGAACCAATGGCCAGTGCTTGATCACCACAGACGGCTACAACATCGCCTTCGAAGCAAAGGACTATCCGAGCCTCGGTCGCGACGGAGATCTCTCGAGTGGCGGTCCGGGACCCGCGACCGATCCGAGCAAGTTGCCCCAGTACATCGCGTTCAGTGCGACCATCGGCGGCACCGCCTATCGCGAAGACGGCTCGCGCACTCTTGACGAGTTTCTCGCGGCGGTCACGCTGAACGTGAAGAAGAAGACCATCAAGTTCAACGCATATCCGATCAGCGCCGCCGGGACGGGGGCCCCTGCGACGATGACCGGCATCGTGAAATGCAAGTGAGGCCGACTCGGGTTCCGCGACGACGCTAGGCAAGTCAGTTCTCGCGCACCGGGATGCCATTGCGGAGGATCTCGTCGACGGCGGCGAAGTCGTGGGCGGCGAGCCACAGTCGTAGGAGGTGGCGACGTCGGGTCGGGTCGGGGTCGTCTTCATAGGCCTCGCGGGCATGGAGGATGACCGAGTTGTTGAGCAGTTGGATGTCCCCGGGCTGGAAGTCCATCTCGATGTGGAACGTCGGGGCGTTCGCGATGTCCTCGATGAGCCGCATCGCGCCGAGCTGCTCGTCGGTGAGCCGGGGCACGTCGGAGTGGCGTTGCGCGTCGGTGATGTACCAGCCGATGTAGAAGAACCGCGGCCTGCCCATGACGTCCGAGAGGACGGGCAGCGCGAAGTAGGGAGCTTCGCCGGATGCTTCTTCGCCGTTACGGTCCCAGTACATCGGCGCGTACAGCACGTCGAGCGCAGCGGGGTCACGCCGCAAGATCTCGTTGTAGACGGCTGCGGCGCTCACGATGCGACTCTCGCCACCGTGTCGCGAGCGCTGCAGGCAGAGCAGACCAATGATGTCAGCTCCGTCGGTGTGGAAGTCCTGTCGTTTGTTCGTCGCGTACCGCCGAATCGTCGGACCGGTGCGTGACACGCCTGCATCGCGGACGTGGCCGAGGAGCGTGCCGCGAGCGTCCTGGCTCACGGGCCGACCGAACTGGAGGCCGAGCGCGAAGTACGCGAGCTCGATCCCGTCGGGGTCGAGCCGGTCGACCGGGAACCCGCGTACGAGCACGAAGCCGCGCCCGTCGCGAAGTTCGCGCGTCGATGCCTCGAGGTGCTCCGCAAGCTCGGGCAGCGCGAGGTCTTGGCGGCTCGCCGACACGATGGTGACGCCGCGAGTGCGCATGCTCGCCACGGCAGTGACGATCGCGTCGCGCGCGACCTCGTTGAGCTCGCACGTCCACGCTTCGGGTGGACCAACGTCGTCGGCGCGCCATACCGCGCCAGAGGTGATCGGCGGGCGCGCCGGGATGCGCGTGGTGTCGGTCACTTCACCGGCGTGCCCGGATGAACGCGTTTGCGATTGCTCCGTCGATCTCGTCGAGTGTTGCGTCGATGTCGAGCTCGACAGGGAGCTCGAGCTGGCTCGCCATCGAGGCGAGGCTCGAACGGTCGTGCACGTGCGTGATCTCGATGTCGATGTCGTGGAACCCGACAGCGTCGAGTGACTCTTCATATTCCGCATCGAGCAGCGCGCCGGAGACGCAGCCGGTCCACAGCCCCATGAGCTGCATGAGCTGTGCCGACAACGGTCGGAGCAGCACTACGTCGGACACCGCGAACAGTCCGCCCGGGCGCAGCACGCGGTGTGCTTCGGCGAGGACACTCGTCTTGTCGGCTGCGAGGTTGATGACGCAGTTCGAGATGATCACGTCGACCGATGCATCGGGTAGCGGGATGTCTTCGATCGTGCCGGAGAGGAACTCGGCGTTCTCGATGCCGGCCTCGGCTTGGTTGCGGCGGGCGAGGTCGAGCATCTCGGGTGTCATGTCGAGTCCGTAGACGTGGCCAGTCGGTCCGACACGTCGTGCCGAGAGGAGCACGTCGATGCCGCCACCGGAACCGAGATCGAGGACGATCTGGCCCGCCTCGAGGTCCGCGAGCGCGGTGGGGTTCCCACAGCCGAGGCTGCTGAGCACGGCCGCGCTCGGCAGCGTGCCGGTTTCCTCGACGTCGTAGAGCGCCGCGCCGAACCCATTGCCGATGTCGACGGGGGGCTCATCGCAGCACGTCGCCTGTGTGGCGGTCGCCGCGGCGGCGTAGCGTTCGCGCACCGCAGCACGGATGGTGTCGGCGTCTCGTTCGGCCATCGATGTCCTCCTCCAGGACACAGCGTCGCGCAATTCGAGGGGAGCCGGGCCGGATCCGCGGTCAGTCGTCCGGTCGCCGCCGGCCGTCAGAGCCGGGCGCGAGCTGCCCCGGCCTCATCGGCAGTGAGCATCCCGCCTTTGACCGCGCCATCAAGCGCTTCGTCGAACTGCTCGCGGGTCATGTTCCCGACGGTGAGGGCCTTCACCCACCCTTCCACCATCATGCTCCTCGTCGGCTCGGGCATCGCTTCGTGGACCTCTTCTTTGAACTCGGCGTCACCCCACGTGAGGCGTTCCCCGGCACCACCGGGCGCGAACCACGCGTCCCAGTCGAGCTCGAGCTGGTTCGGGTCCTTGGGGTCCGCGGTCACCGGGATCCTGGTTCCCACGTTGATGCCCCCGCCGGCCTTGCTCGGGACCTTGAACTTCTCGTTCACCGCGTAGGGGGCTCGGCCGTCGTCGAGCGTCACCTCGAGCACGAACCGGTAGGTGTAGTTGCCGATGCCGAGGTCGGCGAGACGAATCGGTTCCGTATCCCCGTGCCGACCCTCGTGCTCGTCCCAGAAGTCCGAACGCTCGAAGTCGCGCAGCACCGCGAGTCCTCGTACCCCATCCACGATCTCGTCGTCCTTGCGACCGAACGTCACCATGCTCACCACTGCCTCTCGCTTGCACGACGATACCGCCGGGGCCGGTGCGCACGAGTGTGTGTCCGACCGCGCGCTCACCGTCGGCAGGCCGGCGTGTCCTTGTGCCTCCGACCGGAGGAGGCGACAATGACCATCGAAGACGTCCGGGTGCGGCTGCGCACCAAGCTCGAGTCGGCGTTTGGAGCCGAGGAGGCGTCCTATCTCATGGACCGACCCCCGGGCGGTTGGAGTGATCTGGTCACCAACCAGGTGCTCGAAGCCCGGCTCGACGCGCTGCGATCCGACCTCACCGGTCAGATGTCCGGCCTGCGGACCGACCTCGCCGGTCAGATGTCCGGCCTGCGTGCCGATGTCACCGGTCAGATGGCGGACCTGCGGGCCGAGATGGCTCGCGGGTTCCAGGTGCAGACGTGGCGGCTGGTCGGAACGATGCTCGTGGCGTTCGGTCTGTTCGCGACGCTCGTGCGCGCCGGCTGACGCGGTGTCGCTGCTGACCTCGTCCGATCAGCGCACCGTCGGGTGGAGCAGGTACATCCGGGCCTCGCGGTCGAGCCGTTCGCGGTACTTGGTCATGCCGGCGTAGACCGTCACGAACGCAGGCCAGAGGCGGTCGAAGGTCGCGGTGTCGGCCCGTGCTGCGGTCACCGCCACGGTCTCCTCGCCGACCACGATCTCGGCGTTCGGCTCGGCGTCCAGGTTGTAGGTCCATCCGGGATGGTGCTCGGTACCGAAGTTGGTGCCCACCACGACGAAGTCGTCGCCGTCACGGACGTAGACGAGTGGGGACGTGCGGGGCTTCCCGCTCCTGGCTCCGTTGCTCACGAGGATCAGGGCGGGGAAGCCGTAGATCTTGGTCGCGGCCTTGCCGCGGGTGACGCGGTTCAGCCAGGGGTCGATCCTCGGTCCCAGCCGTCGGTAGACCGCCACAAACGGCCGTGTCGGACCGACGCGCTGGAGGACGCGGTTCACGACCGTCGTCCGTCGCCCGGCCTCGTAGGCCGCGACGCGGTCGAGCTGGGCATGCAAGATGTCGTCGTCCACGGCTCAGGAGTGTAGGAGCGCCGGCGCGCGCGGTCGGGAGAACGGGCCGCTCGGCTCTCCATGCCGGGTGACGGCATTTCGCCGTCGTCGCCCGGCACCGCCATCTGCGCCGTCCGACTCCCCCCGAGGTCGACGCGCCGTAGCGTCGTCACGCTCTTCAACGGCTGAACCGAGCCGAAGGTCATCAGGGGCGGAGGCGATCGTCGCTAGGTTGCGCCGATGGGAGCGCCACCGCCGCCACGGCTCCGACGGGTGCTGGGGCTCACACAAGTCACCGCGAGCGGCGTCGGGATCATCATCGGCGCCGGCATCTATGTGCTGCTCGGACCGGCGACGGCGCAGGCGGGCGGCCTGGTGTGGCTGTCGTTCATCGTCGCGGCGCTCCTGTGCGGCCTCACCGCGCTGAGCTACGCGGAGCTCGCGTCGATGTTCCCGACTGCCGGCGCCGAGTACGAGTACACGCGTCAGGTCTTCCCGGCCGGTGTCGCGTTCGTCGTGGGCTGGTCGATGATCACCGGGCTCGTGATTGCCGCGGCGACCATCGCACTCGGCTTCGGTCGCTACCTGCAGGAGTTCGTCGACCTCGACGCGCGCATCGGGGCGTGGGCGCTGCTCGCCGTCGTGACGGTGGTCGCACTGGCCGGGATCCGCCGCTCCACCTGGGTCGTCGTGATCCTGAGCGCGGTCCAGATCGGCGGTCTCCTCTTCGTGACGGTCATCGGGCTCGGCCACGTCGGGGAGGTGGACCTGCTCTCCGGGAAGGGAACGTCGGGCGTGGTCGGCGCTGCCGCGCTGGTGTTCTTCGCGTTCATCGGGTTCGACGAGGTGATCACGCTCGCCGAGGAGACCCAGGATCCTTCGCGCACCATCCCTCGAGCCCTGTTCCTCGCGCTCGCGATCTCGACGTTCCTGTACGCGACGGTGTCGATCGCCGCGGTCAGCGCACTCGCTCCGGCGGCGCTTGGCCGTTCGACACGGCCCCTCGCCGACGTCATGACTCATGTCGTCGGTGGGCCTGCGGTGCAGACGATGGCCGTGATCGCGCTGCTCACGACCGCGAACACGACGCTGCTGGCAGTCACGGCCTCATCGCGTCTCACCTTCGGGATGGCCGATCGCAAGAGCCTGCCGGACACGCTGGCGCGAGTGGACGCGCGCGGTGTTCCCCGCGCGGCGGTGCTCCTCGCCGCGTGCGGTGCCGCGGTGTTCGTCGCGTTCGGCAATCTGACGCTCGTCGCGGGCGCCACGGACTTCGCGGTCTACGCCGTGTTCCTCGCGGTGAATGCTGCCGTGATCGCACTTCGCCTTCGCCAGCCCGACACCGACCGGCCGTTCCGTGTCCCGCTCGCGATCGGCCGCGTCCCGGTCATCCCGATTGCCGCACTTCTGGTGACGGTGGTGATGATCCCTCAACTCGAGGAGGGAGCGCTCTGGATCGGTCTTGGTCTCATCGTCTCGGGCGCCGTCGCCTATCTCGTGCTGAACCGTGCAGGGCGGCCGACGCGGGGCTGAGTCCGGCAGTCCCGTCGAGACGACGGCAGGTTCGGAGACCGATGGGGACGATCGGCTCAGGAAGGTGGGGCGATCTCGGCGAGGAGCGCGTCGTTGAAGCCCCCGCCCATCATGGTCGCTTCGAGCTCGAAGCGGTCACCCGTCGAGGCGACGTCGATGGTCACACTGGTCGCGAGCCGGCCTGGTTGGGTCGTGATCGTGAGGTCGTCGCGGCGCCACTCGGCGATGAGGTCGCCGACCTTCACCTTTCCGCCTCGCGCGTTCGTCGCGCTGAAGACGGTGATCCCGTCGGCGGTGACCGCGAGCATCGCGAGCTTCGGCTTGAAGCCTCCGCCCTTGGCCAGGCCCTTGGCCTTCCGGTTCGCTTTGCTCTGCGCGACCGTGCCGGCGGCTCCGCTGAACTTGCTCATGCCGAACGAGCCCCAGCTGCCGGCCGGCTGCAGGAACCCCACGGCGACGATCGGATCGGCCATCTGCTCCTGGGCGGCCGCTCGGGCTTCCTCGACCCATTGCATCGCGACGAAGTTAGGCGATGCACCCTCGTCAGGGCTCGCCGCTCGGCGACGGAACGTGGTGGAATGGTCGCCATGGACGTCGCCGCGCTGCTGCTCGAGCTCTACGGCCGGATCCCGCCACTCGCGCGCGAGGCGGTTCATGGCGTCGAGGTGACCCGACTCACCGAGGCGCCGGCACCTGGGGCGAACACCATCGCATGGTTGGTGTGGCATCTCACGCGGATCCAGGATCATCACGTCGCGCAGATCCTCGACACGGACCAGGTTTGGGTCGGCGGCGACTGGGCTGCCCGTCTCGGGCTCGATCCCGACCCATCGGACATCGGCTACGGCCACACGGCCGAGCAGGTCGAGGCCGTGCGCCCGATCGATGGGGACGTGCTGCTGGAGTACCTGGACGCCGTCGACGCGCGCACCCGAGCCATGCTGTCGGAGCTCACACCCGATGATCTCGACCGCGTGGTCGACCGGCGCTGGGACCCGCCAGTCACGCTCGGCGTCCGTTTGGTGAGCATCGCCGACGACGGCCTGCAGCACGCAGGCCAGGCCGCGTACGTCCGGGGGCTGCTCGACGCCTGACCTGGCGACGGGCGCTCGGCGCAGCCTGCTGCGACGCACGCGGCACGGTGATGGTCGGTGGTCGACCACTCGAGTGCAGCCGTCGGGCAACATGGTCCCGGTGCAGCCCTGGTGGGTCCGCCGCTGCACTCGCTACGTTGAGCGGGCCGAACACCGAGCAACGCAGGTTCGTCAGGGTTCGAAAGGACGTTTCGATGGCGGAGACACGCAGAGGCAAGAAGGAAGTGCACGTCAAGGGATACACGCGTCCCGATGGCACCAAGGTGCCCGCCCACTACCGCTCGACGCCGAGCACCTCACGCGGCGCGGCGCGCAAGGGGCGACGAAAGTAGGGAACTCGTTCGCGAGGAGTGAGCCGGCTCGGCAGCCCGCAGTGGTCGACGACGGCGCGCTATCCCGTCGCGAGGTTCGTCTTCAGGCGCTCGATGCTGGTCGTCGCCAGCGATGTCGTGTCCGGGAACCGCGCACCGACGTTCTGCGTGGCCAAGGTGGTGACGCCGCGGCCGACGCGGAACGCGACCGCCTCGAAATACACGGTGTCGAGGCTGCTCGGGATCGTCGCCGTGAGACCGAGCTCGTCATCGGCGGCGGAACCGGAAACGTCGAGGGTCTCGACGGTCGCCTGCACGGACGAACCCTTCGTCGACTCGTCCAACCGCGCCTGGAGGCACTCCTTCGCGGAGGGGAGTTTGAACGCCGCGAAGTAGGCCTTGGCCTGCTTGGCCGAGGGGAAGACGTAGACCGTGTTGGCGACTTGGGAGGTCGGGGTGCCACTACTGCTCAACCCGAAGTCGGGCGCGGCGGCCCGATACGGCTTTGCCTTCTTGGCGGCCGCCACAGTGGCGCGACACGCCGGCAACTTCGACGGAGACCCTTCCGTGGCCGGGGACGTCGTCCAGCCTGCGGGGAAGTCGTTGATCCGGAGCGTCGAAGCGCGCGCGACCTGCTTGTCCGACCTGGCCCACGCGGCCGATGCGAACGCGATCCCGAGTGCGACGCTCGCGGCGACAATGACGACCGAGGATGTGCGGCTGCGGCTCCGCACCAAGCTCGAATCAGCGTTCGGTGCCGAGGAGGCTTCCCTGCTGATGGACCGGCCCCCGGGTGGTTGGAACGATCTGGTGACCAACCAGGTGCTCGAGGCCCGGCTGCACGCGCTCGGATCCGACCTGCGCGCTGAGTTCCGCACCGAGATGGCGGAGCTGCGCGCCGCCATGGAACGCGGCTTTCGGGCTCAGATGTGGCGTCTGCTCGGGGCGATCTTCGTGGCCTTCGGCCTCTTCGCCACGCTCGTGCGCGTCATCTGATCCGGCGCCCGATCGTGAGCGAACCGGACGACGCGCGGGAGCGCTTCGAACACCTCCAGGAGCGGCTCGTGCCGTTGTGGCGCTCGATGGAGGCGATGAGCGACGACCCCCAGACCATCGTCGTCGTCCCGTCGGTCTCCATCGACCTCGTCGACGGTTCGCACGTCCCGATGCAGTCCTACGAGGAGTGCTCCCCGACGCCACCCGGGCCCATCTCGTGCCGTTCAACACGACGGTGCTCGCCACCGTGACTTCACGGGGAAGCGCCACAACTGGCTGACGATCATCGTTGCACTGTACGGCTCGACGAGCCGGGCCTAACGTCCCGAGGCATGGACGTCTACGAAGCCCTCTACACGACCCGCGCCATGCGCCGGTGCACGACCGAACCGATCCCGCGCGACGTGCAGGAGCGGATCCTCGACGCCGCGATTCGCGCACCGACGGGTGGCGACATGCAGAACTGGCGCTTCCTGCTCGTCGAGAGCGCCGACGTCAAGGCGCAGCTCGGGCCGGTGTATCGCGACTGCCTGTCGAGCCTCTGGGCGACGATCTACGCCGGGCGCGTCGCGGCCGCGAGTGCGAACCCGGACGATCCCGAGTCGCGCCGGTTCCTGAGCATGCAGCGGTCCGCGCAGCACCTCGCGGACCACTTCGAGGAGTACCCGCTGCTGCTCGTGAGCTTCGTGCTAGCCGATCCGACCGGCGGCTCGATCTTCCCGGCGACATGGTCGGCGATGCTCGCGGCGCGTGCGGAAGGTGTGGGCTCGGCGCTCACCAGCGTGATGATGTTCCAGGCCGACAAGGTCCTCTCAATCCTCGGCGTACCGGAAGGGGAGGGCTGGCTGTTCTCGTCGTGCGTCACCTTCGGGTACCCGACCGGCAACTGGGGCGTCGCGCCCCGCCGGCCGGTCCACGAGGTGAGCTACCGCGACCAGTGGGGAACCCCGGTCGGGTTCGAAGTGCCCGCCCCGCTGTGGTCCGCGTGAGCTCAGCACGGCTGACGTTCACCGGCTGATCCAAGGCGTCACCACGCGACGGGTAGTGTGCGGCGCCCCCACAGGTTGAAGGCGACGATGCGTTCGGGTGTCCCGTCGAGGCGCAGGTCGGGGAGGCGCTCGACGAGGAGGCCGAGCGTTGCGCGTGCCTCGAGGCGGGCCAGCGCCGCACCGGGGCAGAAGTGCGCGCCGAAGCCGAAGCTGAGGTGGTGCTTGGCGACGTCGCGCCCGCGGTCGAGCCGGAAGTGCTCCGCGTCGTCGAACTCGGCGGCATCACGGTTCGCGGCGGCGAAGCAGAGCATCACCTTCGCCTTGGCGGGGATCGTGACGGCGTGGCGCACGACGTCGCGGGTCGTCGTGCGAAAGAGACCCAGCACGGGTGGGTCGTAGCGCAGCGACTCCTCGATCGCGGCGTCGATCAGCCCCGGGTCGGCCTTGATCGCCTCCCAGCGTTCCGGGACTTCGAGGAGCCTCCAGATCAGGTTCGTGAGCAGCGCAGTGCTCGTCTCGTTCCCCCCGAGCAGCAGGAGCAGCAGCATCCAGCACAGCTCGTGGTTCGTGAGACGACGGCCGTCGAGATCGGCGACGACGAGTCGGCTCACGAGGTCGTCGGGGAGGATCGTGCCCACGTGCTCGGGCGTCGCGTCGCTCACGCCGGCGTCGGCCAACATCCGACGACGGGTCTCGACCACGGCGGTGAAGTAATCGTCGAACGCGGCGCGCGGAGCCGCGGAACTCTTGGGGTCCGGGTCGTTGTAGGTCGCGGTCAGATCGGTCGACATCTGCTTGAACCGAGCGAGGTCCGTGGTCGGGATGCCGAGCAGCCGGGCGATGATGGTGGTCGGCAGGGGGAACGCGTAGCGGTCGTGGAAGTCGCCGGCGCCGCGCTCGATCATCGTGTCGATGAGCTCGTTGGCGAGCAGCTCGATCTCGGCCCTGAGCAGCTCGACGGTCTGCGGTGTGAAGGCGCGGCTGAAGAGCTGGCGGAACGGTGTGTGTTCGGGCGGGTCGTTCACCAGGCCGGCCGGGCTCGTGTACTGGGGGGTCTGCCCGTACCGGATCGACCAGGTGTCGGAGTCGGCGAGCCCCTCGCGTACGTCGTCGTAGCGGCTCAGCGTGAAAAACGGCGGCGTGAACGCGGTCGCCTGGTGAACCGGGCAGCGCTCGCGCAGCTCGCGATACGCCGGGAACGGGTCGGCGAGCACTGCAGGCGAGACGGGGTCGTAGGCCACCATCGGTGGCTCGCGCCCGTCGCTCACGAACCGGAACTTACCAATCCTGTGAGCGGTGCGGCCGGGCAGATCTCGCCCGGCGAGCGCGTGCTGAATAGAGTTCGGCCATGCCACGGGTCATCGGTACCGCGATGGTCGAACCGGTCACCCGGATCCTGCTCGGCGCGATCGACGCCGGCGACGGCGGCACCGCCGAGCAGCGATCGGTGCTCGGGGCGGTCGTCGCCGGGTACTGGGAGCGACCGGACCTCGATCTGGCGAGCCTGTCCGCCATCGGTCCCGACGCGGTCGCAAGCCTGGGGCTCGACGACATCCAGCGCCGTCGGGTTCGTGAGCTCATCGTCATGCTCGAGCTCTGCCGACATCCCCTCACCGATCAGCAGGTGACGCTCGTCGACGCCTACGCGCAGCAACTCGGTGAGTCCGGTCCCGGCCTCGAGATCGCCCGCGACCTCGTCCGCGAGGGGACTGCGCGGGCCCTCGCCGACCTCGTGCGCTTCAAGACGAACGCACAACCCCAGTGGTCCGAACCGTCGCTGGTCGAGCGCGCCGCGACGATGCGCGCCGAACCCGACCTCGAGCTGAACGCGCCGCTGCGCGCGCTGCACGACCTGCCCGAGGGCACGCTCGGCTGGGAGTACGTCGAGTTCTACCGGCGCCACGGCCTCACCTTGCCGGGGGAGGACCCGAACATGGAGGCCTTCTTCGTCGGGCACGACATGAACCACGTGATCGCCGGCTACGGCACGACCGGCCAGGGCGAAACCGCGCTCTCGGCGATGCTCCTCGGGATGGACGACAGCGACGACCACTGGGTGCTGTTCCTCACGAGCCTGTCGGCGTACGAGCTGGGTCTCTCGTCGAGCCCCGACTTCGTGGGCAAGGTGGGCGTGCTCGCACGCGAGGGTGCGGCCGACATGCTCGCCGAGGCGTTGCGGCGGGGCTCCCAGTGCACGGGTGACTTCTCCGTCATTGATCACCTCGAGCTCGCGCACCTCCCGCTCGACGAGGTGCGGGCCCGCTTCGGCGTTCCCCCGCTCGTCGGCGCCGACAGCTGAGGGACACCGCGCGTCGGACCGACGGCTCGCTCGTGTGGTGGGACCACGCGGCAGGTTCGACACGCCGGTAACGTGCCCGCCGTGGCCCTCACACCCAACGAGCGACCGCCGAGCGCCCGGTTCGTACGCTGGTTGGCAGCACGCACGACGTGGGTGATGTTCGGGATCTTCCTCGCCTGGTTCGTCGTCTGGACCGTGATCGCCTTCGTCGGCCTGGACGCCTTCGTCGGTTCGGACCGCCAGCTCGGACTGAGCACCGTCGCGGGTTCGATGATGGGCGCGGTCGGCGCGCTATTCGCGTTCGTCACCGGTTTCGTGATCGCGACCGAGTGGGGCCAGCATCGCGACGCGGAGCAGACGGTCGGGAAGGAGGCCGATGCGTGCGTCGGTCTGGCCTGGGCGAGTGCAGCGCCCCACTGTGACGGCATCGCGATCCGAGCCGAGCTCGTCGCCTACCTCCACTCCGTGCTCGACGACGACTGGCCGGAGTTGGCTGAGGGTGCCGGTGGGTCCCGTGACACCCACGAACGGCTGACCCGCATCCAGCACCTCGTCCGGCGCATCGCCGCCGATCCGGAGGTGCCCCCGATCGTCGCCGGTGACCTCACCAGCGCCGCCGACCGGGTCGCGGTCAACCGAGCGGACCGCTGCAACATGGCCGCGCACGACCTGCCCGCCCCGCTGCTGCTCCTGGCCTTCCTGGCCGGAGTGGTCTTGGTCCTCACCGCGGTCGCCCTCGCGCTGCGTCTCGACCGGGCCGACGCGCTCATGATCGGCGGCGTCGTCGTCGTGATCGCGCTCGACCTCGCCCTGCTGGTCGGGATCTCAGCCCCGTTCACCGGCGGCCTGTCCGTTCACCCGACGCCCCTCGCTCGTGTCCTACGGGATCTCGAGGCAGGCCAGTACGGCCCGGTGAGCTGAGCGCGATCACCCTCGGATCGGGGCGCGCCGTTGCTCGGGTCAGCCTTCGAGCGCGCTCAGGTCTCCTGGTACGTCGACGGCATGCTCGCGGAGCACGTCGAGCGGGACGATGTCGACCGCGCGTTCGTGGGTACACGCGAGCACGACGGGTGCCGCGCAGCCGTCCATGTGTGCACGAAGCCAGTTGGCCGCGGTGACGCACCAACGATCACCGGGGTTCAGTCCCGGGAACCGATGCATCGGCATCGGGGTGCTCAGGTCGTTGCCGATGCTCCGCTGGTGCTCGAGGAACTCGGCGCTGACCACCGCGCAGATCGTGTGGCTGCCGAGATCCTCGGGTCCGGTGCTGCAGCAGCCGTCCCGGAAGAAGCCCGTCAGGGGGTCGAGGCCACAGGGCTCGAGCTCCCCGCCGAGGACGTTGCGCTCAGTCATGGCGCCAGCCTATTGACCTCCCGCGCGGGCCTGAAGCACGTGCGACGCCCGGCGGGCTCGCGTTTCCCACTTGACGGGAGGGCGCGAACAGGTGTTCGATGCTCCTCCAACCACTCGAACCCACGTTCGGAGGCCCCGATGGGCATGATGCGAATCCTCGACGAGACCGGCGATACCACCATCACCTGGGCGGTCGACGACCCGGTCACGATGGCCGAAGCGGAGGCGCTCTTCGCCCGGTTGGTGCGGGAACGCAAGATCCCGTTCGCCCGGGCCGCCGGGGCGCCCGCCGATGCAGCCGAGAAGATCTCCGCCTTCGACCCGAACGCCGAGGAGATCGTCTGGGTCCGACCGATCGCCGGTGGCTGAAGGCCTGCTCGAGCACAACCTCGCGGCGCAGGTGGTCGCGATCGAGGAGATTCCCGACGGTCGGCGCCTCGTCGTCTTCTCCGATCGACGCGAGGTGGTGGTTGGGGTCGCGCGGCCCCGGCCGCACCCGGTGCCCGGTGTCGACTGGCTCTGGACGCGGCCGCCCCCGTCACCGCGGTCCCGACCGCGCCGGACGTCGGCGCCGAGCCGGCGTCGGCCCGTCCGGGCCCTGCCCGACGCGCGCGACTCGATCGTTCCCGGTACCCGCTCGCCGCGGGGCGTCACGCGTGCTGCCGAGCGCCGCGCCGAGGAGTTGCTGTGCTCGCTCCTCGACCCCATGCAGCGGGCCGACTGGGATGCCAACCGTGGCTTCTGGGTCGAGACGCCGCGCGGCCCGGTGCGGCTCGGTCGTCTGTACTCGCTGCTGCACTGGCCCTCCGACGACCCCACCTGGGAGCGAGTCCTGTGCGTGGTGCCCGATGCGCACCACCAGCTCCCGATCGCCGACATCTGGAGCAACCTGCTGCTCGTGCTCGCCGTCGAGCCCGAGGAGTTCTTCCGCGTCGCCGTCGTGCGGGGGAGTCGCGTCCGCCGGTCGGGGCCCCGTCGCCCGAGCACCTGAGCTCGCGATGTGTGACACGAGTCTCCTGATCGCGGCGCATGCGCGTCTGCGGCATCCAACGCACAGCAGGGAGAGCGTCATGACCCAGGAAGGTCCGAGTACCCCGACCAACGCGGATGGGCGTCGGATGGGCGGTGGAGCGATCGCGTCGATCGTGGGAGTCGGGGCGCTCGTCATCTTCATCGTTCAGAACACCGAGGACGTCAGGCTCGACTTCCTGTTCTTGCACTTCACCTGGCCGGTGTGGCTGCTCACGATCGTCTCGGCCCTGCTGGGGGCGTTGGTGTGGTTCGGGCTCGGCGTGATGCGCCGCCACCGTCGACGGAAAGAACGTCGCGAGGACCGACGCGACTGAGAGCCAGGAGCACCGAGTCGAGCCGGGCGACGGAAGAGTCTGCATGCGGTTCTCCTGGGCGGTGCGCTACCGGGTGGCGGGGCTCCTCGGTGCTGCCGCGCTGGCCGCGCTCGCGTTCACCCAGGGCTGGGAGATCGTCGGTGCTGTGCTGCTCGGCAGCGCGATCGCCGACGTGATACTGCTGGTGGTCGTGGCCCGGTTCCAATACCGCCAGCGTCAGCACGAGAGGGAGTCCGATGTCGAAGTCAGATGAGATCCGCGACCAGCAGCGTCAGACGTGGGACAAGTTCTCCGCCGGCTGGACCAAGTGGGACGAGCTCGTCCTCAAGATGCTCGAGCCCGTCGGGGTGGAGATGATCCGCTCGCTCGAGCTCCAAGGGGATGAGCAGCACCTCGACATCGCGGCGGGCACCGGGGAGCCGGGGCTGTCCATCGCCGCCCTCCTCCCGCAGGGGCGAGTGGTGTTGACCGACCTGTCGGCCGGGATGCTCGAAACCGCCGGCGCGAACGCGAAAGCCCAGGGGCTGAAGAACGTCGAGGTGCGCGAGTGCAGCGTCGAGGCGCTGCCGTTCGAGGACGCCTCCTTCGACACGATCTCCTGCCGGTTCGGGTTCATGTTCTTCCCCGACATCCCTGCCGCGGTCTCCGAGCTCCAGCGCGTGCTCCGTCCGAGTGGTCGGATCTCCACCGCGGTCTGGGCCGAACCGCCGGGGAACCCGTGGGCGACGATCCCGATGGCTGCGATCAGCGCCGAGGTCGAGCTGCCCGCCCCGGCACCCGACGCCCCGGGGCTGTTCCGTTGCGCTGCTCCGGGCGCGATCGCGGGAGTGTTCCGCGACGCCGGGATGCACGACGTCGTCGAGACCGAGGTGCGGACCAACCTCGACGCCTCCAGCGCGGAGGAGTACTGGTCCTTCATGACGGAGGTCGCCGCGCCGGTGGTCGCTGGGCTGGCGTCGGCCGACGACGCGGCGCGGGAACGGATCCGCGCGGCGACGATCGAGCAGGTGCGCACGTTCGAGGTCGACGGCAAGCCGAGCATCCCGCTCCACGCCCGCTGCATCGCGGCGACGAGGTAGCCGACGCGAGGCGTGCGGGCATCATGCCGATCACGTCGAGATGCGGGCGATGTCCCTCTCCGACATCCATGCACACGTGAAGTCCTCCGCTATCCTTACTTCCGACAAGACGTAAGGAGTTGGGAATGGATGTCGGAGCCAAGGTGACCTCGAAGGGGCAAGTGACCGTACCCAAGACCGTTCGTGATGCCCTCGGGATCGAGGAGGGCGACGACGTTGTCTTCCGCGTCGAGGGCAACCGAGCCGTGTTGGCGCGGACCGCGCGATTCTTGGATCTCGCCGAGACGGTCCCGGTGCCTGCCGCGAAGCGAAACGTTGCGTGGGACGAGGTGATCCGCAGGACCAGGACGGCGCGGGCAGCTGCACGGCGGTGAGCGCGTTCGTCGACACAAACATCCTGATCCGGCACCTGACCGGCGACCCGCCGGGAACTGCTGCTCGGGCGACTGCCTACCTCGCGACCGAGCCGCAGTTGCTGCTGACGGACCTTGTGGCGGCCGAGACCGTGTATGTCCTCGAATCGTTCTACGAAGTCCCGCGCGACCAACTCGCCGACGCGGTTCGATCGCTCATCGCGTTCGAATCGATCGTGTGTGTCGACCCGGCGCTGCTGTTGCGGGCCATCGAGGTGTACGAGACGGAGCGGATCGACTTCGCCGAGGCCTATCTCGTTGCCTGCGCCGAGACCACGGGCGTGTCCCGGATCGCCTCGTTCGACCGGTCGCCGGATCGAGTCGCGACGATCGAGCGGGTCGAGCCTCCGCAGGCGTGACACGGCCCGTAGCCTCGTGAAACATGCCTTCGCCGACGGTGCAGCGGATCGAGCGATCACAGACGAGCGAAGCGACCGAGGTGCTGGTGCGCGCCTTCGACGACTCGCCGATCATGCGCCATCTGCTCCCCGGCGCCGCGCTCAGGGCGCGGGGGACCCGCAAGTTCTTCGGTGCCGGGATCGTCGACGCGCGGCCATTCGGTGAGGTGTGGGTTGCGTCCGAGAGCGACACGATTCTCGGCACGATGGTCTGGCTGCCACCGGGCCGATACCCGCCATCGTTCTGGCGTCAAGAACGACAGCTCGCGAAGCTGGCCACGATCG
>Ga0315297_10001081_pt1 | contig 16515 bp, 17 predicted proteins | sample YL17G15_0_MG_FD_203628 | JGI IMG/M metagenome (GOLD analysis project Ga0315297, IMG submission 203628) | Sediment microbial communities from Yellowstone Lake, YNP, Wyoming, USA - YL17G15_0 | ecosystem: Environmental > Aquatic > Freshwater > Lake > Sediment | place: USA: Wyoming | collected... | reverse complement strand
GCATCAGGGAGCTCAGAGGGAGATCGGACCTGCTGAGGCACTCCAGGCTGAGCAAGGAGGAGTGGAAGAGATGACCGGACAGACTCATTCAATCGATAGGATCCTCGCTTCAAGGCGCGAGCTCTTCACCGGTTCTTCCGCTCCGATTAGGTCGGAAGAGGCGGAAGGAGGCTGCGGCGTCGTCGGGCTCATATCGACGGTCCAGGTCTCCGGCAAGCACATCCTCACCCCGCTCTCGCAGATGCACAACAGGGGGAACGGCAAGGGCGGAGGGGTCGCGGCGGTCGGCCTGGATCCGGCGCAGACCGGCGTGACGAAGGACCATCTCGAGAATGACTACCTCATCCAGATCGCGTACCTCGACCCTGCTTCGAGAGCGCTCGTCGAGAAGGAATTCATCGACTCTAATATGATAATGCATACGCGTGCGCGTATCGGCCCGGAGTACGGCAAGTCGAAGGGCGAGCAGGGGGTCTTCCATCCAGAGGTTTGGAGGTATTTCTGCCGCGTCAAGCCGGCTGCTCTCGAGAAGTTCTCGAAGGACAAAGACCTCGGGGGGCTGTCTTCCAGCGAGTTCGAGGACGAGTTCGTCTACCAGAACTCCTACAGGCTCAACGAGAAGTACTACGCATCCCTCGGGGAGAAGAAGGCGTTCGTGCTCTCGCACGGGAAGAACCTGTTCGTGTTCAAGATCGTCGGATATGCGGAGGAAGCGATACACTACTACGGCCTCGAGGATGTGAAATCACACCTCTGGATCGGGCACCAGAGATACCCGACGAAGGGCAAGGTCTGGCATCCAGGCGGAGCGCATCCGTTCATCGGGCTGCACGAGGCCCTCGTTCACAACGGCGACTTCGCGAACTACTACTCCGTTACCCAATATCTAGCACAGAGGAACATCCGCCCGCTCTTCCTGACCGACACCGAGGTCTCCGTGCTGCTGTTCGATCTGCTGCGCAGGGTCTACAAGTATCCGCTCGAATACGTCATCGAGGCTCTGGCCCCGACGACCGAGAGAGACTTCACGATGCTGCCGGAGGAGAAACAGAAGATCTACCGCCGCATCCAGATATCGCACCTTCAGGGGTCCCCGGACGGTCCATGGTTCTTCATTATCGGCCGGAACGACCCTCTGGAAAACGCGTTCAGGCTGATCGGGATCACCGACACCTCGATGCTGAGGCCGCAGGTCTTCGCCCTGCAGAGGGGGAGAGCGTCGATCGGCCTCATCGCCTCGGAGAAGCAGGCAATCGATGCGACGTTGAAGAGCCTCGCCGCCGAGGATGAGAGGTTCTGGCCGAAGGCGGACAGGTACTGGAACGCGAGGGGAGGCAGCTACACGGACGGAGGCGCCTTCATCTTCTCGCTCGTCAAGCAGGGCGGCGGGCACGCCCTCCTGTGCAAGGACAAGTTCGGGAGAGACATCGCGGACAAGGAACTCTCGAAGCCGCAGATCGACGCTGGAATAACCGAGCTGCTCTCCAAGCCAGTTTCCACTACTAAGAAGCAGCTGTCCCTCGCCGACGTCAAGGCGGCTCTACCGAGGATGGGGCAAAAGGAAGCCGCGGATATGATCGTGTCTCTCGGACCGGATTTGAAAGACGATCAGAGTGTCCAGGAGACGATCGACATGCTCACCTCGCTTCATGACGACAGATATCCGCTCGGCCCGCTCAGGCGCTCCTTCATCTCAGAACTGACCGAGCGGGCGCTCAACAGGACTCTCGATTCGCTTCCGAGATCTGGGGCAGACAGCAAACTCGGCTTCAGGCTCACCAGAAAATTCGACATCTCGACTTTGCAGGCTCCGCCGCAACCGGGATGCACACTAATAATCGACGCCACCGGTTTCCCTCCGGAGGGGGACGACAGCCTGTCGAGGGCGATCGTCAGCGCCTACACGCTCGGCTGGAGGAAGATGATCGTCTACCGCATGATCGGCCAGAGGTTCGCCGGGAACGGCATCGGGAGGAAATCCGAGGGCGTGAGGATCGACGTTTACGGAAGCTCCGGTGATTATCTCGCGTCGGGTCTCGACGGCGTCGAGATGTACGTCCACGGCAACGGACAGGACCAGCTGGCTCAGATAATCAACCGCGGGAAGCTCGTCGTCTTCGGAGATGTCGGGCAGGCGTTCATGTACGGGGCTAAGGGCAGCGAAGCGTATGTGCGCGGGAACGCCGCAGGCAGGCCGCTCATCAACGCCGTCGGAAGGCCGAGGGTCGTGATTAACGGCACAGCGCTGGACTACCTCGCGGAATCCTTCATGGCGGGAGACCCGATGAACGGCGGGGGCTTCGTCATCCTAAACGGCCTCCAAATGGACGGCGACGGCATCGTTTCCGAGCAGGAATCACCCTACCCAGGAGGCAACCTCTTCTCGCTCGCATCAGGAGGAGCCATATTCGTCAGGGACCCGGACCAGAAGCTCGGTGAGGAGCAGCTGAACGGCGGGCATTTCGCCCCGTTCACACAGGCAGACTGGGACCTGATCAGGCCCTACCTAGAGCAGAACGAAAGGCTGTTCGGAATATCGATCGAGAAGCATCTGCTCATCCACAACGGGAAGAAGCTCGCCCCCTCAGCCATATATCGTAAGGTGCGCCCGGTCCAGTCGAACGCCCCTGCTGCTGTAGGGCAGGAATGATTCCTAATAATTATTGCACCCCCCGGTGCGAGGGTTCAATATCCAGTAAGTCCGTCCAGGGAGACGAGATGGTAGCTCGATGAACATTCTCATGGTTGTGGCGAACCCGTTCAGTCACGACTCTCGCGTGCCGGCCGAGGCTAAGGCTCTCGTCGAGGCGGGACACACAGTACATGTCCTCGGCTGGGATAGGCATGGGACTTTTGACAGGAACGAGAATGTCAACGGCGTCCTCGTCCATCGCATCCAGAATACTCTAACGATGAAGATCATGCCGCTGGACATCCTGAGAATGCGGTTCTGGTGGAAAGCCGCTGTCAATCAGGAGGCCCCCCATCTCGATAAGATAGATGCCATACACTGTCACGATCTCGATACTCTGCCAATCGGTATCCGCTTGAAAGGGCTGAAAAGAGTCCCGTTGATTTACGACGCGCACGAGATCTGGGGGTTCATGGTTTCCGCGGAGATCCCCTGGTGGAAGAGATACATCCGCATGGAAAAGCGTCTCATCCAGCACGTGGACCAGATGATCACGGTCAATGAGCCTCTGCAGGAGTACTTCACCGAGTTCTTCAGCAAACCGATACATGTTGTCATGAACTGCAAGGAGTTCGATAATGCACCGTACCAGCCGCCAACGGAAGAGAAGTTCACCGCGGTCTACGCCGGAGGACTGTCTCCGTCAAGGCAGATCATCGAACTCGTGTCCGCTGCGAGCAAGATCGAAGGGCTAAAGATGATAGTTGCGGGCAGCGGCAAGAAACGGTACGTCAAGAAAATCAAGAAGCTGTGCGCACAGGCAAAGAATGTGAAATTCCTCGGGCAGATCCCCCATAAGGATGTGCTTCCGCTGACGAAAAAATGCCATGTCAGCATCTGCCTGTTCGAGCGGGACAACATGAACAACCAGGTCGGGCTGCCGAATAAGGTCTTCGAGGCTATGGTGACCGGCCGGCCGCTCATCACAACCAAAGGACTGTATTATTCTGATTTCGCGCGCGAGTCGGGATTCGGGATCCCGGTGGATAATGCCGATGAGTGCATAGATGCGGTGAAGGAGCTGATGGCAGACCCGAAGAAGTGCAAGGAGTATGGGGCGAAGGCGCTGGAGGCCGCTCTTCAATACAACTGGGGGAACGAGAAGCAGAAACTCATCGAGATGTACGGCGAGATTGGGAAGAAGCCCTGAGGCAGGAGATCTTTAGGGATTTCTACATTTTTTCTCAAATGCCTCTAGGGTCTCAGACTTCAGAAGCGTCAGAAATAAAGTCGCGTTTCCTGGAGAACACGACGTTTTGTCTGCCCGCCTTTTGCTACTACGTAGCAAACCATACTGGCTACCTTCTGGCCGTACCCCGCCTAGCCGAGTCAGACAAAGGTTAAAATATACCCTACTGGCTAGTTCTGCTAATTAGCAACCCTCCAATGAGACTTGCGAATCAGCGTGCTAATTAGTGCTGATTACGATTTTCGAATTAGCAGGACAATTCAGAACCCCCTCACGCATCAAATCTTATACTCCCGAAATGCATATCACCGTGGGGAAGTGGCGCATATGACGGATGAAAGAACTCAAGTTATTCCGCTTTCGGAGGCAGCAAGAGATGCCCTTTATTATGCAGGCAATAAGACCGGATTCCTTTCAAAAGCAACATCTGAAAGAATCACTGGCATTCTCGAATCCGAAATAGGCGAATCTGAAGAAAAAGGGGAGTTCGTCTCCAAGAGGTTGGATTTTGTATCTATGGTGCGGCCGAGAACGATGTCATATGAGACAGCGGACAGAGACCTTCTTGAAATTGAGAGCCAAGCTCATGAAACCGCACTCGAAACAAAGAAGAAAGTCGAGAGATATTCACATTTTTGGACTTTGATGTGGGTGTTGGTATCTTTGGCCGTTATACTGATTATTGTCGCTATTGTCTGGGGATTTACCACCAATCAAGCTTTCTGGCCCATCATAGTCGGAACTGGCGGTTCATCATCGGGACTAATCGGTATCCTCTTCAAAGTGCTTGGAATGGCAAAGAAAGTTGAAGACAAAGAGATACTCGACCATTACATCGATCAATTGGAAAAAGTGAACGAAGAGGATCTTCAAGACTGCAACAAGCTCGGGGGACCAAGGCAACGGATCGCATGTCGAGGAAAAGTAATGCTGGAATATTATAAACTGCTTAATAACTGCCTTAAGAGAATAACGGCATAGATTGGCAGGCAACCATCTCGTTTTTGCAAACAAAGTATATACGCCACAAAATCGATATGTATGGATAGAGGGAATCAGTGCAACTCAATCAAGAAGAGGAATTGCTCCTGATTAGGCATGTGCATCTCGCATCAAGTAGGATCAATGACGGCAGGCCACCTTCTGAGGATAAGATCGACTCACTGAGGAGATTGTTCCCCGACCTCGTTTCAATCCTGACCAAGATTCAGCCCGAAGAAGCGTTCGAGATATTTGGCAGGTACAAGGACCATTCGATCTTCCGCAAGGACATCGGAGTTATTCTCACGCCGAACGGGAAGGAATGGATAGAGAAAGGGCTGGGGATGATTGGGAAGTACCGCTGAAGCAGGAAACCAATTGCAGTCTCTAAAGACGTTAGATCGAAAAGAGAGGGGGACGCACGACTTGGCATCAAGAGGTTTCACCGACCTTCTTTAATCCTCTGGGACGGAGTCCCTTAAGACTCTGGAGTGTGAGAACCAAATTCGCGCTAAGTCGAAATTGTCCGGAAGAAAAGAAATAAAAGTCCTATGAACAAAATCATCAGTGCTAGGAATTGAAAATAAAAAGCACTGAGTTTTGATTTTCCTTTGAAAGGAGGATCAAAGTCTCTATTCTTTGGCCACAGCTTCATGATTATTGTTGTTCGTTTTTCCTGAAAGTATCTATGTTTGTAGAGGGCTAGTGTCATTACTAAAAGGAATAGTGCGGCAAGAAGGATGACCAACCCTCGTTCAGTCGTCTCCTGGATAGCATAATAAGCGATGGCTAGTAGGCCACCGACAATTGCAACGCTCAGGGACGGGATTTGCCATATTAGAGAATCGAAATGGCGCCAATCTTCCCAGCACTGTCTAAGTAATTCAGAATCCGATATACCATTCCCATTGTCCTTGGTTTCTTCCAACCTTGATCCCCTCAATCCTTTTCTCTTACTAGCTGTAATCCTTTTCAATCGAGTCTCAGAATATTATCCTTTGAGTTTGGAGTCTAGAATTCCAAGTACTCCTTCCCCTAATTCTACTGCAAGATCAACATCTCTCGAAGAAAGATCTTGGGCATGTACTGCCTTATTACAAATCTTTGTCACTTGTTGTATTGCCACGAATTCGTTAATGGAGAGTATATTTTTTTGTCTGAGTTTCTGAGTCAATGACCTGAGAGTCTCTAATCGGTCAGGTTGAACAATATCATTCTTCTTCGCTAATTGGCGGACATTATCTTCGATTTTTATCCTAAGACCAGCTAGCCCGATATTTGGATCATTCTTAACCATCTGAATCCAAGTCATATCCTCAGGCGATGGTGCAAAATATCGGTACTGGGTCGATTTTCGCTCGCTCTCCTTTACTGCTTCGTCAACCGTCCTCTTTGCCTTTTGAAGATCATCTCTTAGATCAAATTTGCCACCACCAGGCAAACCAATCGATTTAGAGAAAGGTATCATGCATACAAGGATTAACAAGCCAAATAGACCCAATGTCGTAGTGTCGATTGCAATGCTTGGATAAATTAAATGGATGATAATTAGGTTGATTATTCCAATTGCCAGTATAGCAACAACTAAGACAAGCCACATCCTCCTCATCGACTTCACCCAAACTCCTTACTAGGGTACTAGGTTATTATTCTTATCCATTGTTAAATCAGGAGGAGAACTATCAATAATTGAAAAGAGATTCGAGTAATGGGGGTTCGATGAGCACTCAAGCAATCCCGATGAATGAATTCATCAAGGGGAATTTAGAATATTTTGCACCATTGGAAGAAAAGGCCGACACGGAATTGACTAGATTGAGTCGTGAGTTACCAGCAGGATACTATGAGAACGTAAGAGAAAAATTGTTCGAATTCTTGATTCTTGGAGGGTTGAGTGGTAAAATCACGATTAAAGCCGTCATCGATTCAAACATCATTGTTTCTGATGCTCTGAGAATCGCTAATGGCAACTCATCCACCACGGAACGAATCCTCTCATCTAAATTTATCAAATTCATTGCTCCGCCAGATTTGAGAATCGAAGTTGAAAGGAATATTCGTGAACATATGACGGACGCTAGTAAGTGTAAGATCGCGCTTAATCACGCAGAGAACTTAATATCTCACATTCAAGTAGTGCCAGTAAAATCGGAATCTATCATCAATAGGGCCAGATTGATTCTCTCACACCATCCCAAGGATATTCCGTTCCTCGCAATGTATTTCGAGAGCGAAGCAGATGCTATCATTACGAGAGAAAAGGGGACATTCGATAGGGAAGAAGTGTGCAGATGGGATCTCAGGAAGGCGGTAGAGACCGTCGTTTCATATGAGAGCGGGTCACTCGCGTTCATAATTGCAGGTGCCGCTATCGATGTACTACTTGAATTATTCCAATCGATTCTCCTTACGATATTGACAGCTATATGCGAAGGAATCGGAATTATCGTCAATTTTCTCAAGGACCTTGCCACCGGAATAGTAAATGCAATTTCAAAACTACCCGACTGGGCGAAGATTGCAATAGCAATCATATGCGGCGTCGGTATCATCGCCATCATGCTAGATGAAGGTCTCAGAAACCAGCTAGTTGATGGATTGAAAAAGATCGGTGAGACTCTTCACGCGATTGTCAATACAATTATCAATGCAATTAAGGAAATGTTGATTTTGGTGTGGAACGTCACCCTACCTCTTACAAGTACGGCAGTGATAATCGGTGGGGTCTTACTCAGACGAATACTATCACTCATCCAACTCTCGCAGTCACTTGCCCAGAAAACATATCGATATTGAAGTCGGAAGATGAAGAAATGACGAAAGGAAAGGGTCCAGGCTGGCCCGGAGATCCAAGAAGACATTACGAAGCAAAGGTGTTCGGAAAAGCAAGTCCCAGGAACGAATTTAAAAACCCAGTATATTCGCATAAGCATTCGCAGAAATATCCCATATGCCCGGTGTGTGGCAAAAGAATTCCAGTCATTAAAGGCCGAATTGCTCAGATCGGTATAGGCATTGACGGAGACATTTTCCTCCAACCCGTCGGTAAACCCATACCTGAGATAGAAAACATTCGCAAAGGAATCCATACTCTTTCTGATTTTGAGATAACTGACCGTGAGACAATAAACAAATACATTATTGGTGCAAAGATCGGCACATACCTTATTCAAGGTGATATTCCTACCGCGACAATCATTGGCATCGATGGTTGTCTTGAGCACGGATCTGCAACCCTAGCCAAATTCGGATACACGGAAGATGTTGGGCCATGGCTTGCGTGGTTGAAACCAGTTGCCAAAACAATCAAAATGTCATCCAAAGCAATATTTGCTCTAAAGATTGCCTCCCTTGTGTTAGCCTCATGAGTTGTTGGCAATCTATCGACAATGTATTCAGTAACCCCGATAGATTCTAGCCATGGCCAGTCTAATTGAATATCATGGCATTAGCAGGGCTAATTGATAGGATTAGTGGCAAGACAAAACAAATTTGTATTGAGTCGATAGTTTGGGGGTTAGGGAATGGTCAGGGGTTGCGTGTCATTGGAATAAATGAAAAGGATAAGAAACACCTTGGTTGGAAAAGCGGTGATCGTTGCGCTATCTCCACGTGCCGAAGGGAACTAATTATCGATACAGTCGGAAGTGATTCATCTTCAATAATAGGCGAAATGGCACATATCAAAGGGGAGAATCCGGGATCTGCAAGATACGACCCCAATATGACCGACAAAGAACGTAACAGTTATTCAAATCTGATCCTACTGTGTAATGTATGTCACAAAATAGTTGATGACAACCCAACGGAATATACTGTGGAAAAAATACAGGAAATTAAAAGAGATCATGAGAAGTACATTAGGGAATCAACCGCTATTAGTGTAATTGATGTCACCGCTGAGGAACTCAATATCGTCACAAAATATCTAATTTCAAATCAGCCCTCACTCGATACTGATTATAGAGCGATTCCGCCTAAGGATAAGATTGAAAGGAACGGTTTATCTACCGAGACTGAGCAGTTGATAACACTGGGAATGAATCGGGTCGAACTGGTGAGAAATTTCATCAATCGGATGAACCAGATCATGGATCCTGACTTCGGTGACAGGCTCAAGGAAGGTTTTGTGAAAGAATATCATCGATTAAGGATTGAAAATCATAGAGATGGAGATGAAATTTTTGAAGATCTTTTTGATTATGCCTCCAGAAACAGTGGCAATTTCCTTGAAAGGGCGGCTGGCTTGACCGTTCTCGCATATCTATTCGAGGAATGCGAGGTGTTTGAGAAATGATTCTCCCGACGAAGCATCTCACGCTCACAAATTCGCTACTGAATACCGGTGCCGTAATATTGCAGCATCTCGAAGAATCACAGACAGTCACATTGTTATGGACTCGAACAAGGACTCTACCGGAAATTAAATCCTTCGAGAGATTTTGTCTCGGGCTCGATTTTCTATATATCTTAGGACTTGTTGATTTTCAAGACGGATTAGTCAGGAGGATGTAATAATGCTATATTCATTAAGGTCCGATAACCCCTCCTTCCAGCCCATCGAATTCGAACCTGGATTCAATGTAATCCTCGCGGAGAGGACCAAAGAAGCTTCAAAGAAAGATTCGCGAAACGGATTAGGAAAATCCACTCTTCTTGAACTAATACATTTCTGTCTGGGCGCTCAGAAAGGAGAGACGCTAAAGAAGTCTCAGATGGATAATTGGACTTTTACACTAGAATTGGATCTAGCCGGAGAAAAATTCTCGGTCTCGCGTAATACAACGAATCAAAATAAGATCATCATTTCCGGTAATTGTTCTAAATGGAGGATTAAGCCAGAAATAGATGAGAAGACTGGAAGGCAGGTAATGTCCTCGAGAGATTGGAATGAAGTTCTTGGGAATCTGTTCTTCGGTCTTCGTTCTTCCTATGATGGATATGAATATGTTCCTACTTTCAGAAGTCTTATTTCCTATTTCATTCGCCGAAATGGACAACGCGGAGCTTTCTTGGAACCCATCAGACAGTATAAACAGCAATTGACGTGGGATATTGAAGTCAACAATATGTTTCTGCTTGGCTTGGGATGGGAATTCGCATCGAAATGGCAGATACTAAGAGACAGAATAAATGTGATCGAAATAATGAAGCGAGAGACAAAATCAGGAATTCTCATGGACCTTCTCGGCTCTATCGGGGACTTGGAAGCGAAGAAAATATTATTAGAGGTACAAGTGAAGTCAGAAGAAGAGAATCTGAATAATTTTCGAGTTCATCCACAATATGGCCAAATTGAGAATGAAGCTAACCAGTATACCAAGAGTATTCATGAATTAGTCGATCAGAACGTTTTTGATAAGAGGTTAATGGAAAATTATGAGGCAAGCCTGAGTGATGAAATTGATGCAAAACCCGAAGCTGTGATGCGAATTTATAGTGAAGCGGGAGTAATAATTCAAGACTCTGTCAAGAAGAAGTTGGATCAAGTCCTGGTGTTCCATAAACAGGTTGTCGCAAATAGAAAAGAATTCCTCGGCTCAGAGATAGATCGTCTGAAAAACGAGATCCTCAGGAGGGAAGAAAGGAAGCAGGCCCTTACGACGAAACGCTCTGAGTTGATGCAGATATTGAAGAGACACGGTGCACTGGAAGAATATACTCAATTACAGACCAAACATCAACAGACTATTGCGGAATTAAAGAGTACTGATGCTCGACTAGAAAAATTGAAGCAGATTGAAGAAGGAAAAAGTGCTATTATAATTGAGCAAGAGCTTCTCCGAAAACAAGCCAATGCGGATATGATTGAAAGGAAAGTGCAGAAAGAAAAAGCCGTTCGCCTTTTCAATTCCAATTCTGAATCCCTTTACGAAGTCCCCGGTATACTTTCAATCAATGTCACTAAAGCAGGATTTAAGCTAGAATTTAAGATTGAACGATCGCCCAGTACCGGCGTCGGAAACATGAAGATTTTCTGCTATGATCTAATGTTAGCTCAGATTTGGTCTGAGCATACCGGATCACAGATACCTCTTATTCATGACAGCATCATTTTCGACGGTGTTGACGAAAGACAGAAGGCATTAGCAATTGAATTGGCATGCAAGGAGGCCAAGAAGCTGGGCTTTCAATATATTTGTACGATGAATTCCGACGCAATTCCATGGGGGGATTTCACTTCGGATTTCGAGTTCAATCAATTTGTCCGTAGAACTCTTACTGATTCAAGTGAAGAGGGTGGATTATTAGGAATAAGATTCTGATTTCCACCTTCCTGATCGAATTGCTATTTCTGGAAACTATGAGAACTCTCTCTGATTCGCCCTCAAAAGATTGCGATAAGTTCCATTCTGCACTCTGGTCAGCGCACATGCGATCTCTGCGATCCACATCAGATTCGTATAGGTCTCGACAGCCTCTATGCCCTTCTTCTTGAGATTCCTCTCCAATCCCAGCTGCTCTTTGATGTGAGCATGAAACCTCTCAACGATTGTCCGCCTGTCATAGATCTCGTGCCACTGCTTCGGACGCCGCTTCCTCAGCTCCAGCCACTCGTTCCTGAAATACGCCCCGACGACCTCCGTTTGACCGTGCGAGAGCAGGAACCTCAGCTTTTGGAAGGCGTCCGCATTAGGGACGAAGTCTGGCTCTTCCCACATGCTGTTGTAGAGTTCTGTGAGGCTCTGCGGCTCCGCATCCTTCCTCCAAGTGTCCTTCCTCGAGAGGTTGAACCTCGTCTTGATCCCGAACTCCACATTCAGCCTCGCATAGTTCGAGAAAGTGCCGTAATGCTGGTCACCGATGACCTCCTCCACGCAGACGCCCAGCCGCTGGAGCTTCCTGATCAAGGGAATTAGATAGTCTCCATCGTAAGCTGTAGCTCTCGATACGATCTTGGCGATGCTGAGCCCGGTCTCCACGCAGACGACGTTGTGGACCTTGTACATGTGGAGCTTGTAGTGGCCGTTGTACCCGGCGTCCTCATCCCCGTACATCGACTCCAACGGAGTCGAGTCTATTGCGATGACCCTCCCGAGATGCACTCCTCTCCGGGCAAGCCTCCTTTGCAGATCGATTATCATCGTGTCGAGAATGAGCTCCGATCCCTCCTCACCGAGCCTCGTCCTGACGAAATGATCGATTGTCGACCTGTCGGGGACCTTCAACTTTCCTTTCGAGTCCTCCTTGAATCCGAGATTCTTCGGTATTGCGTTGTGCTTCGAATTCCTGAGCTTCGATTCCAGATGAGTCGTGTGCCTGAGCCCGAGGAGACGCTGATAGATAATTGTGCGGATCATCGCGTCGATTGGATAATGGAAGTGGTCGAGGTCCAGGTAGTACTTCCGAAGCTCTTTGACGAGTCCATCGAGGTTCAGATGGCTCAGGAACACGGAGGCGTCCATCGGGTGCTCGAAGGTCGGGTCGTAGAACTTCCCAAGATCATCTGATCCGTCTCGAACGTTCTCTGAGAAACTGGAACGCGCCTGCTCATCGAAGTTCAAGGAGAAACCATTCAGCTCGACTGGCGATAGCTCAATCGATTCTGATCCAATCTCATAGCTCATCGAGAAAGTATTAAGAGTCTCGGGCTCATTCTTTGTCTCTGGGGTTGATATGTGCAATATATCGGCCTCCGGTTCTGGGGATGTTCGCGCATCCCCGGCGCCTAATGACAAAGTGGACCGGGCGGGAATCGAACCCGTTTCTCCCGCTTTTCAAAGCGGGCGCTTGTCCTAAAAGCTTCCGGCCCTTTGTCATTACCGTTCTTACCATCGTTACTACATTGTATTACTCATATATTAATCTTCTGTTACCAACACAAAAAGTAATACAATCTGCTCTTTTCGACAGTAATTAATACTTGGATAACTGATACTATACCTCAGGTGCAAGAAAATGCCAAGCATAGGAAAATACGAATATCCTCTATTCGGACCCAGAATAATCATTGAATCTCTTGACAAAATCAGGGATTCGAAGGGAGTTACGTCAGTCGCTGGCGTAGCTCAAGTCCTCGGGCATTCGACTCATAAAAGTGGAGGATTCTTCAACAAACTGGCGGCCATGAACAAATACTATGGCGTGATCGACAAACGCGGCGACATCATAGAGTTGACACCTTTAGGGAAGAAGATTGCCTACCCAGTTAGCGATGAAGAGAGAACTGCTGCAATAATTGAAATGGTGCTAAGGGTTCCCCTTTTTAAGGACATCTATGAAAGACTGGGGGATACGTTTGATAAGAGTCAATTCTTCATCCATCTCAGTGAATTGGCTGGAGTTGAACGCGATGTTGCGGTAACAGAATCCGATAAAATTAGAAATCTATATGAGGAGGTGTTACCATATTTACGGTCGAAAGCAGTATCGAAACAAAGTATCGATGCTGTAAAGGAGGTAGCACCTATGCAGAGTGTTCAAAATGCCATGACTGGGGCTTGTAATGTCCAAGAAGGAATGATAAGAATTGAGATTTCTGGGAAATCGCCAATTATCCTTCCAGATAAGGAGCACTACATTGATAGCTTGATCAAGGACCTCGAAGATCATAAAGAAGAGTTAAGAAAAGGCAAGGGAGCGGTCGAATAGATCCACTACCCAGACTGAACATCTCTCTGAGCCCTTCAAATCTTTCGGCCGTAGACCGTTGGCACCAGATCTAATCAATCTTCATAAGAATAGTCGAACCTAAACCGTGACCCATCCAAATACTCCTTTACGATTTCGAAGCATAACCATTTGCGCTTCAGAATCTCAGCCGCTCGACCAGTGACATTGCTTCCTCCGAACGGATCGAGAACAACATCTCCTGCGTCCGTGAGGAACTTTACGAAAAACTCCGGCAGTTCTGATGGAAAACGAGCTGGGTGAGGTTTGACACTAGCCTCTTCACATCTTTTGTGATATATGCTCCCGGAATCTGTATTGCCTATACGGAATAGATTGGAAGGTATTGCGCCTCCATGATCCTTTTGAAATTTACTAGTAATATTATGACCAGACGGTCGTTTCTTTGCCCTGTATCCGTTCTTAATTAAACGCTCCATATCATCACTGTAAGGCGTCAGGACTTTCCGGTTATCAGCTTTCGGTGAATCGGTTTTTGAGAGCCACCAGATATATTCCACGGAGTCCTTGACTCTTATTCTTCGTACGTTCACCCATTCCGCAGGAGATGGCAATTTAGCCGGGTTGAACCAGAAGAATTCCTGCGCGAAATGGAACTTCTTGCTCAAAGCCAACAAGAGTTCGAATTGATAAAGCGAGCGAGTTGGTGAGCCCTTATTCCAGCATCCTCCTATATTGAGGACAAAGCTCCCACTTTCTTTGAGGACGCGCCGAATTTGATCAGCGAAACCAAGGAACCAGTCGATATACTCACTGGCATCGACGTTTCCGTATTCTTTCTTGAAGACTAGAGCATAGGGAGGGGATGTTATGATTAGATCGATTGTATCTGACGGAATCTTTTTCAGAAGTTCTGCTGAATCCCCGAGATATGCTGCTCCGTAGTCAGTATAGTAATACGGATGCACGCGCGGAAGGAGATCTCCGACCGGGTTGCAGTGCTCAATTGGCAATATGGAATCCCCTTTCATTTATTTTACACCCTAACGCCGAGATGAAATCTTATTTTTAGCCATAGTCGAGATGAATGATTTTTCTGCAAGCCAGGCGAGTACAATGTTTCTTACAATATCTGCATCGCCATCTCCGAATTCCCCTCTGAATTTTTCAATTAGTGCCCATTGATCATGCGTGAATGCGACCTGTACCCTTTTCCTGTTCATGGTGTCATCCTGCCTCATCTGAGACACATTTCAAACACATCATGGCTAACAATGGTTAAAGACACTTCGGTCGTTAATATCATTTGGCAGTGCATGTAGAAAGTGCACGGCTAGGAAAGAGGAGAATGGCTAACCGCCTAGAAAACGAGTTCCAACTCTCGTCTGATGAGATCCTATCCATCATCCACCGAAGCCCCCGGTGCAAACAGATGGTGAAGGGATTCGTGGCCGAATACCATCTTGAGAAAGTATTCCAGGACCTTGTATCTTCCGGAGAGATCAAGTCGTTTAGGAGAATCGATGCTGACAGCCAACCAGACTTCACCGTCGATGGACCAAAAAGGAGCTATCGAGTCGAATGCAAATTGGCGATGTCGGCCAAGAGATACAAGAACGGTGACATAAAGATCGACTTTCAGCGGACACGCAACTCTGCATCCAATCCGAAAAGTCGATTCTATAAGAAAAGTGATTTTGATATTGTCGCGACCTGTCTTTATAATCAGACCGGGAAGTGGGAATTCAAATTCATATCGACTTCAGACATTCCAATCGATGAGAAGTACAATGACTGTTTAAAGAAGGCACTTAGATACCCTGGTGGATTACCTTGGGCGGACTCCATTATCCCACTTTTGCACTAATGATCTCTCCTTCACCTTGAGGATAATTTTTTGAAATTCGTCCCGAAAGCTATATCCATGCAATCAAGTAATTTAGGTTCGAGAGGGGGAGTGGTCCGCCATTTCCTCCAGAAATAGTTCGAACCACCCACAAGTTTTTCGAATAGGGACCATACCCTTCTCACATTTTGATCAGGAAAAAGCCTTGAAAAAGGTTCGAGGCCCGTGCATGAATTGTTATCACATTCGCATGCTAAACGGGAAAGCATTATCTCCTTGGTGCTGGAATTTATATCTCCTGGCAAGAAAATGACTCATCGTATCCCCTCGAAGGACATAAAGTTCCTCAGGCTCCTTCCACTACTGGCGAACTGGATCAAGGAGAAGAAGCAGCTGACGGACAAGGAGATCATCGCTTTCGTCAAACACTATCCGGAGCATTATGACCCTGCCTCCGACATTTCTCTTGGCCAGATGTTCGAGATGGCATCACATTACAGGGATCATAAGACCTTTGGGAAATGGATACAGGTCGTCTTGTCCCAGGAGGGAAAGGCTTGGCTCGAGGCTGTCTTCAGGCGCTTCCGCGAGATGTCACCTAAGATGAAATAGAACAGCACTAATCGCATCGGCAATCATGAAGAAACCTTATGTTCTAATAATCAAGGGAGTTTGGCCAAAAACTCTCAACCGTCCGCTATAACGACGACTTCCAGTGGAAACACGACGTTTTGTCTGCCCGCTCTTTGCTACTACGTAGCAAACCATACTGGATACCCTCTGGCTATACCCCGCCTAGCCGAGTCAGACATAGGTTAAAATACCCCCTACTGGCTAGTTCTGCTAATTAGCAAGTCTCCAATAGAGAATATCGATTCCCAGAAACCCTTAAATACTTTATTGACAATAATGAGTTTTGTCTGACGAAAAGCCCGAAAACGTCGGACGGAGAGCAGAGATAGATGAGCGAATCGGAGCGCGTAACGATACGAATCCCTCAGGAGAAGGTCGGCGCACTTCAGGCACTTGTTGATCAGGGCAAGTTCCCGACGATCTCGGACGCCGTGAGAGCGGCGATCGACGAGTTCGTCAAGAACGAACTCACGCCAGAGTACATCGAAAAGATGACGATCGAGCTGCCGAAAGGCAACGTCGTCGAGCTCGAGGCGCTCGTCAACAAGGGCGATTCGATCTCTGTCGACGACGCTATCCGCAACGCCGTTCGGGAGTACATCA
>Ga0315297_10001080_pt1 | contig 16516 bp, 14 predicted proteins | sample YL17G15_0_MG_FD_203628 | JGI IMG/M metagenome (GOLD analysis project Ga0315297, IMG submission 203628) | Sediment microbial communities from Yellowstone Lake, YNP, Wyoming, USA - YL17G15_0 | ecosystem: Environmental > Aquatic > Freshwater > Lake > Sediment | place: USA: Wyoming | collected... | reverse complement strand
GCGGTGTTTCAAAAGGTTCATTTAGCCAGGTCCATAGATCGCGATACGTAAAGAGATTCATTCGCAAGAGAGCCACAAGATTGGATAGAGACCAGGGGAAGGATGCCTTGATCTGAAGATACCGGAGGATAAGCATTGCGATCAGTGCTGTCCAAATCTGAATCTGAACGGCATTGGCGGTGGTTCCCACAAAGGTCTTGATCTTCAGGTTCTGTTTGAGGGCCTTGAAAAAAAGCTCGATCTGCCAGCGGTCCTTGTAAATGGCAGCGACGGTCGTGGCGCCCAGCTTCAGGTGATTGGTCAGAAAAACGAAGATTTGTTCTTTCTCATCATCATAGAACTCGATCCGGCGCAGGGGATAAGGACATTTTTCGGCAGCTCCGATGCCGCTGAAGACAATGAGTTCGTCCTTCAGAACCGAACGATTCTTAGGGACGTCTCTTTCTTCGATCACAGTATAGACGGCGTTTCCTTTCGAGCGGGTTACAAAGAAAATCTCCTCAGAGGTCCATTTGGCAAATAGATGGTAATCGTTGTAGGCGCGGTCGTCGACCACAATCGTACCGGGATCAAAGTGCAGCAGATAGGCCACCTTCACGTCGTGACACTTCCCGTCCGTAATCACGGCAAATGATGGCAGATACCCGTCGTGATCCAAAACAAGATGAAGCTTCACCGCCCCCTTGGTCCGGCGAAACCTTGCCCAGTCATACATGGACAGACAGAGATCGATTACCGTGGAGTCCAGACTGACCAGCTTATTCTTGAAGCGAAACTTCTTTTTCCCGTTTACCTGCGCTCGGCAGTTTGCCAAAAGACTAAAGAATATCTTTCGGTACAGCTCCCAGGGACGATGCTTATTGGCATAAGACAGGGTGGAACGATTCGGCGTGGTAATCCCCAGATGCTTCAGCTTTCCCTCACAGCTCCGCAGCCCGTTGGTAATCTCCCGCAACGAATGCGCCCGGCCCAATTGACAGAAAAGCATGGCTACAAACTGCCCCCAACACGTAAACCCCCGCGCGTGTCGCTCCGCCTGTGTCTCCTTCACCAGACGATGAAACTCCATCCGCGGGAACAATTGTAACAACTGGCTAAATATGCTACTAAACCGATTCATGGTTGAGCCCTCCTTTGGATTTATTGGTTTTGGCAAAAACTTTTATACCAAATCAGGGCTCAACTTTTCAAAAAACTAATTTGGACAAGAATGTCATTTTATATAAATGTATTTTTCATCGTTATAAATTTGGCGGGAAATTAGGATGTATCCAGCGCCCATTTGACGGTACTATACTCGTCGCTGCTGATGAAAGGACGCAACGATTCCAGCTTTTCCAACGCGTCCGGCAGGGTGATTTCCCATTGTTTCAGCAGGAGCACAATGCAAACGGCGGGAGTTATATAAGGGATGTCCAATGCCCGCAGCCGCCTGACAAACCTTTTATCGTCGCTCAAGACCGCATCGAACCCGCCTTTCTGAAAAATAGCCAGCGCTGCTTCTTCACCTTTTACATCCTGCGTTTCAACGCCTGACAACGATAACAAGCCCTTGTCGAGGTTATCTTTGATAACCATTGAATCCGGATGGTTCTTCCCAAGATCGATAACCTCACACTTTACGCCTTGCGGAATGACGACGGACAAATGTGTACAAACCGCTTCTTTGAGCCCGGCCTTTGTGAACTTTATGAGACAATCCGCATCCATCAAAACGTTCATGCATTATATTGTAAGAATCAGGTGATAATTTGTCAAGCGAAACTTGGCGGCGAAATCGTGTCCCCACATTTCATAAATTATCATTGACATATGTATTCGTTTTTCTTATGGTGAGCTTGGAACGTAACCGTTTAAGAGAAATCTCATGAATAATATTGTTAAGAACTGGGTAGCTACTTCAAATTATGACCTCCAGACAGCGGATGCCATGTATAAGGCGGGCAGGTATCTCTATGTCGTATTCATGTGTCACCTTGCCATCGAGAAAATGCTGAAGGCGCTTTTGGCGCATAAATATCCGGAAAACGTACCTCCCAAGATTCACAATCTAATCAATCTGTCACAGAGGGCCGAGGTAACGCTTCCGGAGAATCTGAAGGATTTTTTTCAACGGATCGATAATGTAAGTGTCGTAACCCGGTATCCCGAAGACCTGCGGACATTGTCAACAGAGTTCAATCAGGATACGGCAAAACGGATTCTCACCGATACGAAAAGGATGATCAAATGGCTAAAGCAACATCTGAAATCAGAAGCATAGTTGCCCGGTATGTTGAAAACCTCAAGGCGCTGGGTGTACCTGTCGAGAGGATATATCTTTTCGGATCGCAGGCGCGCCTGGATGCGGGTGTGGAAAGCGATGTGGATCTGGCCGTCGTATCCCCTTTGTTTGAAAAGATGAGTCTCTGGGACAGGGCTGGCTTTCTGGGAAAGGCGGCATGGGACATCCATTATCCGATAGATGTCCTCGGGTTTGCGCCGTCACAGGTCAGGAAAGCGATTCCTGGGACACTACTGAATCACATCCTGAAAAACGGAATTGAAATTGCTCATTGACCTCATTGGGCGCCGGATCAAAATAATGTGGGGACATGACCTGAGAATAATATGGGGACATGACCTGATTTCGAAGAAATCGTGGTAATCTGGGGACATGACCGGATTTCGTCAGAAATCGGGATCGTGTCCCCAGATTAAACAGATTATTATCGACATCATTAATAGGTATTATGTCCCCGAATTAAGCATATTATTCATCTACAAAATATGTAGATATAACAACAAAATATGAATATACGCTAAGAATAGTGGGCCAATCTGACGGCAGATGAAGCTTGATTTATAAGATGATTCATCAAAAACATATTAAATATAAGCAAGATGCACAACCGCCTGCTTTATTGATATTCTGTATAAAATTTTGTTTTATTCTGGCACGTAACGTGCTATAAGATGGACAGACGATTAACGAAGGGAGGTGTAGATTCGCGTCGGCCTGAACTCAGAAAACGAAAAGATACAGACAAGAAAATCCATTAACATAAAACAGAAGGAGGTAAAAAAATGTTGAAAATGAAATTGCGAAATCAGAAAGGTTTTACGCTGATCGAAATCATCGCGGTGCTCGTGATCCTCGGTATCCTGGCGGCGGTGGCCATTCCGAGGTATTTGGGCATGCAGGATGATGCAGAGCTTGCAACGGCTAAAGGAGCTGTAGCAGAATTGAACGGTCGAGCCTCTCTTGCCTATGCAAAATTATTGATGGCATCAGGAACTGCAAATGGTAATAATAGTACCGGTTATATTGGCTGGGATGGTAATTTATCTGGTTGGACGTCCGCTGCCAACACTCCAGGCAGTGATATCAGTACTCTGAAAAGAGTTGATGGAACAGCAACTTTTGGTGCTGTTTGGACTGGAGGGGATAGTGCTGGTCCTGGGTATTGGCTACCCCCAACAAGATCAAATTAGCAGCTAAGATACCCCGACGCTTGCGTCAGGGAATTTCATTCATTGAGTTATCCAGAGGGAGTATTGATGGGGGTTTTCTCCCCCTTAATGCTCCCTTCTTTTTAGAATCCAACGCGTCCGGTGGAAGATCCATTGATCCGGTTGAATATTTACGCGCCAGTTAAAAAAACGCGTGTTGCCAATCGAATGATTGACTTACTGGGTTATCCGGCGTAGTAAGGATTTCACTGAATCATTCCCTAAGAAGAAGACACTATGACGCCAAATCCCAGCAATGGACGCCTATACAATGAGATGACAGGTCACAGATACTATACCTTATCACTGATCTCCCTGTTTTTCCTGCTCCTGATCGGCTATTTCATCGCCTGGCCCGTCGTGATGACCGACACCGACCTGTGGTATCACCTTTCCGGAGGAAGATATTTCTGGGAGAGCGAGACGATCGCCCGTGACGCCTTCTTTTCCTATATCACCCCTCCCAAGTCGTGGTACAATTACTACTGGCTGTTCCAGGCCGCCGCTTACAAGATCTTTCAATGGACGGATTATTACGGCCTGATCGCCCTGCGGTGCCTCCTCTATTTTCTGACCGCCCTGTTCATCTGTCTTTCCTTTGTCCGCCGGCACGAGAACCGGACGGAACGGCTGCTCGGCCTTTTCCTGTTCGTCTCGTGCGTGATTGTGATCATGAACCGGGAATTGGCGGTGCGGCCGCACCTTTTTTCCTACCTTTTCATCTGCGTTTTTCTCTACATCCTGGAATTCAAGCGGGACAAAATCTGGCTCCTCCCGCTTCTGGGGATCTTCTGGTCCAATGTCCACGGAATCGAATACCCGGTCATGTTCCTGATCGTCTTCGCCTACCTCACGGAAATCTACTGGCGGCAGTTCAGAAAAAACCCGAGCGGGGACGCGACGGGAAAAAAAGAAAAATGGCTTTTGATCTCGGTCTTCTACACCATTTTCATCACCCCCGGCGTGACCGATCTTGTCCAGACTCCTTTCAGCGTGTCCTTCCAGAATGCCGCCTATCAGCACCTGTATGTGTCCGAGTTGCTCCCCATCCCTTTCCGGGACTATTTTATCTTTGCCCCCGTCTCGGTCCGGGGACTGATCTCCTCGCTACAGAACCTCATCGTGCTTCTGGCGGCGGCTTTCCTGCTGATCGGCCTGTGGAAAAGGAAGCTGCGGATCAGCCACGCCATCCTTTTTATCGGCGCCCTGTTGCTCCTCACCAAACATAACCGGTTCACCGTTGAATTCACCATCCTATCTATTCCGTTGCTGCGACACGGCATCCGCCTGATCGCGGAGAAAGACCGGTTACCGCGCAGGGTTGTCGATCTCGCCCTCCCCGTCGTGGTGGTCCTTCTCCCGCTTCTGGTCTTCCACAGCACGTTGGTCAACCGGCCGGCGTACCCTTTCTCGCAATCGAATCTCCCCACCGGGGTTGTCCGGTTCCTGAATCAGCATGCCCTGGGTGGAAGGATTCTCAACGAAGCAAATACGGGAGGATACCTCCCTTGGGCTCTAGGCAAGAAGTTCAGGATCTACATGGACATGCAGATGACCATTTTCAGCGATACGGATTTCGCGACCGCGCAAAACGCTTTTTTCGATGAAAACGCCTTCAGGACGTTCATTCAAAGATACGATCCCTCCTTCATCTCCGTTTCTCTGAGCAGGCCCAATTTCAAGAAGGTCGTCGCGAGCGACTTGCGATTCGTTCCGGTCTTTTTCGATCATGCTGAACTACTCTACGTAAACAAGGATCAATACGGCTGCCTGGCCGGGAAATACGAGTTGAAAGCCATCGATCCCTTCCGCTACCGGGAGATCAATTACGAAGATCTCGGGGAGGATGTGCTGGCACCGATGTTTGCCGAAGCGGCGAGAATACGGGACGAGGATCCCGCGAATTACAGCGCGAACCATATTCTTGGGAGCATCTCGGTTGTCCGAAAGCAATACGGTCAGGCCCTTTCCCACGCGGAAGCGATCCTTCGGCACTATCCTGAACTGTCCCACGGCTACGCATTGAAAGGCGACGCGCTCTTCGGCATGGAGCGGTACGAAGAGGCCGCCTTCCTCTATGAAAAGGCCATTGAGATGGGGCAGACGGCCAAGCCCGAAAAGGTGTATTGGAACCTTCACGCGGCCTACGCCAAATTGAAGGAATACAAAAAGGCCTACCGGGTGCTTTCAAAGTACGTCAACCCGTTTTCCCCGAATGAGGACTATAAGGAGATCTATCAACTGGGAGTGTCTGCAGCGTCCGTCGGGAAGATCCGGGAGGCGGTCACATTCCTGAAGATCGCCAGGATGAAGGCGCCGCCCACGGATACGGAATATGTTCAAAAAATCAATAAGAACCTGGCGATTATGGGCGGCGATACCCGATAATTTTCATGTCAAACGAGTCCGGATCTGTGAGGTGAGGATCTCATTTGCTGGAATCGTCAGCGAGTTGAAGAAAAGCGTTTTTTAGTATGGGAAGAAACTTTTTGGGATCAGGAGTGTAGATATAGTTTTTTCCCTTGGCCGATTTGATCATATCAAGAATGTCTCCGTTGCGGCTCAGGAATAGAAGCTGTCCGACGGTTTGCAGTAAATTTTCCTTCTTCCCCTGAAGATGATATAACTCAAGCAAAGCGAAAAGGGCAGTGATATGGTTGGGCTCGTTTCTATGAAATTCCTTCCAGTAGTATTCCGACTTGGCATAGTCCCCTTTTATGCGATAGGCTTCGCCCAATGTAGCCAGAGGGGAAATAAAATCGGGCTGTAGTGTAATGGCTTGAGCGGCCTCTTTGATGGCCCCCTCCAGGTTCCCTTCCTTCAGTAAAATCAGTGCAAAACTGTTATAGGATAGCACGTTGTTGGGCGCATAGGCAATTGCGCTCTGACCGTACTCATGCGCCATCTTCAGATCCCCGCGATTGAGCATGATGAGGGCCATCGTATTATACACAAATGGGGAAGCTGTCTGTGTATGAACGCGCAGAGCCTCGTTATAATGGAAGAGCGCCATCTCATCGTTATTAAGCGAGAAGTACGAAGAACCGAGATTGATATGAATAGATACCAGTTCTTTTACACCGGGATAATTCGATAAATGTAAGGCCGTCTCTGTTTCCTTTAGCGCTTTTTGATAATCGCCTTGCTGGGCATAATAATATCCCAAGTTCAAACGGGGGCGACTCAAATAGGGGGATTTCCGGACATTGTCCTTCCAGAGGATCTCCGGAAAGCGATAGATGTAGTTCCGCACGGAAACCGTATGTCCCTGGGACGTCAATAAAAAGATCATGACAAAAAACATGAGAAGCTGCAACGACCTCTTATAGGCAAAATAATCCAAGACGTTAATCATAAGAATGGCCACGGGTATGAAAAAAAACATGGCCGGCACATAATTTCTGTATTCATTAATGAGATCAAGAGGAATGATCGTTCCCTCGATCAGATGATTCAAAAAGAAAAAAAGAATACAAAACGAAAGGAGCGGTTTTCGCCGGGCTATCCATAACGCGTAGCTGATTGCTGAGACGATGATCAGGATGGCCGGCAAGGTGCTCCATGGTTCGAGCAGCGACCGGGAAATCTGGATATCGTGATCGAGGGTCAGGCGTGAACTGATGGGATAGAGCAACAGGCTGATATAAAAAAGGAAGACTCGCGGCTCGGTCAGCATCCTCTCCTTCATGGAGAATGTCCACAATTGGTAATCCAAAATGGAAGTAAAAAAACCTACGCAAAGCACACCGCCGATGACGATGAACCCTATCAGCGCGATCAGCCATTTGTTTTTCTTGAGATTATCACCGGACACGCCCTGAATCAGAAAAAGGTCATACAGGTAAATCACGAATAGCAGCATGACGGCGTTCTCTTTGGAACCGATTGCCATGCCCCCCACAGCGACACACAGGATAAAAAAAGCAATCCTCCGGGATGTATCCTGAGAAGTCCGGGCTTTTAAATAGAAAAACATCGACATGACATAAGCCATGCCCGCCAGAGAGGTCATTCTCTGCACGATATAGGTCACCGCGTTCACGTGCACCGGGCTTGAAGCCCAAAGAACCGCCGCAAGCAGTGCGATGGCATAAGAAGATTTCTGATACTTTTCTCTGAGCAGAGGCAGGTTCAAGGTATGGTAGACAAGCAGGTACAGAAAGAAGGAGGCAATCAGATGAATGATGACATTGACCAGATGATACCCGAATACATTCAGGCCGCCGGCATGATAGTTCAACGCGAAACTGAATCTGGTCACGGACCGGCGCAGGATATCCTGCGGCGTTGAGAAAAACGCGCTTTTGATTTCAGGCCACGACAATGTTTTCAGGTGTATTTGCGGATTGTTGACGATGTTTCGAAAATCATCGAATTGCCAGGCGCCATGAAAGCTGTTGCCATAGATGATAAGGAGCAGTACAAAAAGAGAGATGAAGGCGAATGCGTGTTTCCTGAAATCGGGGAAATTCCACCTGATATTCAAGTCAAAGCCATTTTCTTTATTGATCATTTTTTTACCTCAATGGAATGAGCCGTCTCTCTGCGCTTCTAACAGACTGATTTTCTGTGCAAGATTCTTCAACTGGTCGCTCAATCGGGATACTTTAATCGCAAAGTGCAATGCAGTGAAAACCAGAAAGATGATGCTGAAGATAAACAGGGTGGTCGTCGGCGCCACGGCCCCGATCAAGGCCGTCAGTTTGACGAGAAGATCATACCAGAGGACCAGAACGAAAACGACAAAACCCGCCAGAAGCCACAACCAGGAATATTCCGCCCTCAGCTTTCGGTTCCGCACGAGGGTGATGATGACCACAAAGATGGCAAGACTTACAAAAACAGCAAAGATCTTCTGATGGAGTGTCATGACGTCTATCCTCCTATAAACTGGATTTCTTTCTCAAAAGAGTCACAAGAATTGAAAGGAACACCTTGAAAAAATAATAGCTGATCTTGAATATCCCCCGATGCATGCTTCTCCCCTCGGAATTGGGCGCCATCATTACCGGCAGTTCCGTCATTTTGAGGCCCCTGCGATGCAGAACGATGATGATATTGGCATCGGGGTAGTCGTAAGGGAAGCCATCCTCCGTGAAATACCGGAAAACAGTCCTATTCATGCACCGATATCCGGAAGTCGGGTCCGTGATGGTCTCCCCCGTTATCATTCTGATGACCCATCGGAACAACCTGATTGCCGCGGATTTCAATAAACCCGTCTTATATTGATTGTTTTTCAAAAAGCGGGATCCGATCACCAGGTCGCACTTGTGATTTTCAACCAGTGCGAACAGATCCGGGATATACGCGGGATGATGCTGTCCGTCGCCGTCGATCTGCAGGAGAGACTCATAATCGTTTCTGAACGCGTACTTATATCCTGTCTGAATGGCCACGCCATACCCCATGTTGAAGGGATGCCGGATCACCCGGGCACCCGCTGACCGGGCGCGCTCCGCTGTCCGATCTTCGGAACCGTCATCGATCACCACGATATCCGCATCGCTGTATTCCCTAACGCCTTCAATGACCGAAGCGATCTGTTTCTCTTCATTATAAGCAGGAATGATGATCAATCTCTTTATGTTCAATGGATTGCTCCGGGTTTCAATCTCAGGATCCATTTTATGACATTCCAATACGTATTCAGGATATGATTCACTAATCCAAGCTTCCAGTCCCCTATCTCATCATACCAGATCCGGCCGCTGAACAGCTTGACAATATCCCGGTCCTTCACTTGGCGCAACGCCTGTGATTTGCGCCTGGCCGCCAGGAGATATTTCCAGTTTTTCAAGCTAAAAAAATATTGATAGACTTTTAATTTGTCTCTGAACCAGCCCTCCTGAAAGGCGAACAGCAACACGCCGAACTCCATGAAGACAAAGGCAAATGAAATCAAAAGCAATGTGGAAACCTGGTAATTCTTGATCATGGCCAGAATGCGGTTCCTATCCAACCAGTAATATTTCCGGGCATCGCCGGCAAATTCATACTTGTGATAGACGACTGCCTGCGGAGCCAATACACATCGCCAACCGGCAAGCCATGTCCGCCAGCCTAAATCCTGATCCTCATTATACATCCAGAATTCTTCGTCAAAAAGGCCGATCCTTTCCAGAACCTCTTTCTTATACAGAACCGCCGCACCGGATGGATAGCAAATGCCTTTGGCAGATTGAAAATGAACACTTGAAAATTCTTCTCCATATCCCTCGCAATATCCAAACCCCAAAAAATGTGTCACATTCCCCAGGCTGTTTATCTTGTCCTTATCGGGCCAAAGCGTGAGTCTTGCCTGCACGGCGCCGATTGCGCCGTCGCTTTCCGCCGTTTTCACTAAATGGCTGATGCAGTCCGCCTCTATGATCGTATCCATATTAAACAAAACAAGATATTCGAACCCTTCCTGCAGCGCCAAACGCATTGCATCGTTATTTCCTTTGGCAAAGCCGTCATTGTTATCATTTATGATAATCTCCGCCTCCGGCGCCGTTTCTTTCAGGAACGCGAAGCTCTCCGCCGTGGATTGGTTATCCGTGATGAAGATCTTCTTTTCACCGGCCCAGTCCTGTATCCTCAGGCTTTCAAGACAATCGTGTAAATACCTTTGGGCATAATCCCGATAGTTGGGGCTGATGATGATGGCTACTTTTTCTTGCCGCATGTGCTTTCTTTTATCCGAATATCCGGAAATAGTGAATATCCTACGGCTTATGACAGATAGTCACAAACTCGTTATATTTGAAGAAGTGGCCGATAATTCGCGGGAACGGGAACGAGTACTGCCTGTCCACCTTGAGCCCGACGTTATTGGCTATTACAGCCAGCTCTTCAAAATCCATGAACATGACATGGGTTGGATCGAAACGAAATCCCCGCTCCTGGGGCGTGATCAGGACCACTCGCCCGCCGTGACGAAGAGATACCAGATATTCCCTCAGAAGAGCAACAGCATCCTCCAGGCGCATATGCTCGGCTACGTGCGCAAGGAGGATCGCATCAAACGCCTCTTCCCGCGCATAGGAACTTTTCTGGAACTCCTCGGGAGTGAATACGGTTAGTCCACGCGTTTTCGCAAGCTCGATGGAATTCCGGTTATGGTCGACACCTACACCGGCGTCGCTTCCGCCAAGGTTCACAAGATTCCGCCCCAGACCGCAACCGATATCCAAGACAAAACCGAGCTGCAGCCGTCGCAGATGCTGGCGGTAAGGCCTCTGCACGTCAAGAAGCCGTTTCCAGCCCGATTCCAAGGCAATCTGACGATCGGTATAGCTCTCCTTCTCAGTTGCCATGGGGACATCCGTAACCAAGCATTCATACGCTTCCAGAAGGCGTTTCTCCATTAACTCTGGCCTCCAGTTTCGCTCGAACTCCGCCTTCCCCTTGGCGCCCATATCCCGCACCAGTTGCGGATCATCCTTGAACAAGAGAATTGCCTGCTTCAGTTCTTCTTTGCACCCGTAGGGTACGGCAACGCCATTGCCTACGGCCATCATTCTTTGTTCAGCAAGTGTCCCTTCACCTACAATTAACGGTTTCCCGAGAGCCATCCCCTCAAAGAATTTATTCGGACTTGCCCATCTGTGGGCTGCGTCATCTTTGTCATAAACGATCGCCAGCACGTCAAAGCCGCTTTCCAGTTCCAGCAATCGTTCATATGGCACCCAGGGTAGGAACGTCACATTTTCGAAGAGATCGGCTTGCGCCTGTATCTTCGTCTCAAGCTTTCCGAACCCGCCGATAACCAAGGTCACACCTTCTTCTTTTAGCTCGCTGACCGCTTCGATCAAGGTAAAGAGATTTCTGCCCTCATTCAGGGAGCCGATGTAGCCCACCACAAAATTGCCGAGACATTCTCCCGCACCATGGGGCAACTGCAACGGCATCACGTTTGCGAACTCGATCACCTGCTTCGGCCGGGCCCCCTCGTGCTGCGGCATCCTGAGCATGTCGGTAATGATGAACAGATCGGAGCGGGAGATGACGTAATTCTCTATCCTCCTGGCAAGCCCCGCGAGGAAGTGCGGCCAAGTCCTCGGCATAACAGCGTAGTAGGCATCGATACACTGGTAGACGAACTTCCTTCCCTTAAGCCGGGCAACCACGAATCCGGCCATCCCGGTGTCCAGATCGATGGCATGGATGCGGTCAACCCGTGCGGGCAGGAGTTGCCACAACAGCCAGAGGTTAAAAAACGGGATCTTCAGGAACGTCATCAGATCGTGGTATCCCGCATGTATCTTGCATAGCCGGTAAGTCACATTCGGGTGAACAAAAGGTGGCTGAAAATCCCCTTGCCGGTCCCAGAGGAAGCAGATCACCTGGTATTCTCCGGCCAGCGCCTTAACAACCCGCAGATACGTCGCGTCTTTCGGATATCCTCTCAGCAAGGCGACCGTTTTCATCTGCGAGTATGCCCTTTGATAATGATTTTCTTCATATACATCATTCGCGCCCGGGACAGGACATGGCTGCCAAATGTCAGGCCTATCGCCCGTTCCAGGACCAATAGAAGACAGCTTTTGGCGAACAGGAGCAGAAACCCCCCATGGGCGAGACTCAACAGGCCGAAATGCTTCCTGCTTATCTTCCTGATCTCGTTCAGGGTCGCATACAGGTTGCTACCGCTCAGACCGGTGTTGCGGTAGCTGACCAGGAGCGCGTCCACGTATGAGAGGGGGATGCAGCCCTCCAGCGCCCTGAGCACGAAATCGTAGTCCGCCACGATGTGATAAGCGGTGTCGTACGTCCCGATGGCGCCATGCACGGCACGGCGGACAAACATGGCCTGGTGGGGGAAACCCATGCCGCGCCAGAAACGGGTATGCCCGTACGACTTGTAGCGCAACCCCATGTCTTCCTGGAGAATGTAGCTATTGCCGTAGAATATCCCCGCCACCGGGGCCGCAACATACGCTGCCGCTACGGCCTGCAGGGCGCGGGGTTCGTAATAGTCATCCGAATTGAGCAGACCGATCAGTTCACCACGCGCCACGGCGATCCCCTTGTTCATCGCATCGTAAATGCCACTGTCCGATTCGCTCACCCAGTAGTCGATCCGGTCCTCATATTTGCGGATTATGTCGAGAGTTTCGTCGGTTGAGCCACCGTCAATTACGATATATTCAATGTAGGGGTAATCCTGTTTGATCACGCTCTGAATGGCCTGCTCCAGATGCCGTTCGCCGTTGAGAACCACCGTAATAACGGTGATCAAGGGTTTTGCAGGGGAAGTCGCCTTGAAGCGGCCTTTCGTTCTCAACCCCCCTGCAATGCTTTGTGTTTTCACCTTAACACTCCACCCTCTGCTGTCTTCGCGGAAACCTTTTGGCAATTCATTATGTTGTGCTCTTGGCCCATTGTCTCATACATTTCCAGGTACTGAGCGGCCACCTTCCGCGCCTCAAAATTGTCCAGCACTTTTTGCCGGGCGTTTTGCGAAAGCTTATCCAGGGCGAGGTGATCCAAAATCCATTCAATACCGCGGGCTGTTTTTTCAAACCCGCGAGTATCGTTTTTGACCACCGTGATGACTGATATTTTCAGGTTAGACATGCTTCTGGACGACCCCTGCTACATAAAAGTCTCATCCTATCTGCCCTCTGCCCCAACATCTGCTTCGTTTCTCAAATCGCACCAGCCGGGAAAGTAGATCTGACTCCGCCAGATCGCGCTGAACTTCGCGATTTCTTGCCAGGGGAGTCCTAAATTCTCTCCATGGAGGATAACAAACGAGACCAGATATCATTACTATAGATATTGAAATCGAGTTTTTTAGCGAAATAATTTCTCGCGTTAATTCGGTACTCCTCATGATCGATTTCATCTAACTTATCCGGAATCTGTTCTGGCAGCTCTACAACACAGCCAAATCTATACAGCCGCGTCTCCTCAGCATAGAGCCCAATTTCATTAATGATAACAGGGACTCCGTACCTCAAATAGGTGTTGATTTTACCAGACGACAGCCCCAAATAAACGAGGTTCTTTCCTGTATAAGGCCCTTTGAAATCTGCCTCATAAAAAGCAAGCCCAACGGAGACCCCCGCAAGAATACTGCCCATATCATCAACCGTTTCCGTTGCGACATCGCTTATAAAAATCTTACAATTGATCAAGTTCTCGACAGCCGCGACCTCGACTGCTAAAAGTTCGCTGGTTCGTCCGTAGCGCTCATGTATAATGAGAACCCACTCTTCTGGCCAGTCGACAACGCTTTTTATTATCTGACTGATCATTGACCAGCCATATACAGAGCCAATAACAATTGCTACCTTTTTTTCATCCGGAATCCCAAGACGGTCCCGGAGTCGTTCATCTTTTAACGAGCCGACCCCAGCCGATGCAAGGGGCAGCAAGAATTTGTTTGAAGACTGAAGGAAGTTTTCAACTTGAAGTTGCTGTGCTCTCACTTCGTCTTGCACTATCCAGAGCGACACGCCTTTTGACGCTGTGCGCTCAAGCGACTTGTACCGCGCAGATGTTTCTCTTTCAAACATGATCTCAAATGAGATAAAGACATAGGGCGTTTCCGAAAATTTGTTGAGAACACTCGCTTCAATCAATCCATGCCGATCCACTCCTATGATTAAGTCGTATTTTTTATAAAGAAGACAATGCTCAAATGAAACCGAAAGGATCACTAGGGGCCAAGCACAAAGTCGATTATATATTAACGACTTGAACAACCCTATAATAGGACCAAACGGTATAAAACGGACCCCTTTAACAGGGGGCATGGACGCGTGTGACCTTTGGTAGCGAAGATCAATTTGGCACCCCTTTTCGAGCAGTAGATCGATGGTGCACTTCAGCGAAGGGTTGTTAAATGAGTTTCCTTCGGTATGAATAATCAAGACGCGCTTTGATCTTTCATGGCGAAGTGTCACTGTTTTCATTGGTGTTTAATATTGACGCTCTCGTAAAAAGTTGGAGATTCCGCACCAAATCGGCCACTGATTCCGATCCAAATCGGCCACCCATTCCGTTTGAAATCGGCCACCGATTCCGAAGCAAATCGGCCGGGCATTCCGATCCAAATCGGCCACCCCTTTGAGGGGTAAAGTGACGCTGGATAATTAACCCCAAAGCCGTTAAAGCTCCTGAAAAAAAAGGGGGACTTGTAATGGCCAATAGGAGATTATCCATGCGCAAAATAAAAGAGGTATTGAGACTGAAATGGGAGAAAGGTTTCTCCGCACGCCAGATTGCCAAAAGTTGTGACGTCGCCCGGAGCACCGTCAAAGATTATCTGGATCGATCTGAACAAAGGGGGCTTACCTGGCCCTTGCCGGATGATCTTGACGAGGCTTCCGTGGAACATATGTTGTTCCCACCAGCCGTGCATATAGACGCCGATAAACGGCTTATGCCTCCTATGGAGGGCATTCACCAAGAATTGAGGAAGAAGAGCGTTACCCTTCAACTTCTCTGGTATGAATATAAACAAACCAATCCTGACGGCTATCAGTACAGCCAGTTTTGCAAACGCTATCACCAGTGGGCCGACAAACTTGACGTATGCCTCCGGCAGACATATCGGGCTGGGGAAAAATTGTTTGTCGACTATGCCGGCCAGACCATCCCGATAACAGATTCCCTTACCGGGAAGACCAGGGATGCCTATCTCTTTGTGGCCACCCTGGGCGCCAGTAATTATACATTTGCCTGGGCCAGTTTCTCTCAGGACTTGCCCTCCTGGATCAGCGCCCATGTTCGCGCCCTGGATTTTTTCGGCGCCGTTCCGGAAATCATCACCCCCGATAATTTATTGTCGGGTGTCACCAAGCCCTGTTACTATGAACCGGATATCAATCCAACTTACTTGGATATGGCCCTCCACTACGGCACGGTTATTATCCCCACCCGGGTCAAAAAGCCAAAGGACAAGGCCAAGGTGGAGGCGGCAGTAAAAATAGCCGAAATGTGGATATTAGCCGCTCTGAGAAACCATACCTTCTTCAGCCTGGCAGAACTCAACAAGGCCGTCGCGCAAAAGCTTATCGAGTTCAATAACCGCAAGTTTAAAAAGATGGAAGGTTGCCGGCGAAGCCTCTTTGAGACCATCGACAAACCGGCGCTGAAACCGCTTCCCCTCCATGCCTATGAATACGCCGAATGGAAGAAGGCCACCGTCAACATCGACTATCATGTCGAGGCCGATGCTCATTATTACAGCGTTCCCTATCAGCTTGTCAAAGAGCGGGTTGATGTCCGTCTGACATCCGCCGCGGTTGAGGTCCTCTTCAAAAACAAACGGGTCGCCAGCCATGCGCGGAGTTACGAGAAATGGAAGCATACAACCTTAACGGAACATATGCCCAAGTCCCACCAGAAATATCTGGAATGGACGCCCTCCAGAATCATCGCCTGGGCCGGAAAAAACGGCCCCCGTACCGAAGCGCTGGTTTCCCTGATTCTCGAAAGCCGGCGTCATCCGGAACAGGGTTTTCGTTCCTGTCTGGGGGTCATGAGATTGGCCAAACATTACTCGGAGGAACGTCTCGAAGCCGCCTGCGCTCGTGCGCTTTCTCTGAATGCCTGTTCCTATAAACATGTAAAATCCATCCTGGAGAAAGGCCTCGACAATCAGCCTCTTCCCCCGGCTACCGATTCTGTAACACCCGTTCTCCATTATAACATCCGGGGGAAAGATTATTATCAGCACCTGTCTGCGGGCAACGCACAGGCAGCAAAGGAGGCCGACCATGCTTAATCAACAGACTATCGAAAAGCTCTTCGCCTTGAAACTTATCGGCATGGCCGAGGCATTTAAAGATCAAATGATGCAACCGGATATCGACAGACTTTCCTTCGAAGAACGTTTCGGGCTCATCGTCGACCGACAGTGGACTTGGAAAGAAGACCGCCGCCTGCAACGGTATCTCAAAGCGGCAAAACTGAAGCTCAATGCCTGCGTCGAGGACATAGACTACCGAACACCCCGGGGGATCGATCAATCCGTCATCATGCGCCTTATCTCCTGTGATTGGATCCGACATCACCAGAACATCAT
>Ga0315297_10001079_pt1 | contig 16523 bp, 19 predicted proteins | sample YL17G15_0_MG_FD_203628 | JGI IMG/M metagenome (GOLD analysis project Ga0315297, IMG submission 203628) | Sediment microbial communities from Yellowstone Lake, YNP, Wyoming, USA - YL17G15_0 | ecosystem: Environmental > Aquatic > Freshwater > Lake > Sediment | place: USA: Wyoming | collected... | reverse complement strand
GGTTGATCAACCATAGAAGCCCGAGGACCAGCACGACCGTCCCGGGGACGATTATGAACGACCCTGGCGTAGCCATCTCCGCTATCAGCATCAAGATCCCAACGATGACAAACGCCAATGCAATCCAAACCGAGTCCATGGCCGAGAATAAGAATCCCGGAGATATATTACATTGCTTTTTCGAATCTGGCGGAATCCAGTTCCCTTACAATGTCATCCTCCCAACAGCTTTATCCTGCGCTTTCCAATCAGGGGAAGGTGCGGTCATGGTCTGCTATTCCGGCTCGATATCGGTGAAGACATCGGGGAAGGACGACATCCACGATATCACCGACCTTGTGCGTTCGCAGGTTTCAAAGTCCGGCATCAAGAACGGCATGGCCTGTATCTTCGTGGTCGGGAGCACCGCCGCCGTTACAACGGTCGAATTCGAGCCAGGACTCGTCAAGGATCTTCAGGAAGCGATGGAGCGGCTCTACCCGAAAGGGATCGAATACGAGCACCATCTCCGGTGGGGAGACGGGAACGGGCATTCGCATGTTAGGGCGTCGATGATCGGATGTTCTTTGACGGTCCCTGTGAAGGACGGGGATCTCATCCTTGGGACCTGGCAGCAGATCGTCCTGATGGAGCTGGACACCCGCCCGAGAAGCAGGGAGATCATCGTCCAGATAACGGGATAGGATCGCCTGATTGCGCTGCCTTGTCGCTATCCAGTCGTCCCATAAAGCTTATAAATGGCATTCGGTCATAGCGCGGAACAATGAAAGTCAAATTCCTCGGCGGGGCCCAAGAGGTCGGCCGCCTGGGCATCCTTATTGAAACCGACGGCGGGAAAGCCCTGTTCGATTATGGCATGACCGCCACCGATCCCCCTTCCCTCCCGATGGAGTCGCCGCGTGTGGACGCGCTGTTCCTCACGCATTCACACCTGGACCACTGCGGGATGATACCCTGGCTATGCGACAGGTACGAGGACGTCCCGGTCTACTGCACGCCGGTCACGCAGGACGTCAGCACCCTTCTCATGAATGACAGCATAAAAGTGGCGGAGGCGGAGGGGTACCCGAAGCCGTACGACAGCGGCGCCGTCAGGAGGACCATGCGCTCGTTCCGCTCGATCGACTTCAACGATGTCACCAGCGTGATCGGGCTGGAGATCGCCACGCACTCCGCCGGGCACATCCCCGGAGCTGCGATGTACGAGATCAACGGGAGCAGGAACACGCTCATCACCGGTGACTATCACACACTCAATCAGCGGATCGTCTGGGGGGCCGAGCCGGTCAAGTGCGACGACCTCATCATGGAATCGACCTACGCCGGCAGGGAGCACCCGGACAGACAGAAGACCGAGCACGATTTCATAGAGAAGATCACCGAGGTCGTCGACCGCGGCGGGATGGCGATAGTCCCGTCCTTCGCCGTCGCCAGGATGCAGGAGCTGATGCTCCTCCTCAGGGACACCGACTTCGAGTACTGGATGGACGGGATGGGGAAGTCCGTGAGCAAGATGTACCTTGACCATCCCGAATACCTCAGGTCGCCGAAGAAGCTCGAGAACGCCGACAGGCGTGGTCACGTCGTCAAGAACCCGAAGATGAGGGACCAGGCGCTGAACGGGGAGGTCATCGTCACGACGAGCGGGATGCTAGACGGAGGGCCAGTCCTGAGCTACCTCGAAAAATTCAAGGACGACCCGAAGAGCGCCGTACTACTCACCGGATACCAGGTCGAGGGGACGAACGGGCGCAGGCTCGTCGACACCGGCATGATCGACTTCTACGGACAGCTGCAGAAGATCGCCTGTGAAGTCCAGTCCTACGATTTCTCGGCGCATGCAGGGCATTCGGAGCTGATCAAGTTCGTGAAGGGCTGCTCCCCCGAGCGGGTCGTGCTGATGCACGGGGATGACAGGGAGCTTCTGGCTGAGCCGCTTAGGAAGGAAGGGTTCGAGGTCATTACGCCCATGAACGGGAAGCAGTTCGACCTCTGATCCTCTGTCAAAGTTTATTACACGGCACGATTTCTAGAACTCTGATGGCAGAAGACATCTCCAGGTTTCTCGATGAAGACATCGGCGGCGGCGACATCACGACCGAAGCTCTGATCGGGAACCAGCGTGCGGTCGGCATCATCAAGGCGAAATCGAAATGCGTCGTCGCAGGGCTAGCCGAGGCGAGCGCGGTCTTCAAAGAGATGGGGCTGCAGGTCAAGCTCCTCGCGGAAGACGGGGACGTCGTATCGCCAGGCGCGATTGTTCTGAAGGTCCAGGGTCCAGCGAAGGCGATCCTCACATCCGAGCGGCTCGCGCTCAACTTCATCATGATGATGAGCGGAATCGCGACTGCGACGAGAACACTTGTGGATAAAGCCAGGAAGATCAACCCCAAGATCCGCATCGCCGGCACGAGGAAGACGACGCCCGGCTTCAGGAAGTATGAGAAGAAGGCCATCGTGCTCGGAGGCGGGGACCCTCACCGTTTCAGATTGGACGACCAGATCCTCATCAAGGACAATCACCTGAAGATCGTCGGTGGCGTCACAGGTGCGGTCACCCGTGCGAAGACCTTCAGCTTCTCAAAGAAGGTCGAGATCGAAGCGGAGACAATCGCACAGGCCGAGGAAGCGGCGATCGCCGGAGCAGACGTGATACTTCTGGACAATATGACGCCGAAGCAGGTCGAGAAAGCCGCGAAGCTCGTCAGGAAGATTCACAGCCATATCACAATCGAAGTATCGGGCGGGATCGGGCCGAAAAACGTAGCCTCCTACGCGCGGTACGCCGACGTGATTTCCGTGGGATACATCACACACTCAGCTCCGGCCGCGGACTTCTCCATGGACGTGCGGAAGGTGAAGTAGTATGGGCGCCTGGATCGAGAAGGAGAAGTGCCTAGTCTGCGGGAAGCCCGCGAAGAATTTTCTCTTCGCATCGTTCGTCTGCGACTGCGAGGAGTGCATACAGAAGGCGAGGGAGCAGCGCGGCGGACCCGGCGGGCACCAGGCGAAGAAATGGGCGTTGAAGAAAGACTGATTCATTTGACGAGAGTCGAACCTGTGGGACGGCGAATCCGGCCGGCCCGTTCTTTATCAATTATGCCCTTTCTCTTTCGACCATCTCTGCTGGACGATAAGCGAGACAATCTCCGTTATCGCCTCGAGCCATCTCACATCGGTTCTCGATGGCAGCTCACCGTCCTTGTGACACGACAGCTCTATCCAGCCGATCATCTTGTCATCGGCGTCGTGCATCCAGATGAAGACGTAGTCCCCTTCGAGGAACAAGTCGTGCGAGGTCCTCTTCCTGTTCATCAATGAGGGGCGGTTCACGTACGGACGCATCTCCTCCTCGGACATCGAGTCGAAAGGGTTGAATTCCGCCCGCTTCCCGATCCTTATGTTGGGATACTTGTCGCTGTCAAGAATATCGGCGCTTTCGTATTCGATTTTCATGAGGTTGTCCTTGACCTCCTGCCTGAATCCGAGGACCACCTCGTAGCGGTAGAGGCCGTCTTTCCTATTCTTGAGGCCGATGCCTATCTCCCTTATCCCGAAAAGTCTGAAGATCATCCTCGCTACGTGCTCGAGTATCGAATTGACCGATCTTCTTCCATCCCTCGAGTATTCGACCATCGATGCTATGCCGTTCAGGATCTTCTCCTGTTCGTTCTGGGGGGCCAGGTCGTACTTCTTCTTGATGTGGGCGACATATTCACGGTTCGCAAGCCCGCCCATCAGAAATCCTTCCCTTCTCATCGAACTCACGCTCCTCAACCGATACGGCGGAATTCCTCTCGGTTCTATTATAGTTTCCAGGAGCCGTTCGTTGATTGATAACAACGCCCCTCTAATGAGTCAAGCCGCTTGACCCGGCTCACCTGGTTGAAGTAATCAGACTGGATCGAAGGTCGATTCTATTTCTTCTTATCATCCAGCTCTCTATAAAGATAGTATCCGAGCGCCCCGAGGATCATCCCGACCGCGACGGCCATCCCCTTGTCGTCTCTGCTTTCAGCCGTCTTCTTGTCCTCCTCGAGGGCTGCCGCAAGCCTCTGCGCCTCGTCCTTCTGGATCGTGCCGGCCTTCAGCTTAACGATCAACAGGTCCTTCTCAGCGGGAGACAGCTTCTCGTTCAATTCATACCACCTCAGACAATTCACTTCTGCTTTCCGTACTCCTCGTAGCTCACGATCTCTTCCAGCTTCTTCCTGCTGCGCGCCCTTATGATCTTCGCCCCCAGATCGAGCTTCTCCCTCGGGTAACCCATCGCAAGCATGCAGACCACGTCGAACTTATCCGGGATCTTCACAAGGTCTCTGACGATTTTCTCATCGAAGTCGCCGATCCAGCAGGTTCCGAGTCCTTCAGCCGTTGCGGCAATCACCATCTGCTGCAGTGCGATGCTCACGTCGATGACGTTGAAATCTGGGGACCTTCCTCTGTCCCCGCACCCGACTAGGACGATGGGGGCCTCGGTGAGGAACTTTGTCCATCTCCTCTTCGATAACGTTTTGCGCTTCTCGAAATCTTTGACGACTATGAAATGCCACGGCTGCGCGTTGTTCGCCGATGGCGATATCCTGCCGGCTTCCAGCACCTTCGTCAGGACATCGTCAGGGATCTGCCTCTGGTCGTACGCCCGCACCGACTTCCTCATTTGAAACGCATCAAAGACTTCCAACCAATCACCTTGGCATTCGGTCATCCCCATGAAGAGATATGAGTGTTTTGATGAATCATCTGGCTTCACTTCTTCAATCGCTGGACTATAATCTCCGTGATGTCTGCGATTCCGATCTTGCCCCCCCTCCTGCGCGCCGCTTCCCGCAGAGTCTGCTCGCAGAACGGGCAGGAGGTGACGAGCAGGGGGGCACCTGTAACCTCGGCGTCCTCTATACGCTTCTCCGCCACCTTCATCGCCAGTTCCTGGTCGAGGGTCTTCAACCCTCCTCCGGCTCCGCAGCATCTCGATTTCTCGCGCGTCCGCTCCATCTCGACCAGCGTCACCCCCGGCAGCTTCGCCAGGATTCTCCTCGGCCACTCGTACATCTTAGTGTGCCTGCCAAGGTGGCAAGGGTCGTGATACGTGACTTTCGAAACCCCTCCCTTGTTCGCAAGAGGGATTTTACCGCCCTCGACGAGTTCCGCGAGCAGCTGGGTCACATGCATGACCGGCAGCTTTTCCCCAGTCAGTCTCTGATAGTCCTGGTAGAGGGTCTTGAAGCACCCTGCGCATGCGGTGACGATTCTCTTCGCATCCGCTTTCTTGAACAGCTTCACATTCTCAAGCGCGAGCGCCTTCGCCTTTTCTACCTCCCCCAACCTCAGCAGCGTTGAGCCGCAGCACTTTTCATCCTTCCCTAGGATGCCCATCTTCAGGTCCGCCGCCTGGAATATCTCGGCCAGATTGCTGGCGACTTTGTTGATCTCCGGGTCATAGGATGCGGTGCAACCGACATAGTACAGCAGATCGACCTGCTCCTTTGTCGCGTCGATGATGTTTGCTTGCCTCTTAGCCCAGCGCGCCCTCTGTGTGCGAGGCTGCATCCATGGGTTATCGTAATTCTCGATGCTCTTGATCAGCGAAGAGTGGGGTTCCATCGGTCCCAGGCCGTTTGCGACCATCGCCTCCCTCAGCGACTCCCACATCTCGATCGTCCTGAGGGACAGGGGGCACGCTTCGCCGCACATCCCGCAGATCGAGCACTCATAGATACTCTTCGCCAGATCCGAAGTCATGCGGTCCAGCTTCTCTTCACCAGTAATTGCCCTTCGGATAGGATTCCTTTGGGTCCTGATCACTTTCCTTATCGCGCGGATCTTTCCTCTGGGAGTTCTTTCCTCTTTCTCCTCGGCCTCTCCGCCGGTCGGGCAGTAGACGGAACACTCCCCGCACCGCGAGCATGCGTCGAACTCGACGATGCTACTGACCGGGACCTTTGAGAGGTCCAGCTTCTTCTTAGCGGGCAGAGGATTTCTCCCTCCTTCGGATTATCTCGTCTATCTGGTTCGCTAGAGGCGCGGCGAAAAGATGGAACAGCTTGCTGAACGGGATATAGGCGATCAACGCGAGGCTCACAACTGCATGTATGAACCAAAGCTGCGAGTATGTAGCGCTCGAGACCGCCGGAAGGAAGCTCGCGAAGAACGCCCCGAAGAATGAGTACGCGTCAGGCGAGGCATGGCTCGGAAGGTCGCTGGTCATTCCGACCCCTTCCTGCACGAAGCCGCCGACGATAACGATCAGCAGCAGGACGATCGCCAGAAAATCCTCCTGCCCGGTCATCACCTGCTTCGGCCTGAAGACGAATCTTCTTGCAGTCGCACCGACGAGACCGATCAGAACCATTAGGCCGAACAGCTCGAATCCGAAGTCCCTTATCCAGAGCTTCCCCCAGCCGTTCGGGTCGATGAACGCATCGATGTTGAATATCTCAAGCGCCGCTGTCGCAATTAGATCGAGAATAAACATGCCGATGAATCCGAATAGGATCATCGCGTGCATGAACCATCGCATCTTGCTGATCCCCCATAGCTTCCTGAGGATCAGCGAATCGACGACGAACACCTTCAGGTGCCTTCCGAAATCTCTGCTGAATATCGCCTTAGCAAGCTTGCCCATGGATATCAGGAGCTTCCTGCTCCTCGTGAGGCTGCGGCCGTCGTCAGCTATCTTTCCCTCCATCCAGATCATTGCATTGTAGAACAGCCCTACGATGAGGATCACGACGGTCGCGACCGCCATTAGAGCAAAAATCCTAATGTAATAATCGCTGACACCTGATTCCCTGATGTATGTGTTCTCGAACGGGAGGGACAAGATAATGAACGATACGAGAATCAATACAGCAATCAGAACGATGTACAAGCCTAGCCTATCGACCAGATAACTCCTTTTCACCGGTGACGGGCTCAATTCCTGAGTGTTCATATCCGCTCCTCGGACTATTCGCAGGCCGTGAGAAGCAATTCGGCGATGTCCATGACTTTTATCTTGCTCCCCAGGGAGTTGGCAGCTTCCTTGAGATTCTGTTCGCAGAATGGACAGGACGACACCAGTATCTCCGCTCCTGTCTCCACAGCTTCACTCACGCGCCGCTTCGCTATCTCGAGAGAGATCTGGGGGTTGGCCGTCTTGACCCCAGCGCCGGCTCCGCAGCACCTTGAATGCTCCCGGCTGTTCTTCATCTCGACGAGCTTCACGCCCGGGATGGAGGTTATGACTTTCCTTGGAGAATCGTAGACCTTCGAGTGTCTCCCTAAGTGGCAGGGATCGTGGTAGGTCACTTTCGCATCGAGCGCGTGCGGTTTCAATCTTCCCGAGTCCAGAAGTTCTGATAGCAACTGGGACAGATGGACTATGACTGGTGATCCCTTCTCTGAGGAGTAATCCTGGCTCATTGTCTTGAAGCAGCCCGCGCACGAGGTCACGATCTGCTCGTACCCGGCGAGCTTCTTCGCATTCTCGCGGGAGAATTCCTCGAAAAGCTTTCGGTCTCCGAGTCTCAGTGCCGTCGAACCGCAGCACAGCTCATCCTTGCCGAGCAGCGAGAAATCCACCCCCGCTTTCATCAGAAGCTTGGTTGCTGCAACTGGAACCGCGGTGATATCTGGAGACAATGAAAATGTGCATCCAGCGAAGTACAAGGACTTCGCCTGTTCATCTTTTGGAGCCTTGATCTGCCGCGCCCACCGCTCCCTTGCGGATTTAGGCTGCATCCATGGATTCCCGTAGTTCTTTAGGCTCGCGAGGAGGGTCTCATGCTCAGGCAACGGACCCATTCCTCGGGAAAAGAGATCTTGCCTTATGTGCTCGTAAATTTCTGCATTCGGGATCCTTGCAAGGCAGCTCTCTTCATCAAGACGGCAGAGCAGACAAGAATAGATTGCTCTCGCCATCCTCTGGTCCGGCTCGATCTTCCCTTTCAAGTACGCCAGTATGATCGCATTTCTGCCCCGCGCAGAGACCTGCTCCTCTAGCATCGTCGCATAGATCGGGCAACCATCCTTGCAGCATCCGCAATAGCATCGGCTGCAGGCTTCTAATGCTTCGATGTACTTCGAGTCGGCCGCATTTGATGACATTGTCATTCCTGCATCATTATTCGGAATCCCTCTCTTCTACTTTACCCAGGAGAAAAGGCTTTCCTGAGGCAGTCAATGGGGCTTCCATATTGATTGGGACCGTTCATATTCTTTTCAATATAAAATGGTGAAAAATGAACGAAGGAACGTTGAAACGGTCGAATGTGATACAATCTTCACAGCGTTGATTAGTAACTTGCACGAGACATTGCAAAATGGGCTGGATGATGCATATTCCTGTAGTCCCGATATCCTTATTAAGGATGTAATATTCAACTGAAAGATGTTCAATAGAGCAGTGAGGTGATGATAACGACTAGCCAGACAAAGACGACCAAGGAAGCATCGGAGTTCAGTCAGGAGGATAGATCCATCAAGACGGAACTCAATATGCCCCAGAAGCCCGTCTATACGTTAAAAGGGCCCTTCTAGTGAGAGCCAGCGCGGTGCAAACCGCGCCTCTAAACATTTTTGATCGGTTCTGAAAAATCTTATCAATGATGTGTTCCATTGCATAGACGAGGTCATCCCATGAAGATAGAAAGCAAGAAGTTCGGTTGGGAGCTCGTCGCGAGATCATTCGAGGATCTGAGCAGATTCTTCAAGATCAAGAACGGCAAGATCGTCGCCTGGTACTGCTTCGAGTCCGAGGAATGGATTTCCGATGGATTCAAATGCAGCTGCGGGACGACTCTGGGAGTCGCTGAGTTCACGGAAAATTGAAAGAATCATTAGGTACCCAGTTAATCTTTAAGTAGCGAAGGGCTTATTGACGCCCATTCGGAGCAATCAGCTTGGCAGGTAACAGCAGGTACAAGGGAAGGAGACGGGACGCGCCTCGAAGGTACAACCCTCGCGAGAGCGAGCGGACGACGATGCTGAACCTGCACAAGATCATACCTTTTAGATTCGACATCAGGGAGATCATGACCCATTACAAGGTCGAAGAGACCCTCGCCTCGTCGGTAGTCGCCAGCGTGATCGCGAAGGCCTCGAGGATATCCATCCCGACGGCGAAGGAATACGCCAGGGAGCAGGAAGCCGCGGGCTCAATCCCGAAGGAAGTCACCGGCGAGATCTGCGAGCTCCTCGACAGATATTCCAAGTACCGCTGAGCCTCAGGCCTTATCGTACCGTCGCAGCGAACTTTCCCATGTCGCGAGCGCACCCTACCACCGGATTACCCCCTTTCCTGTCGATTGTCAAAGGATATAGCAGATGACACCTCACGAAACCTCAAGGCAGGCCGGCGTTTTGAATGTCAAAGATTATCTCGTGCATGCAAGGCTCCCGATAGTGCTGGGAGCGTCCCTCCTGATGATCGTCTCGGTGCTCTACGCCGAAATCCCTTTGCTGTCGTTGGTCTCTCTGGCCTGCGTCGCGACCGGCTCGCTTCTGATCTTCTCGGTCTACTCGTTCAACTCCTGGACCGACTTCGACGAGGACAGAGTGAACTCACCGGAGTTCGCAGCCGTCGGCTCGAGGTCGAAGAGCGCAATATTCGTGCTGTCTCTGTCGACGGGGATCGTCGCTATGGCGCTCGGGCTGCTCCTCGGCCTTCTAGCCGCAATTACCGCGGCAACCATCCTGACTGCCGGCCTGCTGTACTCCTACCCGGTACTCGGGGCGCTTGGAATACCACGCTTCAAGGAGATACCTGTCCTCAAGAACCTGGTAGCCGCGGCCAGCTGGGCCGTCATGATCACCATCCCGTTCTCCGCGACCGGCACGATACTCGGCCCCGTCGTCAGTCTGCTCATCCTGTTCGTCTTCTTGCAGCTCCTAGTCGAGTCGATATCCAGGGACCTGCCGGACAGGTATGGTGATGCGAGGGCTGGGTTCTCGACGATACCATCGGTCATCGGGCCGAGAAGGACGGTCGCGGTGCTGCTCGCCATAAACACCGTATCCGCCGCAGTGATCGCCGTCAGCGCGACGCTCGCCTTCTACACCTCGCTGATACTTGTCGGCTGCGCTTGGCGGTACTGCATGCTCTATCTCATGCTTGAGGAAAGGCCGCTGACGTTCACCTTCGCCAAGATCAACTTCCCGACACTACTGGCGCTGGTCGTCGGTGCGATTTTGGGAAAGCTTCTCGTTTAGCCGCGAGAAATGTGCCGTCAAAAAGAGCGACGCTCCCAGGGAAAGATTCCTGACCGCCGATTCGAGGATCCTCTCGTCATCATCGTCCTGCAAGGCTCTGAGGTCGCTCTTTGCAAGCTCGAAATGGTGCATGCTCCCCGAAGGAATCCTGCCGATGCTTTCGCCTTTCCTCCCGATGCGCTTCCTGACCGCGTCGATGTAGAACAGCAGCTTCTCGCTCTCCCAGTACTTGATGCCGATCTTCCAGGAGTGTGAATCCAGGGCGTTCGCGAGCACCCTCAGGTCGGCGATTATCCTCCGGGCATCGCCCATGTCCGCGCTGCTGTGATTGCGGGCGATCCTGCCATCCCCTCCGGATGGGAACGATCCTATCAGTTGCGAGAAGTATCCATTCGCCTCCGGATAGTCCGGGTGTTCGAGATGGGCGGAGGAGCAGACCACCCTGCCCTTTCCATACATTCCTTCGATGCAGGCAGCCTTGCCGATCATCGTGCGCATGCAGACGTCGCGGTCTACCAGCACTTCCGTCTCATCCGTCAGCCCCTTGAACGAAAGCAGGCCCCTCTCATTTGCTGAAGGCATCAGGGAAGGACCGCCGTACAACGGAGCCACTATTTCCGCATCCCCTGTCAGCATTACCGGCCCTCTTGCTGGATGGAAGATGTAGGAGCAGCCGTACCTCACGGAGTACTTCTCCTGGTCCACGATGCGATCTGGCAGCGAGGAGGAGATGTTCGCTATCCTGGACTCTATGAGATTGAATTCCGAGAGCGGCGGGATCGAGCTTCTCAACGGAAGGTAGGCCCCGGCGCAGATCCCGACATATCCCGAGCCCCTTTCTATCATGCCCGAGATCCTCCGTAGTCCGGTTCCTCCGAAAGCATCGGCGATCCCGAACGCGTCCCCGCCCGGTATCATGATCACATCGGCGCCAGTGTCCGGGATCATCCCTGGATCCGATATGAATTCGGTATTGAGGAACCCTTTCTTCTCAAGGAAGTCCGCGAGCCAGATCCATGAGTTGGACGATCCCGGTCCAGTGTAGACTATTATGCTCTGCGTCCTTGATTCTAGCGTCTGCATATCGGCTCCATCCAGATGAGGATTCCAAGCGTATTTAGAGGCTTTCCCCGGCTGGGGTTTGCAATTAAACCCCCATCACCTCCGATGATTGGGTGCAGGGCACTGACTTCTGGTGCAGGAAGTCTGGCTCTATACCATTCTCATACATCTCATGAATCACTACCGTGAGATTGTAAGCTATCACTTTGGCCAACAATTCATTGACCTGGGCGATGGAATTCTTCGATTTCAGCGTCTCCCCGAATTTCCGCTTGATAGCTGCATTCGTGGCTTCGACATTCGACCTCTTGTGATAGTGCTCCATAAACTCCTCTCTGTTAAGCTGGAAATAGTGATACATTTTCTTCCACGCCGGGGAGCCTTGCGCCTTGCCAGTGGCGTTACACTTGAAGGGGATAAAGGCTGTGCCTCCGATCTCATCCGTCACCCTCAAGTTATCACGGGAGGAATACGCCATGTCAGCGGATACCTCCCTGATCGTGAAGCCCTCGGCTGTCTTTTCTATCAACGGCTGGAATTGCGGGGAATCCGAGCCGTGACCGTCAGTAATCACGACGCTCGTAACGATATTTGTCTTGACGCCAGTGCAGAGATGAGCCTTGATCCAAGTATGTCTCTTCCTCTGCCCGTACTTCTCGCCGTGATATGCGTTGAATGAGGTCGTCCTGAACCCCGTCGAGTCTATTGCGAAATCCGTTTCCAGTTCCGCAAGCGGAAGGGCTGACTGCATTATCAGGCTCTGCAATATCGGCGTGATGCTTGGATCGTTGAATAGCTTCGATGGCGCGTTGAAGTGCGGCGCATGGTCGATTTGGCCGCGCTCGGTGGCGTTCCTGAAAAGGCTGTGCGCCCTCCGGCTGGATAACTGCGAATAGACTTTCTGGATGGCGCAGAAAAGCTGGTCGTGGATCGGGAGGCGTGGCCTTCCCATCTTCTGCTCAGGCTCAGGTATCGCCGTGACCAAGTCCTTGAGAAGCACATCGAATAACCGGACTTCATCTTTCTGGGCAGCGTTGTAGGCCGTCCACGCTTGGGAATGAGTAAGCCTTACCTTCTCGGTGACGGTTCCTTCAGGCGTATCCTTTTGAATTTCAAGATAATAACGGATAGCTAGCACATGCTTGCATTGGCCGCCATGTGTGATGAAATCCGGGCAATTACATTTCCATTCCCCGTCGTTCTCAACGCGGTATAGCCCTGCTCCGCTTTGGGATTTGACCGTATAGACGCCATCCTTGATCTTTCTGACAGCATCCCTCTCAGTTAGTATCGTCCTTGCACGCTCTTCCCGCCGATCCATTGCCGTTTCCATTCTTTTCACCTAACTACGCTTTAACTACCTATATGCATTGAAGTACTTATATTGTCGTATGTTAAAACCTAAATGAATGACTATCATTATAGGCGGTTATGACCATGTATAAATACCCTCAATGCGTTCATGGGTATGGATGTCTAAGAACTTGAAGGGGAACTGGACGAAAGTAGGGCCAGCTAACAAAAAACGCACTTCGGTCAAGACCTCGATCCCGACCTTCTTGGTGGGGAAATACACGATTAGTGTCGGTGACACGCTGGAATGGGACATCGGCGATGGATTCATGACGGTAAAAAAAATCGATGTGCCAGATAACGGAAATGAACCGAAGAAACCGAGGCGAAAACCAAAATGACGCCGAAGGGGGAGAGCACGGAGGTTGATGCTTATGCGTGGATCAATGAGAATTTGAAGCTCCTCGGTTGGGATACGAGAAGTCCTATCAGGTATCCTACCGGCCAAGTCTATACTCAAAATGAAGCACTTGGCAATCCAGAAATTGCAAAATTCCTGCATCGGGATAAGCCAGAGAATATCATCAAAATTACAGAAAAATTCCTATGGGTTGTTGAAGCAAAGAAGGATCATAAGGATCTGGGAACGGCCATTTCCGAGGCGGAAGACTATGCCAAATGCATCAACGATAGCAAGATTCTAAAAGTGAAAATGATAACTGGCGTTGCTGGGAATAGACATGACAGCTATATTATGGAATCAAGATTCTTGAAAGATAAGGAATGGATTCCAGTCAAGATAAATAAGAAGGAGATTTCTGGATTTCTGACGCCAGATCAGGCTAAGAACATTGTTACATCTGATGATCCAAATATTGATGACGTTCAAATCGATGAGAAATTATTTGTCCAAAAGGCAAAAGAAATCAATGAAATTCTTCATCTCGGAGCCGTTAATCCGCACGATAGAGCAAGTGTGATGGCAGCATTATTATTATCAATGATAGATGATACTCAACCAAACATAGATGCGGCTCCTTCTGTCCTCGTAAAGGAAATCAATGCCAGAGTCGAAAGGATTCTAAACAAGCAGCATAAGCCTGAGTTCAAGGATTATATAGAACTAACATTGCCAGCGACCGAAGACAATCATATCAAACTTCGAAATGCGATTGTCGCTACAATCCAAGAACTGAACACTCTCAATATCAGATCAGCAATGAATTCTGGTGTTGACGTTCTCGGCAAATTCTACGAAGTCTTTCTCAAATATGCCAACTGGGCGCAGGACCTCGGTATAGTATTGACCCCTCGACATCTGACTCAATTTGCAGCTTATACTCTTGATATTGGACAAAAGGACATCGTTTATGATCCGACATGCGGAACGGGAGGGTTTTTAGTCGCGGCCTTCGATCATGTCAGAAAGAAGATAACCGAATCTCAACTGGATTCCTTCAAACAGAATTCTCTATTTGGAGTCGAGCAAGATGCTGGAATAGCATCCTTAGCAATTGTGAATATGATTTTCCGTGGTGATGGGAAGACTAACATCATTGAAGGAAATTGCTTTATGAAATTTCTGACCGCAAATTCGAAAGATGGCATAGCCAGCGCGAAGTTCGTTGATAAGCAATCTATGAATCCTCCTATAACAAAAATATTGATGAATCCACCATTCGCATTGAAGAAAAGCGATGAAAAGGAATATAAGTTCATCAACCAGGCCTTGAATCAGATGGAAGATGGAGGGATGTTATTCTCCGTCCTTCCTTATTCTTGCATGGTGAAGCCAGGCAAATTCAAACTATGGCGAGAGCAAATGCTCAAGGAGAACACGCTCCTATCGGTAATCACATTCCCTGGCGACATTTTTTATCCCATAGGAGTAACGACTGTTGGCATATTCGTCAAGAAGGGCAATCCTCATCCAGCCGACCAGAAGGTTTTATGGATCAGAGCTTTAAATGACGGTCTAAGAAAGAGCAAAGGGAAACGACTGCCGGATTCTCGTGTTCCGAATGATTTTGAAACGGTCAAGGATATTGTCAGGGCGTTTATCAATAATCCATCAATCAAGACAAAGAATATTGATGAGTTTATAAAAGCTCAATCAATTGATTCTGGAGATGGTTTCCTCGAATTGGTCCCAGAGGCATATCTGGATCAATCCCCTCCCAATGAAGCCGAAATAGGAAAAGAGGCGGAACAGATGGTGCGCGATGCAGTAGCATTCCTCATCAAATCTAAAATGGAGGACGAGGCCAATGCCGATAAGTGAGTTTGCTCTGCCATCACTTTTCAAAATCAAGTCGGGTGATTATCATGCGGCGAATGAACTTGATGCGGGAGACATTCCTCTTATTTCATGTGGCGAGTTTAACAACGGCCTTGTTGGCTACTTTGATATACCACCGAATTATCAATACGACCATGCCATCACAATAGCTTATAACGGACAGCCATTGACAGCGAAATATCATCCCCACTCCTTCGCGGCAAAGGACGATGTGGCTGTCCTTTTGCCTTTGAAATCCTTCAAAGAGAAGACTCTGATATTTATTGCTGCTCAAATCGCTCATCAGAAATGGCGCTATTCCTATGGCCGGAAATGTTTCAAAGGCAAAGTTACGGAATTGATAGTGTCCTTGCCAGTTGATGAAAGCGGAGAGATAGATCAGAAATTGATTGAGCAGCTTATCCCCTCAATTTCTACTGTAATGCCGAGGATCAAGAAAATTGTAAAGAAGAAAGACGAGAAGATTATTGGTGATTTTGGCAACATCGAATGGAAACAATCCAATCTGATTGAATATTTCACTCTCGATCGAGGTGATTTTCATTCACTTACGGCTTTAGCAAAAGGCAAATTTCCCACTGTTTCCCGTGTTAGTGAGGATAATGGCATTGTTGGCTATTTTGAAAAGCCAGAAGATGCGAAAATCTATCCATCTGGAACAATGACGGTTTCGACCGTGAGTGGAGATGCTTTCGTTCAACTGAATGAATTCATAGCCACCGATAACGTAATCCTCTGTGTTCCAAAGATGAAGTTGCGAATGACAACCATATTCTTCTTTCAAATGATGATAAATAGGGAGAAATGGCGCTATTCCTATGGTCGTCAGTGTTACAGGACAAAACTCGGAGAAATGAGGATATATCTGCCGATGAAGAAAGATGGAACACTGGACGAAGATTTCATGCAGAGCGTCATCGAAAGTCCGGCTCACTGGCAAATCCTCGAAGAGAGATTAGAACTCTAATGAACATGACATCAAAAGATATTAAGTAGTAAATATATTACCCTTTTAGGAATCCAGAGGGGTCGCTGCAAATGACAATGGATAAGATTAGCATCGAGGAAATGAAAGCACTTGCGAAAAAGTACAAGCTCCACGCTTCAAAGGTTCGAGGAGAAGAAGTAATCGCCATTCGAAAGCATCCCAGCGATAGATTCGATGATATTACCTGGGAGGAATTCGAGAAAATAATGAAGAAGCATAAGCTTGCGATCTACAAGGCTTCCGAGAGCGATTTCGTCAAACTGATGAAGGATAAGAAGTAAGAGGATTCATTCAATCAGATTCCTCATCCATTTCATCGATAAACCAACCATCCATTAGATTCCCACGGGTATAACCCTCTTCTATTAGATTCCTTAATCTATCAAAGCAAAGAAGCAATTCTCCTCTGTCCTTTGATCTAACATTCAATTCGATCATTGAGCGGACAGAGGACAGAGGTTGTCTATTCCTTGACATTATTACAGTCAGTCTGATTTTAGGTGCAGGATTTGGGCATTAGGTTCAAGATTGACTTCCAGTGCAAACCCCCCCGGCTGGAGAAAGAGTTATACTCAAGTTCCACTTTCTTGCACATCGCTGAAGGGCCCATGGTCTAGTGGTTATGACGTCTGCTTGACACGCAGAAGTTCCCCGGTTCGAATCCGGGTGGGCCCACTATTATATTTGTGG
>Ga0315297_10001075_pt1 | contig 16567 bp, 16 predicted proteins | sample YL17G15_0_MG_FD_203628 | JGI IMG/M metagenome (GOLD analysis project Ga0315297, IMG submission 203628) | Sediment microbial communities from Yellowstone Lake, YNP, Wyoming, USA - YL17G15_0 | ecosystem: Environmental > Aquatic > Freshwater > Lake > Sediment | place: USA: Wyoming | collected... | reverse complement strand
TACCCCGAAGTGGCATCAAATCCTCGGCGAGGAGCTGTACGACGCCCATTCGGGCGTCTTTTATTTCGCCTATTGGCGGCTCATGCCGCCAATACAGCCGAGAGCGACTTGAGGTCGCCTCGGCTAGTCGGCGAGGAGATTTTTAGCCTTCTGCGACGCATGTATCATAATATGTACATCGCTTTTTTTATGTATAATACCTTTAATGATTTCGCTTACAGTAAGCATATCCACCGTAGCATCATAACTGGAGATATACGAGGCGAATCATTGTTCCATTAAAATTCTAATAATAAGAGGAGAGCATGTACCATGGATACGAGTTTTGAGAGAAAACCCAAAATCCGCTGGGGAAAGAAAAAGAAGTTTATCGTCGAAGCGAACGTAGATGCGATTCAATGGCCCCAGGAATGCGCAACCTGCGGTAAACCGGTCGAGACATATGACAATAACGAAGATGCAAGCGGGAGTTTTATGAATATGTACAAAGTAATCCCTCCAAAAGTCCCTTATTGTCAAACCTGCTATGCCAAAGTAAAAGCCACAAAACAGCTGGATACGGCAGTATTGTTCTTAGGTGTTATTTTTGGTATCCCGCTGGGAATCCTTTTGGCTTATTCATTTTTCCTCACACTTGAAAAAATATCAAAGACCGATATCATGTGCTTGGGGCTTATTGGTGCAATCGGGTTTGTTGGTGGTGTTAACATAATCAAGTTTCTGATTCGAGGTCCAATCAAATCGATTTTTAAGAACCGTTACACAGGATATGTAGAGTTTGATCATAATTCTGTAAAAATATCAGATAATAATTCGGTATGGAATCTTGAAATCATGATTCCTAATAAACTTTACGCAACCAAATTTGCGACATTAAATTCTGTCGAACCTAAGGTCTAGGTTCCAATTTTGGATCATTGAGTTAACAGGAATTTTCGGCCTAATAAGAATTGAGCAATAATCCACTTAATTTTGAATCGTAATACTCAAAACGTACCTCTGCAGGACTTGAACCTCAGACCGCTTGGTTCGAGGTTCAAATCCTCGGCGAGGAGCTTTTTAGTTTTTTGCGATGCGCTTTACTACGGTGCATCGCTTTTATTATCCCATTTTAACCTCCTGTAGGATACGAACCTCGAACCCCTGGGTTAATAGCTCCCGCTTATCTAATAAAGGTGTTTTTGATCAAAAACCTTGCTATAATTTATTATATTTATCATCTCAATAATTATGTAAAGTAAATTCTTCAATTGAATCATAGCTGGCGGGCACAATCACAGATAAGCTTTCAAGGAATGCAGAAAACCTCCGGCTTCACTATGGCGAGAATAAATCATTAACATGACCAGAGAGGTGCATATGTCAGCCACTATTCCTATGATTATTATCAGCCTCGCTTTGGCTTTCTAATCGATTGGTGTTTGGAGTGAACGTTTTGCAGGCAGACTCAAAGAGTGGCATTTGGTTTTCTTTTGGTTCGGCCTCATTTGCGATACCTGGGGCACCGGGTTAATGTTCAAAATGGCCGGTGGATTGACCTTTGATCTCCACGGCTTGACGGGGTTGCTCGCCATTATCCTGATGTTCATTCACGCTGTATGGGCTACCGTAGTATTACTCAGGAAAGCTGAGAAACTCATTGTCAGTTTCCATAAATTCAGTGTGGTGGTGTGGGTGATTTGGCTTATACCTTATTTCAGTCCAATGGTGTTCAGGTTGGTGTAAGGCAATGCCGTGAATATGTTACCGCCCAACAAAGCATGCACTGAACAGGTGAGATTCGATACCAATTTCGAGCATTAATTTTGGCTTCAAGATATTTCTGCTCTCAAACAGAGGCCACACCCGCCCCAGCGCCAGTCTTGCCCCACGATCTATTGGGGTAACGCAAATCGTTAGGCGCTTCTAGATCGATAATCTCAGGAATTCAGAGTAATACAAAATATGGTTGGGCTGGAACGAGGTACTGTCAAGCTAAACCCTTTTACCAATGAGTGGGAGCGACTTTTTTCAGAAGAGAAATCTCGTTTACAAGCTGCAATCGGGAAGTATGTGCTTGATATTCAACATGTGGGTAGCACGTCCATCCCAGGTATTGTCGCAAAGCCCATTATTGATATTGCTATCGCAGTCAAGAATTTTGAAAAGGCCAGCGTTTGCATCAAGTCAATCGAGCAATTAGGATATGAATACAAGGGAGAAAATGGCATTCCGCGAAGACACTTTTTTGCGAAAGGCAATCCCAGGACTCACCATATCCATATGAATGAGCTTGGTAGTCGTGAGTGGAATGACCAGATTAGCTTTCGAAATTATCTGACTCTCCACCTGGAGGTAGCCAAAGAATATGCTGAACTTAAGATGGAGCTAGCCCGACAATATCCAACTGATCGTCAGGCATACTTGGATAATAAAGATCCTTTCATAGAGCGTGTTATACAATTGACGAGGTCTGAAGCAAAAGAATCAGGACCGTTAAATATATAATTGCCAATCGAAGTGAAGCGCCCAACACCGGCATGCGCCGACGAGCTTGGGCGCCGCAAAAAGGACGGCGTTCCAATCGAGCGGCTGATGCTAGCCGTCGAGCGGCAAGTAAATAATTCCGCATCTCAAAGAGGTGAACCATGGCAAAAATGTACAGCGTTACAACAGATGCAATTCGCATCCCCTATTCATTTCAATGTGAGAAGTGTGGCAAATACCATTCTAAAACGTGCATCAAGCAAGGCGCGAATGATGTCGGCCTGTCTCCTGAAGCAGCCCAGAGAAAAGGTCTCGACAGTTTCAAAAAAGGCATTGTAAAGCTCAAGAACGCGGCTGATAAAGGCGATTATTCATGGATTTCCACTGATCCCTGTCCTGATTGTGGTTACACTCAATCATGGCAACTAAAGGCTCAAACGTCCGAAACAAGGTACCTTACATTAGGATTGATCCTTCTACTCGTTGTAGATATGGCATGTATTTCCGAGCTGATTTTGGGTACTCCAAAAGCACTCGCTTGGATAATTGCTGCTTTCCTCCTAATCTGCACTGGTTTGCTGCTGAGAGCTATTTTATTGAGGAATAGGCGTATTGGAAAAACTCAGCGTACAAACCAGTCCTTCCGCCCTGAAGTAAAATGGCCAAATCTGCTTTGATATAGGAAATCTAGCCGCCCAACACCGGCTCTGCGCCTGTAAGCCAAGCCATTATTCAGTGAGATCATTCATAATGTACCTCGGCCAGGACTTGAACCTCTAACCGCTACATCGTCCCGCCGCCCTTGCGGGAGGTTCGAGGTAAGTACCCCGAAGGGGCATCAAATCCTCGGCGAGGAGCTGAACGACGCCCATTCGGGCGTCGTTTATTTCGCCTATTGGCGGCTCATGCCGCCAATACAGCCGAGAGCGACTTGAGGTCGCCTCGGCTAGTCGGCGAGGAGATTTTTACCCATTTACGATGTACTTTTATTAGTACATCGCATTTTAAATTTCTATTTTGTACGTCTGTAGGATTTGGAGGTCACGCTTTTAGCGTGACCTTTCCATCTCCCGCGCCACTCCCCCTCCCTCACGCTTTGGTTTGACTTTCTATTCCTCAACCTCCCTCTCCATTCTTTGGGACACTTGTACCCGTCAGATTAAGGGTATTGATGTCGCTTGTGTAGGCGATATAAATCTCGCGGTTCAGGTTTTCTGACTTCGGGGTGAAACATGTAAACGGATACTTTGTGAAAATATTCCTAAAATTGTAAATACTGAAAGAGGTCGTATACTGATATTAAACGGGAAGCCGGTTGAGTATGAACTTTTTACCCACTCGTTCTCGAGTTTGGAGGTATTAAATGAAACCAAGACGGTTGTCAGTTCAACTTCTTTCATTCATTCTGATCATCAGCTTGGTAACCGGTTGCGGAATGGCAACTCCATTGTCAACTTCTTCCTCAACACCAGCGCTTGCAACCGCCACATCTGACCTGAACTGGGAGTCCATCAACAACGCCATCCAGCAGTCGCGCTCGGTCAGCCCGGAGGCCGCCGACCAAGCCGAGCGGGACATGCTCAATGTGCTGCGCGATAAGAGCGGTGCGCGGGCTGCTTTCGGCGATCAGGCCGAGGCGATCTTCCTAAAGGTCGACCAGTTGAGAGCCGCAGGATTGGAAGCAATGAAGACCAGGGTCATCGGAGCACTCGGGAACAACCCCAAAGTTGCGAAGGTCGCGGCTAGGAATGGCATCTCGGGCAACATCCTGGCCTCCTTCCTAGGTTCAGGGAATTTCCAGATGAGATCCACGGTTGGGATCCTCATGATGTTCGGGTTGTCAACCATGCTTCCAGCGAATGTCCTGAACAATCGCGATCAGAATGGGAATGCCGTTCTCCCGGTCATCGAGGGGGGCGCTCCTATCGGCTCTCCCGGCGAACACTTCTCCTGGCAGGCCACCCTGTCCGGTTCGAGGCTGGAGGCAAAGGGAAAAATATCGATCACACTGGCGCAACCGTTCCCCTATACGGAAACGGCGGAGTACACCCTGTACATGGACATGTGTCCGGATGCGGACGGGAATGTGCCATTGCAGTTCTCCTTTAACAGCACAGTGGGTCTGCTTGGTGGCGGGGTGCAGCTTGGAGCGAACAGCCAGGTAACGGGGCACGTCAATGATGATGCCAAACTGACCACATGGGACGACCGGTCCACCTTCCAGGGAGCCAGGCAGCCCATCCATGGTGTCGGTGAGAACCTTGGAACCACCAACAATTATTTCGAGTTCCAAATGGATATGACTCTAAGCAGGGACGGCAGCAATCCATCCCCGGCCACCGGAGACTATACCCGCCAATCCGCTGAAACCGACAAGAGATTTAACCGCGATGCAATGCAAAGCTTGGTCTTTATGAAGGGGTTCATGACCGGTATGGCGATGAACTTCGCCGAAGAAAAATGGATAAATGGATACTGCTTGGAAATAACCGTCCCCGAACTGGGGTCGGGCATAACAACGGTCCAACCCGGCTCTTCCACCCCGTTCACCGCCCATGTACGACACAAGTTCGAGGGTGCTGAGCTGCCCCTGCCGGTGGTCGCCACGCTGAGCGCCGGGCAGGTCTCGGTGATCCCGTCCGGCAGCAGGGTCCCGGCTCCGGCTGGTTTCACCTATACGGCCGCGGATCAAGACGGACAGCCTGCCACAGTCAGCCTGGAGACGCGTTCCAAACGGGGTGTGGCCAAACTAGACCTCAAATTTACCACCGGGTTGCCCACCTGGACGGGTGAAGGAACTTATCGTAAAGCTGTTCAACAAAGCGGTGTGGAATTAAGCATGTCTTACACCTTCACATTCACTTTCCACACTCTGCCCGACGGGATGATCGCGGGAGAAGGTGTTCTTACAAAAACAGATGCATCCTATGGAGGCCAGGGGATATTATGCAATGATATTGGGACATCCGGGCTGATATTTCCCCCATTGAAGGTGGCCGGTACTATCAAACTGGATGGCACATTCCAATTAAGCATATCAAACTCGGGTTCAACCAATACGTGGAGGTTCGATTGCACGACTCCGTCTGGAGGATTCTCGCTTGATGAAGGGGTAGATCAGGGGATTGGACTATCCAACATCGAGATCGCCTCTGCGGACGGAGCCCAGGCCGAAAAAACGAATGATCTCAGCATGTCAAGCACTTCGCCATTTACGGGCGTAACAGCCAATGCGACAGGCAGTGAAACCTGGACGCTGCAAATCCATAAGCAGTCAGTTCCATGAGCGCAACCGCTTGTCAAGTTGGAAAGGAAAATCATCATCGATATTGAATGATGTATGGGGAGATCATGATAAAGTTTATTAAACCCACTCTGGTAGCCTCTAACAATGATATATGTGCTCATAGATAGTAAAATATTTATGAAATAACCTCAGCTGGGACTTGATCCGCGACCGCTAGGTTCGAGGCAAGCACCCTTAGGGATGTCAAATCCTCGGCGAGGAGCCATTTAGCCTTCAGCGATGTGCTTTACTACAGTGCATCGCTTTTTTTCCCCTTTTCTCCTCCTAAAGGATAAAAACCTCGAACCCCCGGGGTACCAGCTCCCCGCTTATTAAGAATGGTTATGTTTTACCAATGACATTTGATATACTGGATTTATATATCATCCCTGTTTGTATGTTATGCAAATACTCTTGTCGAATCATTGTTGGGCACCCACTTCATGAATTTCAATAGCCATAATCTCTTTATGGCTATTGTCGTTTCGCTCCGAGAATTCTTCCCGAAATGACCGTTGCGATGATTGAGGAATTTCTGGATATGCCAAAACAAGGAGAAAACAAAAAATGAGAAACGTTGTCTTTGCCATCAATATCACCGTTGACGGCTGCTGCGGACATGAATCGGTAATCGCCGACGACGAACTGCACGAGTACTTTACCGGGCTCCTGCGGGATTCAGACATTGAAATTTTCGGGCGCAACACATATCATCTGATGTATCCGTACTGGCACGATGTCGCAATGAATCAATCGGAATCAAAAGCGACCAACGAATTTGCCCGCACGTTCGATTCGATACCGAAGATCGTCTTTTCAACAACATTGAAGCGCGTGGAGTGGAACAACACAACGCTTCTGCGCTCAAACCTTCAAGAAGAGATCGTAAAACTGAAACAACAGCCGGGTAAAAATATTTCCGTCGGCGGGTTGAACATTGCATCGCAACTCTCTCAGTCTGGTCTGATCGATGAGTATCGTTTTCTCATTCAGCCGATCATTGCAGGAAAAGGTCCCCGCTTGTACGAATCGGGCAAGAATCTTACATTGGAACTTATCGGATCAAAAACGTTTCGCTCAGGCGTTGTAGAATTGCACTATAAAAAATATTCACAAATTATAAGGAGCTGACATAATGCTTATCGTTCGCGAAGTCGTCACGGTGCGAGTTTGTCAGTAAGGCGTTGTACCTTTTTTTAAGTCAGCGCTCTGGCAGGCTAGTGTTTGCCCTCCAAAGCGTGCACTGGACGCTCAGGATTCTGCGGTATTTTCAGGCATTTTCCTCACTTCGAGTTTTCTCTGCTCCCAAGCAGAATCCATGTCAGTTCATACTCAAATCATGCAAGCCGTTAGACCTCCTTCCTGAGGCAGGATATGTGAGATCGGTTTCAATCTTTATGTGCTTGAATTATTCAACAAGTCTTACATCTCTTTTCCTGCACAATAGAGCTATACCAAACATGGGTATAGCTCTATTAGATAAAATGAATGCTTCTACATTGACATTGCTTCGTATACTCTTACGCTTGTAATCATTGGGCAGCCTTTGGCGATTTGTTCAGCTGCATCCATGCTGTCAGCGTTTATTACTGTATAGCCAGTTAATGCATCCGATCCCATTGGCAAATTTTTGGTTCCTGAACGAGAAATTTCTCTTCCATTACCAAGGGGGCTGCCTGGATCAACAATCTTATCTCCTAGTGATGCGAACCACTTATTCCACGCATCCATTATTTGCGGGGTGGGAGTCTCAAATCCGTAGTGAAAAATTACAAATTTCTTCATTTTTACTCCTTTGTTTTTGGACGATTGAGTATATAAGCGAGATAATTATAACATATATGATGAATATTATCTAATATTTTCATTTAGATGCTTTATGAATGGGTGATGATTTCATTGTGGTTCGATGTTCGCCTGTTCCATGTTAGATAAAAACAAAATCGGGTTAACAACGCATGCACTTGACTGGTGGTAATCGTCTCACTAAATAAGGAGTACACAATGCTCAAACCAATCCCGTTAAACCAGTTTTTCCCCGGCCCACCCAACAACGGGAAAAGCAAAACATTATCACTATAAGTTCATTACGTAAAAATACCTCGTGTAGGATTTGAACCTGGAACCGCTATGCTCGAGGTAAGCACCCGCAGGGGTGTCAAATCCTCGGCGAGGAGCTTTCAAGGAAAAAAATTTGCCCTAAGCTATTAAGCAGAGGGCATTTTTTGTTATATATTATATCAGCCAGAGATTTTTTGGGCATTCAAAAGGGTTACATCATGTCAAAAACAATACAAGTAAGATATGAAGAAGGGTTAACAGAGGTATTGATTGATTCATTTCCCGATATGTGCCCTTTATGTAACATCGGTATCGATCCAAGACTAATTAATGGTGTTCTTACTGAAGGTCATTTCAACCGTGTGGAATTAGTATTTCAATGCCCACGTTCTGATTGCCTGTATTTATTTATTGGCTATTATTACTTACAACATCAAAGAGTAAGTAGGGATATTTTTGTATTACATCACACAAAACCGACTAATTTCCTGTCAAGTGAATTTGGGGATATCATTAGATTTGTTTCAGAGGATTTTATTAATATTTACAACCAATCAGAACAAGCTGAGAAATTAGGCTTGGTGGAAATTGCTGGACCTGGCTTTCGAAAATCTTTAGAGTTTCTAATAAAGGATTATGTTACCCTCAAAAAACCAGATAAACAAGAAGAGGTCAAGAAATCACTTTTGGGATCTATCATTGCTAGTAATATAGATGATGCAAGAATACAAACCACAGCAAAAAGAGCTGCCTGGTTAGGTAATGATGAAACTCATTATTATCGCAAGTGGGAAAATAGGGATATTAAAGATTTAAAGATATTAATTAAATTAACTGTGAGCTGGATTGAAAGCGTACAGTTAACACGATAAATATAGATCACTCTGCCGCTATGGGTTTGAATTTGTTCAGAAAAAGAAAGGAGAAGTCTCAAAAGAAAAGCAAATTGTTTATCTCTCTGGTGTTAATCATGTTCGTCCTGGTCCCCTCAGTTGCCGCATCCAATGAGGGCAGGGTCGGGGAAAGGATCAGCATGTGGTCGGCTTCACCAATCAAATTTGCCGCCAACAAGCCTTTCCACATTGCACACGGTTGGGTGAACGAGACAAACATTACGGGAGTGGGTCTGTTCAAATTCTCACTGGATGTGGATGGTTTCCCGGTGAAAGCGGATTTCGTTGAACGCTCCGCCATCAGTGGAGATCCTGATGTACTGCGATGGACTTGGGTGTTCAACTTTCCGAACGGTATGACTGGAACCCACACCTTAATTGGTCACTGGACGGGTTCTTGCCAGGGCCTGGTGGATATGCATGCCATTACGGGTCCCTGCAACAAGCCTACTGAGATCATCGAATCCACACACACCCTGGTTATTGAATTCTTCCAGTAGCATCTTGGGTAATAGATTAGATAAAGTTTCCCTATGAGCATGAACCATTTTGGATGCGCGTCGGATATTATCGAAAACCGAAGGATCATCTCGTCTGGGGGAGTCAGACAACAATCACAAAGCCAATGGTTATTTGGAAGGACCTTTTTATTCAGGCAGCCAGAGAGAAGCCTTGGTTTAGAAAATTACTTGACGATGTAATGAAGGAATTGCAGAGAATATAATTCGCAGCCTCGCTTCCTCCTTTTCCCAAAAAGTCATTCTGGCACGGCATGCCAGAAATAGAAGCTAGGGGCATTTTTTATTTCCCTTTGTGACTTCATAGCCCAAATTCTCCAATATTGGACGTTGTTTTGCAGTAATACTTATAAATCGCGCACGCGAAGCGTCCCAGCCGTCTGCGGCACGCGGTGTTATACGGCTGATAGTGCAACTGACCTTGATTTCCTAATCAGTTGACACAAAATGTAATTGATCGCAATCTAGCCAGGCACAATACACTCTTCTTCGCACAAATTTCGCAGAATCATCGAAGTGGCTCAAGGAAAGAGCGCGGGGAGCCCTTTACGCCACTTTCTTTTGCGGCAACAGGAAGTACCCGAATCCAATCGCGAAGAACAGGTAGATTGCCATGGCGAACCATCCCAGTGGACCCAGCACGCCGCTAATCTGGGCAATCAGTGTGATTACAAAACCGATCGCGTCATAAACGCACAAACCCAGGATAATTGCCCGCCGGGCTTCCGATTCGATTGCGTTTCTGGCAAACCAGGTGACCATCAGGTTACCGATTAGCGATGCGCCATATTCCCTGGCTGCGAAAACACCTCCCGGATTCAGGGAAGTTCCGAAAAGGGAATAAAGGAAGATCGGCGCGAATAGAATGGGTACTCCAAGGCTCAAGCATACAACAGCTTTAATGATCATCAACGTTTTGAATTTCATCGCAAGCCTCCTTTCAGGTTGAACGTACTACTGAAAAATAAGCGCTCAAGCGCACCCCGCGCTCATTCTTTTTACAACACCATGCCACCACCGCAGTTATCTTCTGTTGGAGGCTGGGGCTGTTCATTTTGTGCTCTATTTGTCTAAATTGAGATTCAAACCGCCCAACGAGACTGTCGAAAAACATAAATATGACCGCACATATTATACCCAATCGCGAGATTTCAACTTTCAATTAGTGAAAAATCCAAATCGTCAATCATCTACCTCTTGACAATCTGTAATTTATGATATATACTGAGTATATATATATAGTATATGTTCTAATCAACTTTCTATTATGTTACCCTACACTCTACTTGGGCTGCTTGCCAGTCGATCCCGTCACGGATATGATCTTAAGAATGCTATCGAACAAGCATTCGGAGGCCAACGCGAGATCAATTTCGGCCAAATCTACACAACCTTGAGTCGCCTGGAGCGCGACAGCCTGGTGACCGCATCCGAGGCCGAGGATGGCCGCGGGAAAAAAACGTACAGCATTACTCCGCAGGGGCAGAATAAACTGGAAACCTGGCTGGATCTGATTGTAGAAAAAAACGAAACGTACAAAGACGAATTCCTGGTCAAGCTGATTGTCCGTCACATGGCTGGATATGGCGACACGCTGGCGGCAATCACCCGTCAACGGCAGGCTTATCTCCAACAATTGCGCGATCTAACAGCTCTGTCGACCCAGAAAGGGGATGACCCTTACGTTTCGCTGCTGATCGAAGGAGCAATACTGCACTTGCAGGCAGACCTACACTGGTTGGAGATGTGCGACGAGCGGCTCGAGCATTTGGAAAGACCTATATAGGATGTACGAACGCAGAAAGATGGTGAATGTAAATGTATACAACAATTGTAGAAACAAAAAATGTATGCAAGACCTTTGGCCTAAATGGTGTGGCCGTGGAAGCGGTACGCGGCATTGACCTGACCGTCAATGCGGGTGAATTCGTCGCACTCGTTGGACCTTCGGGCAGCGGCAAGTCCAGCTTGCTTTACTTGGTTGGCGCGATGGATAGCCCCACCAGCGGGGAAGTGCTGTTCGAAGGGCACGACCTGGCAAAGTTACGCGATGGACCACGAACCGACCTGCGTGCCAAGAAGATTGGTTTCATTTTCCAGACTTTTAACCTGCTACCAACCCTCAACGCGTTCGAAAACGTCGAAATCGCCATGCGACTTGGCGGAATGGGGCGGTCTGAACGCCAGAGTCGGGCAGCCGAATTGCTCGAGCGGGTAGGTCTCAGCGAGAGGGCCAAACACCAATCGCGCCACCTGTCAGGCGGTGAGCGCCAGCGGGTGGCCATTGCCCGGGCATTGGGCAACCGCCCCAGCCTGCTCCTTGCCGATGAGCCGACGGGCAACCTGGACTCCAAAACCAGCACCGGCATCCTCGAGCTACTGCGCGCTATCTGCAGCGAGGATGGGCAAACCGTCATCATGGTCACTCACGACTTTCGCGCGGCCAGTTATGCCGACCGGGTGATGGTAATGCGCGATGGGCGCATTCGTGGAGAAACAAAGTTGCAGGCCGGGCAAGACACTACCCAAGCCATGGAAAAACTATTGAAACTTGAATTTCAATAGAAATATGGAGGCATAACATGATTGATATCGCGATAAAAAACCTCGGCACACGCAAGGTGCGCACTGTCCTGTGTGCACTGGCTGTTCTGGCAGGCGTGTTCCTTATGGGCGTGACTCTGGTGATGAACGATTGGATGTACGGCACTATGACAGCCGAACTGGCGAAGTACTTGGGTAAAATCTATGTCCAGCAAGGTGAATCAACCTATCCGCCATTTGACAGTACCATGAGCCAGAATACTGCGGCAGCCATTCTGGAGCGGACTGATTTGGGGTTGAACCTTGCAGAAAGTACCTCGCTAATTTTCGTACGAACTGAACGAGGGATGATGCCCTTTATGTCCGCAGAGAAAATGGTGATCGGCGTGCCTGCTGGGAGGGAAGCCATCCTCATAGGCAATGTGACAGCCGACAGCGGCCTTGACCATTTCGCTGCTGGCGAACACGGGAATGTGGCAATATTGGGGGAGACTTCTGCCGAGGGTTTCAACGCAGAGGTGGGCCAAGATATCGTCATCAACGGGACGGAAGTGCGCGTGATTGGCATCCTGGAGAAGTCGTCTATGGACAGCGTCAACATCGCTGCCATCATGCCGATGGAAACTGTACAACGCATCTTCGCCAAGCAAGGCCAGGTATCAAGCGTATTGCTGACACCGCAAGATGTACGAGAAACAGCGGAAGTAGCTGTCCGGCTGGAACAGGATTACCCCGCATTTGGCGTAGCAACGCAAGATGATATGCTGGCTGAAGCTGAGCAAGTGATGAAGATGCCACTGATGTACATGAGCAGCATGGGTGTTACTGGCATGATCGTGGCAATGATCGTAATAATGAGCACCATGTTTATGACGGTTACAGAGCGCACACGGGAATTTGGCACGCTGCGAGCCTTAGGCGCTCGGCAGCGAATAGTTGTCAGCACGGTTCTAATTGAGGCGCTTATCTTAGCTTTAATAGGCGTACCCCCGGCGATGGGGTTGGTTTACTTAATGAGCAAAGCAATGGAGACCACTCCTCCAGATGCAGTCAAGCTGGTGCTAATTGTTTTATTTACTGTTGTCGCGGCTATGGTTGGTGCAGCATATCCGGCTTGGCGCGCCGCCAGGGTGGAGCCTTTAGAAGCATTAAGATACGAGTAGTTATATAAAATGGCCTTGTAGAGAAATCCGCGTGACCCGATCGTAAATCATCAATCTAAAATCGTTAATCGATTTATGTTCCCTTTTCCCACGAATTCTAATACTTGACCTATTCTTTGGTTCGCGTGTCGATGGTCACGCCTATCGCGGTTAGGAGCTGCTAAAGCTTGTCCCCACTCTCGCCGCTGTTGCAGCCCCCTGCAGGAGTGGTTCGCGAAGCCGCTCGCGACTACACCGGATTTCCAGAAATGGCGCTAAAATGAAAAGGACCTCGCTAGTCCCGCCGCTGCCACTGAGCTAAACTGTTATCAAGATGAGTTCATTATGTAAAAATACCTCGTGTAGGATTTGAACCTGGAACCGCTATGCTCGAGGTAAACACCCGCAGGGGTGTCAAATCCTCGGCGAGGAACTTTTATGCCTTTTGCGATGTATTCACAGACAATACGTCGCTTTTCTTATGCCCTTTTCACCTCCTGTAGGATACGAATATCATCCCCGAAAGGGGACCTCAATCCCCTGGGTTAAGCGCTCTCCCCCTATTAATAAGGGTGTGTTATATCATGATAAATTTTTTGGGCTGGATTCATATATCATCCCAACTTGGTTATTTCGATCAATTCTTCTGGTAAATGGACAACTTGGTCAGGTACCCCATCAACCAGTCTTCCTACACTTTGATGCCCCCAACTGACCGCGATGCTTTTAACGCCCGCCTCTCTCGCCGCGTGGACATCGCTCAAAGAATCACCCACCATAAACACTATCTCACCCTCTGCCGCTAATTGACTCTTCGCCATCAAAATTTTCTCAACCTTCGATCCGGCCATATCCACCCCATACACCGCGCGGACACACCCCTCCAGCCCATGTTCCTTCAAAAACACGCGGACATTCCCCTCCGTATTCCCTGTAATCACTGCAAGCACGTGACTTTCTGCCAGTTTTCTCACGACTTCCACTAAACCGTCAAATATCGCGGGTGGTGACTTCTTCTCCGCGAACTTCCCTGTGCACCTGCGGACAAACTCATTCACCAAATCTTCAGGCACCTCACACTCTCGCCCAAACGTTACAAAGGACATCACTTCCAGGTCGATCAAATCTGTTAGAACCACCGTATGTTTCACCCCCAACTCATCGCAAACCTCCTGTGCAAAGAGGAGCATATCTGCGAGTGTATCGGCAAGCACACCGTCATAATCGAAAAGGATGAGGGACATGGGGATGATTATACTGTGCATCATCTATAATATTTCGCATCAAGTGTTCGTATAATATCAGAAATATTCTATGAAAATCCACTGTCCAAGTAAACGAGTGGAATAAAATATAAATAAAGTTGTCGAGAAGGTTTCGACAATTGTGGACTCTATAAATAACGCAGCCCAACAATGCGATCAATTGAGAAGCGGGATTCTGCCCCCTTTTCAAGCATTTCGCACCTGCGTGGCTTCGAGTTTTTCCTACTCCTAAGCCAAATCCACGCCCCCCCAGCGCCAGTAACGCAGGTCGTTATAGCTGTGTGATCATGAATAAATAGCCTCATATAGGATTTGAACCGCGAACCTGACGGTTCGCGGTTCAACCATCAGCGCCTCATGGCGCCTCAGCTTGTCCTCGGCGAGGAGTTTTAAAGCCCTCCTTTTATTTATATATCTACTTTTTCAACCAGCTCGGCAAGTGAAAACCCAGCAGGCCAGCCAGGATCGACAGCCCAAAGAAAGGGCTACCCGGCAGCAGGGGGCCAACAAGCAGAAATCCAGCCACCAGCAGCAAATACCCTCCGAACAGTGTACCCGCCGCCCGCAGTGGGAACCGGACGGGGGCTGCCAGCCAGCCCAGCTTGAGAGCCAGCCAGCCAACCAGGAAGATGCCCAGCGAGAAGGTCCAGCCCAGCAAAAGCATGAATTGCAGCGGCTGGGTAAACTCTTTTTTCCAGATCATGCTGGCAATAAAAGTCAATATCAACGCGCCAATCACTTGCAGGAAAATCACCCCGAAGAATTTAATGATATTTTTCATATCTGCCTCCTTTGGTTGATGAATATATCACCTGAACTTCACAATAAATGTCCTTTATTTACGCTCAAATGGTGAAGATTTTTGGGTACCTTCCATATTTTATCATTGGCATGGGCGAAATAAAGGCCATAATAAATCTTAGCCTAACTTTATGAACCCTCCTCTCCCCGGGGTTCTTTCATGGCGGGGTGTATTCGTGTCATTGCGACATCGACTACAAAACATCGCCCCTTCAGAACTTCCTCCCCAAATCTCTCGGATTTTAGGATCGCGAAGCACATCGTACCCGCAAGGGTATCCCGTAGCGCAGCGGAGGGAGGGCAGGCGAAGTCCCGTATCCTTTACGGGAATAGGGCAGCTTTGCGGGAGACGTCACTTTTCCGTCGATATCGTCCCCACAGGGGCAAAGCACCCGGAACGGGTGTCAAATCCTCGGCGAGGAGCATGTCTCTCGGGGGGATGCTCTGCGAACGTCACCTCGGATTGCCCTCGGTGCGGAGCTGTTTTGCCTTTCCATGAAGTACTCAGTGATTGTTTGTTCATCTCATTATTGAATATAATACGTTGTGCTCGAGTTCGTGGTGATGTATCACGACCTAGGTATTTCACCAGAGCAGAATCCGACATTTCCTCATGTTATCTTGGATGATACCATCGGTGAACCGTTGGATATTTCATTGGATGGGAATCCTTGAATCTTTGGTTGAATTACCCGAACCAAAGCTAAGGATGAAATGAAATTGATGGCAGATGGAAACCCACTTTTTTTCGGAGGATCAAAAAAATGAATCCTAAAGTAGATGTGTTTATCAGTAAAGCCAATCAATGGCAGGAAGAATATAGGAAATTGAGAATGATCATCCTTGACTGCCAGCTGACCGAGGAATTGAAGTGGGGGGTTCCTTGTTACACATTTCAGAATAAAAACATAGTTTTAATGCATGGATTTAAAGAATACTGTGCGCTTTTGTTTGTCAAAGGTGCACTGTTAAAGGATGTACAAGGTCACCTGATCCAACAAACGGAGAATGTGCAGGCGGCACGCCAGATTCGGTTCACCAATGTTCGGGAAATCGTTGAGTTGCAGTCCCTCTTGAAAGCCTATATATGTGAAGCCATTGAAGTGGAAAAATCCGGTTTGAAATTGAATTATAAAAAGACTGCAGAATTCAACTATCCTGAAGAATTTATTAATAAGTTGGAGGAAGTTCCTGGCCTGCAAGATGCTTTTGAAGCATTGACCCCGGGACGGCAAAGGGCATACCTTCTATATTTTTCTGCACCCAAACAATCCAAGACCAGGGAGTCAAGGATTGAAAAATATATGCAGCAAATTCTCAATGGAAAAGGATTAAACGATCAGTAAATTCATGGAGGACTGGAATTCACAGGGAGCGTAACCGGCAGATGGCGACTAAACCACCAAAACGGCAAGTCCCAAAACCAAGCAGATCTGTGATACGCTGGCTGTTTGATTCTGACCCGTCGATCCGCTGGCAGGTGATGCGCGATCTGACTGATGCGCCCGCGATAGAGGTCGCAGCCGAGCGTGCAAGGGTCGCTACCGGGGGCTGGGGCGCGCGGCTGCTCTCTCTGCAGGGAAGCGACGGT
>Ga0315297_10001074_pt1 | contig 16576 bp, 15 predicted proteins | sample YL17G15_0_MG_FD_203628 | JGI IMG/M metagenome (GOLD analysis project Ga0315297, IMG submission 203628) | Sediment microbial communities from Yellowstone Lake, YNP, Wyoming, USA - YL17G15_0 | ecosystem: Environmental > Aquatic > Freshwater > Lake > Sediment | place: USA: Wyoming | collected... | reverse complement strand
CCGCCGAAGGATTTACCGCCCTCCTTCTGTTTGTCGAGTGTCATCACCTCAGGCAGGAGGGCCAGGAGCTCATGCGGGTTCACGCATGCCTCCGGCGGCATAACTCCTTTTCCGTAAACCTTGCCCCGGTTCATCAGGATGGCGCCCATAGCAGCAGGTATTCCCGTGCCCTCTCCCAGAGCCTGGCTCATGGACGCCATGTGAAACCTGAACTCCTTGTATTTTCCATCCTTTTTACCTTTGACCACAACTGATGCGCAGCCACGCTGCGCTCCGAAGTTGGTTTCCTTCAGTATCCGCTCCCTTTCCCTGAGGATAAAGGCAACGGCGAAGTCGTAAGGCACCACGTCCCGGCCATTTACCCTGACAGGCTCCCTTGACCCGAGACCGAGCATGCACATGTCGCGTGTAAGATCGTAATACTCGTTGGGTATAACAGAGCCCTTGTTCGTTACCCTTTTTAGCTTTATATATTTTGGCATTGTAATCTGCTCGGGGTGTGGATATGGATATAGGGGCACCCTGCCAAGGATGGGGAATTCAAACGTCTCCCTGAGCGCAATCCCTTCCTTCTCGAAATACTTCACGTATTTCAGTTCACCATCGAGGAACATCGGTATATCGATCGACATACAGTGAAACCTGTGGCCAATAACCCCGGCTCCCTCGACCTTTTCGCCCCCGTGGGCGTGGAATATGTCAACCGAATCAGTCTCGTCAAGCAAGCTTTCGGCGGCGAGTTTGCCTATCACGTTCGTTACGCCGGGCGAGTTGCCCATGCCGATAAGAGCAGTTATCCCCCTTGATCTAATCTCCCCGTCCATTTCGAGCAATTCGATTGTGACATCGACATCATCGCATACATCGACATAGTTGATCCCTGCCTCGGAAACCGTTTTGAGGATATTTTTAACGGTGCTGTAAAACGGGCCTACGCAGTTCAGGACAACGTCTGCCCCCTTGATGGCATGTATGATGCTCTTTCTGTCAAAAGCATCAAATTTTATGGACTTGACACCGGGCGAATTGATTTCTTTTTCAAGAAGCTTGGCCCTGTCGATGTTATAATCACCGATGACGACCTCGGAAAACTCGCTGTTGCGTGCCAGTGTCTTAACAGCTATGCTGCCGACTGTCCCGCAGCCACCAAGAACAACTACCCTTGCCATATATTTCCTCCTGTAACATTATTAATGCTGATAACGTTTAATAACAGGTTTGCTCAGTTAAGATACGACCCCGATGGGATTCGAACCCACGATCTCCACCGTGACAGGGTGGCATGTTAGACCGCTACACCACGGGGCCATCGACAAGCGCAAGAGGCGGCAAGACGAGGCTGAAAACTACTGTAAAAGTCTATCAACATAATACGACCAGTGTCAAACCAGTGATTATTACATCCAAACAATTGATTTATCACCCTCTTTATTATAAGCTTAGACTTGATTTACAAGTATTTGCAGGATATGAATAATCTAATGGTCTTGATATACCGCAGTGGGAAGATGTCGGTTTCCCCCAGGGCTCTGCTGGTCATTTCAGCATTGCTGGCCGTCATGCTGTCCGGCATATTGCTGATCCCTTCCCGCGCCTATGCCACATCTATTGCACTGGACCCCAGTTCGGGCAAAACGGGCATGCAGATTAGCATAACCGGTGACGGGTTCATAGGTAAGATGGCGACAATCTACTGGGATGACAAGAAATTTGTGCAAAACGTTCCGATTTCCAAATCGGGACAGATCAACTATAAATTTGACGTGCCGCCCTCGTCCAAGGGCAGCCACACGGTAAAAGTAACAGATGACAGCAACTGGTCAAATATAACCGCTTCCTCCAATTTTTCAGTCAGTCCAAGCATCGTCAGCGAGCCACCCTGGGGCAGGATCAACACACGTATATTCATTTTCGGCTACGGCTTTGCGTCCAACGAGGGTGGCATTAAATTCACATGGGATGGCAAGCAGCTGTCCAAATCGCCTATCCAGGCTGACAAAATAGGCGCATGGAGCACCCAGTTCGACGTACCCACCGCGCCAGAGGGTGAATACATCATCAGTGCCTCTGGTGACTCCACTGGCCCGGGCGAAGTTCCCGGCCTTACATTTACTGTTTCGCCTTTCTGCAAATCCACGCCCGCATCAGGACCCGTTGGAACCAGGATAACCATCACGGGCGTCGGTTTCAGGGCGGGAGAAGACGGACTTACCTTCACGTGGGACGGGCCCATAATCGATACCAATGTGGTGGCCCAGCCCAACGGAACATTCAGCTTTGTCATCACTGTGCCGCCATCTGTCAAGGGAAGGCATATACTGGGCGTTTACGGCAGCAGCTTTACACCAATCGGAATTGTCCCTGACCTTGAATTTGAGGTCACACCCAGTATTCAGCTCACGCCCAGCAACGTCATTAACAGCAGGGACCTTAGGATAGATGGAAGCGGGTTCAATGCCAATGAGATTATCGCTGTCAACTACGATACATCAGCGACGGACGCTACAGCCACTACCGATGCTAAAGGCAATTTCGGCCTGACCATGAAGGCACCCTCCAGGCCGGGCAAAGTGCACACCGTGGAAGCCGCGGGGAACAAGGGCGGCGTTGCCCAGGCCGGCTATACATCCGGTTCATTGCCTCCACCGTCACTTCAGCTTCTCTCTCCCGGTCCGGGGGCCACCATATACGGATATAATTCTGTAGTAGATGCTATATCAGGGATATTTAAATCACCCGGCAGCCTGTTCGGAATTGGCCCCACCCCCCAGCAAAGCGGCGCCGATATTTCCATTGCCGTGATGACCTGGTCAGCGGACACGGTCCAGGCAGGGCTCAAATACTCTCTGCAAATATCGAAAACGCCCGATTTCGCCAGCGTGGCCGTCCAGAAAGACAATATAACCGGCGCCTCGTTTAACCTGTTAAGATCCATGCTGCCCGCTGCAGGGACATATTACTGGCGGGTCAGGGCAGTCAACGATGCGGGTGATATAGGGCCGTGGTCGAACTCCTGGAAATTCGACTCGTCGGCTGCTTCACCCCTGGTACTGGCTATTATTTTTACCATCATAGCGCTGCTACTTGCCATGATAGTCTTCGGCATCATAGCGCTGATCAGCAGGAGCAGGTACAGCTGAGGGACCCTATACAGGCGCACGTTTCACTTGTATTTTAGAGCGATCCCATGCTATATTAAACGCCGGTAACAATTGAATTGTCCGCTGGGGGTGCTTAGACTTGCGGGCTGAGACTCCGTTCAACCGGAGAACCCTTGAAACCTGCTCTTGGTAATGCAAGCGTAGGGAAGCGGTTACGGCCAAGGGTTATGCTTGTAAAACGGTAACTCTTGGTTTTTTGTTTTTTAATACGATGACACAGATAGAATTTGCCAGGAAAGGGATCATCACTCCCGAGATGAAACGGGTTGCCGTAGCCGAGCAACTCGATGAAGGCTGCGTCTGCCAGAACATAGCCTCCGGCAGTGCCGTGATCCCGGCCAACATCAATCACCCGGTGAGCGGCACCTGCGGCATCGGAAAGGGGCTTAAGATTAAGGTCAATGCCAATATCGGCACTTCGTCCGACGTGGGCACAGTCTCGGGTGAACTGGAAAAACTCCAGGTATCAATCAGGTATGGGGCCGACACGGTCATGGACCTCAGCACGGGCGGGGATATCAGGACAGTGCGGCGGGCCATTTTGAAGCAGAGCGGCGTTCCCATCGGCACAGTCCCCATATACCAGGCCATGATTGAGGCCGGCGAAAAGTACGGACCGATTGTTAAGGCCACGGTGGACGATATATTCAAGGCCATCGAGGAACAGGCCGTTGAAGGCGTAGACTTCATTACGGTTCACTGCGGCGTAACTCAAAGTGCCGTAAAATCTTTGAAGAGCCAGCGCCGCGTGACAGACGTGGTCTCGCGGGGAGGGGCTTTCCTGCTGGGCTGGATGCTTTACAACGAGAAAGAGAACCCGCTTTACGAAAACTATGACCGGCTCCTTGATATCGCCGGCAGGTACGATGTAACGCTGAGCCTGGGTGACGGCATGAGACCGGGCAGCCTGGCCGATGCCTCCGACCGTCCCCAGATACAGGAGCTGATCACGCTGGGAGAGCTGGTAGAGCGTGCCTGGGGAGCAGGGGTACAGGTCATGGTTGAAGGGCCGGGGCACCTGCCTCTAAACCATATCGGAATGAATATGCAGTTGCAAAAGAGCCTGTGCAAAGGGGCGCCCTTTTATGTGCTTGGACCGCTGGTAACAGACATAGGCGCCGGCTATGATCACATCACCGGCGCCATCGGTGGGGCCATTGCGGGCGCCTACGGTGCGGATTTCCTCTGCTATGTGACACCGGCCGAGCACCTTTCACTTCCCGATATTGAGGACGTCAGGAACGGGGTAATTGCCTCCCGTATAGCCGCTCACGCGGCAGACATCATCAGGAGCCACGGCAGGGCCGCGGAGTGGGACCGCAAAATGTCCACAGCCCGCAAACACCTGGACTGGGATGCTCAGGCCGATTTATCCATCGATCCCGAAAAGGCCAGGGAAGTCCGGTCCAGATATGCGGTGAAGGGGCGTGCCTGCAGCATGTGCGGGGAATACTGCGCTATGGACCTGGTTGAAAAGTACCTGGGAATTTCAGCCAATAAATGTTAAAAGGGATACTATGTCGTTAGATGAAGGCAGAAGTAATTTCGATCGGCACTGAGCTCCTACTCGGCGAGATAACGGATCTGAACGCCGCTTATCTGGCCAGCCAGCTGCCTTTACTCGGAATAGATCTGCATTTTATATCCACCGTAGGTGACAACAGGCAAAGGCTCATCGAAACCCTCAGTCATTCCTGGCAGAGGTCTGACATCATTATCACCACGGGAGGGCTGGGGCCAACTGAGGATGATATCACCCGCGAGGCAATCGCAGATTTTTTCGGGGAACCCATCTCGATCGACCAATCCCTGGTAAGCCAGTTCAAGGAATTATTCAGGCATTTCAACATGGAGATGCCTGAAAGCAACATTAAGCAGGCTTCTGTTATCCCGTCCTGCCAGGTCATCCCAAATCCGAGGGGTACGGCGCCCGGCTGGTGGGTGGAGAGAGACAGGCACGTTATCGTTGCCATGCCCGGGCCGCCGGGCGAGATGCAGCAGATGTGGTCCAGCGTGGTCGCACCCAGGATACAGCGCGAGTTCTGCGATGCTGTTATTTTCTCCAGTACTCTGAAAACATTCAGCCTCAGCGAAGCCAAACTGGGGGAGATTACAAAGTCATTTTTGCTTGCCCGCAATCCCACCGTAGGTATTTACGCCAAGCCGGACGGTATCCATCTGCGCATTGCCGCTAAAGCTGATTCGCTGGATGAGGCCAAACGTCTGGTAAAATCCACCGCCGATGAAATCCGGCCTCTTGTCGGTGATTATATCTGGGGCACCGATTCTGACACACTTGAAACGATCATTGCAGATCTTTTCACCAGGAAAAAGATGAGCCTGTCCACCATGGAAACAAATACCGGCGGGATACTGTCTAACACCATTACAAACGTCCCCGGTAGTCTGCAATTTTTTAAATGTGGTATAGTGATTAACCGCTCAGACCTGGGAGAGGAATTCGGCGTCAACAGGAGTGTGATATCTCAATATGGCCCGCTGAGCCTGGAAACTGTGCGCGAGATGGCCACATCTGTCAGGCGAAAATATGATACTTCAGTCGGCGTGGGACTGGCTGGCGTTGTTGAAAATGATGACCCTTCCCATAAACTCGGGACCATCCTGATTGGCATCGACGATGGCAAACAGAATTACGCTTTCCAGCGGGTTTACCCCGGGACCCGGCTGCAGGTTAAGCAGAGGGCTGCCATTGCCGCCCTGTTTGAATTAAGAAAAATCATGCTGTAGGAGATAAAATGCACCTGATAATTGACGGATTCGGAAAAAATAAAAAGCTACTTCAGGATGAAAGCTTTATTCATGATCTGCTTAACGCCTACCCGGGAAAAATAGGTATGACCAAGATATCGGATCCAATTGTATTCAGGTACTCGGGATCCAAACCGGAAGACTGGGGGGTATCCGGCCTGGTGTTTATCGCGGAGAGCCACATAAGCCTGCACACTTTCGTTGAGCGTGCCTTTATCAATATCGACGTTTTTTCCTGCAAGGATTTTGATGCCGAACGCATTATGCGGGATATGCGGGATAAGTTCGAATTGACCAGGATGAGGAGCTGCCTGGTGCGCCGTGAATGGGAGCAGGGAGAGCTCAAAGAATGCCGGGAAGTCCTCGAATTAAACTCGATATGAGCCGCATCAGCCATCTTCTCAGCCAACCCGGCAATTTCGCCGGGCTTCCCCCGCCATACTCCGATTATGAATCTTCCCGCGTTACAGTGCTGCCCGTCCCCTATGACAGCACAACGGAATGGCACAGCGGTACGCGCAACGGTCCCAGGTCCATTATCGAAGCCTCCTATTACCTGGAATGGTTTGATATCGAGCTCGGAAAGGAACTTTACAGCATTGGAATAAGTACCCTCCCCAGCCTCGAGCCCGTCTTGGACAGCCCTGAAGCAATGGCCGGGCGCGTATACAGCGCGGCAGAGGCGTTGCTCGATGAAGACAAATTCATAGTAATGCTGGGCGGGGAGCACTCGATCAGTTACGGGTCAATACGGGCGCACAGCCAAAAATTCGCTGACTTTTCGGTCCTGCAACTGGACGCACATGCTGATCTGCGTGACCAGTACCTTGGCACAAAATACGGCCACGGATGCGTTATACGCCGGGTACTTGAGATCTGCCCCGTAACACAGGTTGGCATTCGCAGTATGAGCCTTGAAGAGCACGAGTTCGTCAAAGCCAACCGGTTGACCCCTTTTGTGGTGGAGCAGGGCAGGGGCAGTCTCTGCTATTCCGACATTATCGATTCGCTGTCGGAAAATGTCTACATTACCATCGACCTTGACGTCCTGGACCCTTCCATCATGGCAGCCGTCGGCACACCGGAGCCGGGCGGCATGGGCTGGAGTGATATCCTCGGCTTATTAAGGGCGGTAGCAGAAAAAAGAAAGGTAGTCGGGTTTGACCTGGTGGAGCTTTGTCCCGATCAGGGCCCATCTTCGTGCTCTTTTTTAGCCGCCAAACTCGCATATAAATTAATAGGCTACAGTTTCTTTGCGGGCAACTGACAGTTCAGCCGTTGAGTAGCCCCGTAAGTTCAGGGACGTTTGCCGCCGACCCTCAGTGAAATTGACAATTCACTCGATGCCGTATTAATATTTACCGGTTTAGCGAAAAATGCCCTCGAAACAAAAGCCCCTGCCGGTCAACCCGGGAACCAGTTTTGGCGAAGCTGCCACCCGGTTCCTGTCAATACTATCAGCCGAATCTGCCCCGCAGAACCAGCAAGAACTGCTTAAATTCACGCGGTGGTACGGTGTGGACAGGCCCATCATCAAGCTGACCGGGCAGGAAGTGGCCAACTATTCCGAGCAGTTTCATTCCGGCACACACAAGGCTGTTGAACATCTGAATGCGGTAAAAACTTTCCTCTCATACTGTTTCAAACAGGGATTAACCCCGTCCAACCTGGCGACGCACATAAGGGTAAGGAAACCACCCGCCAGGCACACCGGGCGGGATACCATTAAAGCCGAGGAATCGATAATCCTGACCAGGGACGGACATGCGGAATTGAAGCAGAAGCTCGCTGCGCTCAAGGAGGGGAGGCCGATAATTGTCGAGGAGTTGAGAAGGGCCGCGGCGGATAAAGACTTCCGTGAAAACGCCCCGCTGGAAGCGGCGCGGGAAAAGCAGGGACATGCCGAAGGACAGATACGCGACCTGGAAAGCACGCTGAAACGCGCCAGGGTACTTGAGTCGGCGGAGAAGAAGGGCCTGAAAATTACATTGGGGGATTCCGTCGTATTATCCTATGTGGAATCCGGTGAGAGGATAGAATATACGCTGGTCAGCTCTAAAGAAGCAAATATTCAGCAGCGCAAGATCTCACTTGTTTCCCCAATGGGACAGGCGCTTTTTAACAAGGAAGCCGGCGACATGCTGGAAGTTGCGGCCCCATCGGGAGTACTGACCTACAAAATCATCGAGATATTGAGGAGGTGACTGTCCCTGCCGACAAGTGCAATTGATTACGACTTTAATTATCGGCCGCTTTTAATTATAATAGTACGGTTTGGGGTACAACCCTGGATAACGGCCAGGTTTATAATCTACCCGCATAATGCGGGATGTTACAAAGTTAGTGCACTAAAAACAAATTAATATAAGGAGGGACCATGGACTTTAGACTGACGGACCAACAGATAGAACACAGGAAGGAGTGTTACAAGGTCTGCGAAGAGCTGGAAAAAAAGAAACCCAAGATCTGGGTGGGCTTCGAAAGCCAGTTCGACACCGAAGAAGGCTGGGCATACCACCTACTCTGCGCCAAAGAGTTCGCCAAGAGGGGCTGGCTGGCACTTGGCTGGCCCAAGGAATACGGCGGCACCGGCGAAATGATGGACAAGGTGCTCTTCGCGGAGGCACGCGGCTACTACGACCTTCCCGGCGCCGACATCTTCGGCGTGGCCATGCTTGCCCCGACCCTGCTTGCCGCGGGCAGCGAAGAGTTAAAGAAGGAATTCCTGCCCAAGATTGCCAGCGCTGAACTCATGTTTTGCGAACTCTGGAGCGAACCGAATTCCGGATCGGACCTGGCGGGCCTGCAGGCCTCCGCCGTACGCAAGGGCGATGAATTTATCGTCAACGGCCAGAAGACCTGGAACACCGGCGCCCACTTTGCGGACTGGGCATTCGGCGTCTACAAATCCGACCCCACTGCCAGAAAACACCACAACCTCTCTTTTATCCTCTGCGATATGAAGAGCCCGGGCATTACCGTCAAGGGCATACCCTACATGAGCGGCTCCCATGTGTACAATGAAGTTTACCTGGATGACGTGCACATGCCCGCCAAGTATATCGTTGGCCAGGAGAATGAAGGCTGGGCCGTGGTCAACGTGCTCGCCGGCTTCGAAAGGTCAAACCTTGACATGGTTTACGGGTTGGTCAGGGGCCTCGAAGAGCTGGTCCACTATTGCAACGAAAACAAGCGCGGCGGACAGACACTGTCAAAGGACCCCCTGATCAGGAACAGGATCGCCGATGCTGCCTGCCAGCTTGAGGCCGTGCGTACGCTGGCCTACCGCGTTGCTGACCAGCAGAACAGGAACGAGATGGGCCTGATGGACGCTGCAGCGGTAAAAGTCTTCGCCAGCGAACTGATGGAAAAATACTCTCACCTGGCTTGCGATGTCATAGGACCCTATGGCCAGGTCAAACACTCCAAATTTGCCAAGATGAACGGCGGCCCCGAATATACCTACCAGGGCTGCTTCGTGCCCATAGTCTCGATGGGTACCAATGAAATCCAGCGCAACATCATTGCCTGGTACGGCCTCGGCCTGCCCAGAATGAAATAATCAAGGATGCGTAATTAGTAAGGAGGAAATATGGATCTCAGATTTACAGAACAGCAAGAGATTTTGAAAAAGTCGGCCAGGGATTTCCTTACCAAGGAATGCCCCAAGGCCAAGGTCAGGGAGCTTGCAAAAGATGCCAAGGGTTACGACCCCGCGTTATGGCAGAAGATGGCTGAACTGGGGTGGCTTGGCTTTAATATCCCGGAAGATTACGAGGGGATGGCCTATTCCTTCGAAGATCTGACCATACACATCGAAGAAGTCGGCAAGAACATCCTTCCGGGCCCCTACATCAGCACGGTTGTCAATACCTTCGCCCTGGTGGAAGCGGGCTCCGCTGAGCAGAAGAAAGACCTGCTGCCCAAGATCTCCAACGGCAATTGCATCCTTACGCTGGCCTGGTTTGAGGAAAACGGCCTGTTCGACGCATCCGGCATCACTCTCAAAGCCACGCATAAGGGCGATGATTACCACCTGAACGGCACCAAGGTATTCGTCGACAGCGCCCACGTTTCCGACTACATGATCGTAGTGGCCAGGACCAAGGATGGCACCGGCGAAGACGGCGTTACCCTCTTCCTGGTGGATGCAAAGTCCGCCGGCATCAAGACCGAGGTTATACCCACTATCGCCCACGATCACCTCTGCGAAGTGGTCTTCAAAGACGTAGTTGTCCCGGCCAAGAACGTGCTGGGCAAGGTTGACAAGGGCTGGTCAGTTCTCCAAACGATCATCCGCAAGGGCTCCATCCTTAAATCCGCGGAGTCCCTGGGCGGACTTGAGACCGTGGTTGAGATGACCGTGGCATATGCCAAAGAGCGCGTGCAGTACGACAGGCCCATCGGCGCCTTCCAGGCATTGCAGCACAAGATGTCCGATATGTGGATGACCATGGGTACCAGCAAGTACCTGCTTTACGAGGCGGCCTGGCTGGAGTCCAACGGTATGCCCAGCGCCAAGGAAGCTTCCATGACCAAGGCTTACATCAATGAGGCTTACAAGTTGGTCACAGCCCTGGGTGTCAAACTTCATGGCGGCATCGGCACGAGCGCCGACCATGACGCCCCGCTGTACTTCCAGAGGGCCAAGGCAGCCGATACCGTTTACGGCAGCACCGATTTCCACAGGGAACTGGTTGCACAGCATATAGGCCTGAAATAACAGCTTCGAGCTATGAACAAAATCCCCTGCCCGTGACCGGGCAGGGGATTTTTATTTTCCCGCACCGGCAAATTGCCCTGAGACTGCTGTTATGTTATACTTTTCACCGGTTTTGAATAAGCGACTCTCTCTCGTTTCAGGAGGTTAACAAACTTTGGCAGATTCAGTTACAGTCAAGCAGCTCTTGGAAGCCGGCGCCCATTTCGGTCACCAGACCGGGCACTGGCATCCTAAAATGAAGAGTTACATCTTCACGCAAAGAAACGGCATACATATCATCGACCTCGAACAGACCGTGACCCTGCTGAACAGGGCCTGCGCGTTTGTGAGGGACCTGGTTAGCAACGGGCAGACCATAATGTTTGTCGGCACAAAAAAGCAGGCCCAGGACATCATTGTAGAAGAGGCTAAAAGGTGCGGTATGTATTATGTCAACCAACGCTGGCTGGGCGGCATGCTGACCAACTTTAATACCATACAGGGAAGGATCGATTACTTAGTCAGGCTGGAAGATAAGAATTCAAGGGGTGAGCTTGACTACATGTTAAAGAAAGACAAGTTGAAGGTGGAGAAGGAGATGGCCAAGCTCAACAAGGTGCTGGGCGGCTTCAAGGAAATGACAGCCCTGCCTGGCGCCATCTTCATCATCGACCCGACAAAGGAGAAAATCGCCCTTAGCGAAGCCCGGAAAGTCGGCGTAAAACTGGTGGCCACGGTTGACACCAACTGTAACCCCGACGGTATCGATTATATAATCCCGTCAAACGATGATGCCATCAAGGCCATTAAAGTAATTTGCGCGCATATCGCTGATGCCGTCCTCGAAGGCAAGATGCTTGCCGAAGCGGGAGAGACCAAGGAGGAGGAAAGCGAGGAACCGGTTGCCGCAGAGATAACCTCGCCTTAATTCCCGTATTTACCCTATTACCGTTACCCTGAGCGTAAGCTCTCACGATGCCAAAGGAGAACCGAATTGGAGATTTCAGCAGATAAAGTTAAAGAGCTCCGGCAGAAAACAGGGGCCGGCATAATGGATTGCAAGAAAGCCCTGACGGAAGCCGGGGGCAACTTCGATAAGGCCTGCGATATCATTGCCCAGCGCGGGCTGGCCATTGCCAGGAAAAAGTCCGAGCGATCGGCAGAGCAGGGCATGGTCGAATGTTACGTTCACACAGGCAACCACCTGGGCGTGATGGTAGAGGTGAACTGCGAGACCGATTTTGTAGCCCGTACACCTGAATTCAAGGAACTGGCCCATAATATCGCCCTGCAGATATCCGCCATGTCGCCCCGGTACGTTTCAAAGGATGATATCCCGGCTGGTGCAGAGGACGACCCCGCAGCAATATGCCTGCTGCTCCAGCCCTTTATCAAAGACCCGGCAAAATCAATACAGGATATAATCACCGAGACAGTTGCTAAAACAGGTGAGAATATTAAGGTCCGCAGGTTCGTACGTTTTGAACTGGGCTATTGAAATTGTCTACCAGAAAGACAAAATTTAAAAGGGTCCTGCTAAAGCTGAGCGGCGAAGCCCTGATGGGTGACAGCAGCTTCGGCGTTGATCCCCATATGCTGGACGTAATAGCCAAGCAAATAAAAAAAGTCAACGAACAGGGAATAGAGGTGGCAATCGTGGTGGGGGGAGGCAATTTCTGGAGGGGCGCCACCGCAGAGGCTGCGGGCATGGAGCGGGCCACGGCCGATTACGCCGGGATGCTGGCAACCATAATCAATGCGCTGGCGCTGCAGGATGCCCTCGAAAATAACAACGTTGTCAGCAGGACCCAATCCGCTATCACCGTCCAGGCCATAGCGGAGCCGCACATCCGCAGGAGGGCCATAAGACACCTCGAGAAAAAGCGTGTCGTGATCTTTGCCGGCGGCACCGGCAACCCGTACATGACCACCGATACGGCGGCCGCCCTGCGCGCGATAGAGATCAGTGCCGATGTATTGCTGGTGGCCAAGAACAGGGTCGACGGCATTTATGATTGCGACCCCAGGAAAAATCCGAATGCCAAGAAGTACCGACACCTGACCCACAGGGAAGCACTCGGCCTTCAACTGGAGGTCATGGACATCACAGCTTTTTCATTGTGCCAACAGAACAAACTGCCTATAATTGTATTCGATTCACAGGGACAGGACAGCATAATAAGAGTCATCGAGGGAGAAGATATCGGGACTATGGTCACCAGTGAGGAGAAGAAATGACGGATAAAATACTGAAAGATGCTGATGTCAGGATGAAAAAGACCATCGAAGCGCTGAACAAGGAATTGTCCTCTATCCGCACCGGGCGCGCATCGCCCGCCCTTGTTGAGCACATCAAAGTCGATTACCACGGTGTTGTGACGCCGCTGATACAACTTGCTTCCATATCGGTCCCGGATCCGAAAACTATCGCAATACATCCCTGGGACCGAACGATTATAAATAATATCGATAAAGCCATATTGAAATCTGACCTGGGGCTTAATCCCGTCAACGACGGCAACAACATCAGGATTTCCATCCCGTCTCTTACAGAGGAACGGCGCAAAGACCTGATCAAGATCATCCACAAGAGACTCGAGGAAGCGAGGGTGACCGTGCGCAATATTCGCAGGGAAGCGGTTGAAGGGCTGAGACTTTCCGAGAAAAACAAGGAGATCTCCCAGGATCAAAGTATACGGGCCTCCGAGCATACACAGAAGCTCACAGACAGCCATATCGATTCCATCAACAGGATCGGCAAAGACAAGGAAGCGGAGATTTTAGAAGTATAAACTCCCTGCCTATCATCAATTGCCACCGGACCCGATGGCCGCTGCAGCACCGGCCATTGGCGTTTGTTACTTGGGAAGCTATATGATAGTCAAGCGAATAGTAACGGGCCTGGTCTTAGCCGTCATTGTAGCAATATTAATCTGCACAGGCGGTATCCCGTTCGTTGCTGCCCTCTGTATCATAGCAACACTCGCCAGCCTTGAGTTTTACCGCATCGTGAAAAGCCAGGGTGTCCGGCCTTTAAGCTGGCTTGGCATCGTTTTTTCCATCCTGTTGATCGTTAACGCCTATATCCAGCAATATAATTACCCCTTCCTGCCGTATCCCCGTGATTTTACCCTTCCACTTCTGTTGGCCTTAATGACGCTCATTCCACTCATATGGCTGCTGTTCAGGCCAAACAAGGACAACGCTTTCATCAACTGGGGCTGGACTGTAGCCGGTATCCTCTATACCGGGTGGCTGCTGTCCTTCTATATCCAAATCCGCCTGCTGGAAAACGGGATTGGCTGGATTTTCCTGGTAGTCTCGTGCACAGCGCTGTGTGACGTAGGCGCCTATGTGGTGGGCAGCAACCTGGGTAAACACGCCATGGCATCATCCGTGAGCCCCGGAAAAACATGGGAGGGATCGGCCGGGGGACTGGCGACATCGATCATTATTGCTGTTATACTCGCCATTGCATTCAAGCTGCCTCTCTATTACTGGCAGATGATTGCAGCAGGGTTAATCATAGGTATATTCGCACAGCTGGGAGACCTGGTGGAATCACTTTTAAAACGAAATGTGCATGCCAAGGATGCCGGCAATTTACTGCCCGGGCACGGCGGCATCCTTGACCGCATCGACAGCCACCTGCTCGTAGCCCCCGTGGCCTACTACCTGATTGTCCTGGTAAATAATCAGGGTTGGCCGCCGGTCTAACCCTTAACCGCTTTTCCCGGTATCAGATAATTGCCCGGTAACCAACCCTGACTGTCTTCCGCAGAGGGTCTCTACTTAGATAGTGATATCACCCTTCTTCAGGGTTTCTGTCGGCATAAACTGTGTGATGCCTGTCTTCTTGGATATAGCCTCGCATTTCTCAGCGACCTTGGCCCAGCCCATACCCTTGGCCAGCGCAAACGGGCCGAATATGCCTCCTCCGCCGTGTATCATGGCCAGGTCTATCTCGGCGGGAGTCTTGACAACCCCTGCCTCAATCAGCTTGGTACCTTCGTTCACCTGCAGGCAGATGATATCCATGGGGTCGAAATTGGGGTCGGCCTTGCTCACATCTATGGCAGGACGTGCACCACCCGGCCAATCGAAAAGACCTTTGCCCGTCTTCTTGCCCAGCTCACCAGACTTCATCTTCTTCTCAAGCCAGCTGCGCGGTTTATATTCAGGTGAAAGCACTCCGGCCAGGTACTCCTGGCTGTGGTACATGACATCGAGTCCCACGAAGTCAAATGTCTCGAAGGGTCCCATGGGCGCCCCGATGGATTTAACCTTTGCGTCAGCAGCCTCGGGGGTCACCACGCCTTTCTCCAGAAGCTCGGACATGTACAGGCCGGCCGGTGCGCCAAGCCTGTTGTAAACGAAGCTCGGGGTGTCTTTCTCAACCCTGATCGGTACCATGGCTCCCCTGAAATTCTTCCAGGTTTTCATCAGGTCGAAGGTTACGTCCATCGTCTCATTGGATGTCTTTTCGCCCCTGATCACCTCGGCCAGTGTCATCATGGCCACCGGGTTGAAGAAGTGCAGTCCCGCGACCTTGTCGGGCCGCTGTGTTGCCGAAGCGATTTTGGTGATGCTCATGTTGGATGTATTGGTGGTTAAAATAGCATGCTTGGGAGCGTACTCATCGCACTCCTTGAATATCTTCTGCTTGAGTTCCATGATCTCCGGGGCTGCTTCGATCATGAAGTCCACGTCTTTAACGGCGTCCTTCAGCACCGTGAAGCCTGCCACGAGTCCCATAATCTTGTCCATGACTTCCTGGGTCATCTTCTGTTTGGAGACCTGCCTGGTAAGGCTGTCTTTAATCTTGCCCATGCCCTTGTCGACAAATTCCTGCTTGATGTCGTACATGTTGACTTTGTAGCCGGCCATGGCGGCGACCTCGGCGATGCCGTGTCCCATATCACCGGACCCCACTACCGCGATCTTTTTAATGTCTTCAGCTTTCATTGATCAGACTCTCCTGTATATTATTTATTTATTCACCCGTGAATTTGGCTTCGCGCTTCTCCATGAAAGCGGTCATGCCTTCCATGGCATCCTTGGACGTCCCAACCATCTGCGAACCTGCCAGTTCTAACTCAATACCGGCCGCCATATTCGTATCCAGGCCAAGGACAACGGCGTTCAATATGGCTTTAAGAGCTAACGGCGCACGCTTGCTCAGGGCGACAGCGTATTCCTTGGCATCTTTAAGCACTTCTCCCGGTTTCGAAACTTTATTGAGTAGACCCCAATCATAGGCTTCTTTAGCATTGATCCTTCTGCCCATGAGGACAATCTCCAGCGCCCTGGTGCGCCCGACCAGTCTGGGCAGCCTCTGGGTACCGCCCCATCCCGGTATGATTCCGAGGTTGATCTCGGGCTGGCCGAGTGTTGCCTTCTCAGCATCAACCATTACCCTGAAATGGCAGGCCATGGCCAGTTCCAATCCTCCACCCAACGCAAACCCGTTGATGGCAGCCACAACCGGCTTGGACCCCCTCTCGATCCGGTTAAAAACCATGTGGCCCAACCTCGGCAGCCATATGTTCATGGGATCGGCAAAACTGGCAATATCAAAACCGGCGGAGAATGCCTTCTCGCCCCCGCCGGTGATGAGTATGGCACGGACAGATTTGTCATTCTCCAGTTCGGCCATCGCCTTGCCAAGGTTGTCGATCGCCGCATAATTGAAAGGGTTCACCGGTGGCCTGTTAAGGGTAATTATCCCAACCGCACCCTCCCTTTCCAGTATTAGTGTATCGTAAGCCATTAGACCTCCTTGATTGTTTAATTTCGCGCTATATTATAACTTAAATCACCCAATCTTTGCCTGCCCGGGCAACCGGGCGGTGATCCCGCTTAACTCAGGTGAAAGAGCTGACCTGCGGCTATTACCTTTCCATATCGACTATGGTAGTCTTGGTCTGGAAATCGGGTAACAGGG
>Ga0315297_10001070_pt1 | contig 16627 bp, 16 predicted proteins | sample YL17G15_0_MG_FD_203628 | JGI IMG/M metagenome (GOLD analysis project Ga0315297, IMG submission 203628) | Sediment microbial communities from Yellowstone Lake, YNP, Wyoming, USA - YL17G15_0 | ecosystem: Environmental > Aquatic > Freshwater > Lake > Sediment | place: USA: Wyoming | collected... | reverse complement strand
GTTATTAGGCGCAGCCGGGTCAGTTTGCCCCCCTGTGCTGGAATGATCGCCGATAGGCGTTCGATTACGATCTGCGTCGAGCCTGGCTGAACGCGCAAATGCAAGCGGTCTCCAAACATCTGGGCATCTTCCACGTCATCATCCGCCCTAGCAAGCTCACGCAACAGCGGGAGTGGCTCCCCATGCACCTCAAGGATGCGCCCATTTAAGGTTGAACGCAGCTCATCGGGTTTACCCTCAACGAGGATTCTCCCGTTGCGCATGAAAGCAACCCGACTACAGCGACCCGCTTCGTCCATATAGGGTGTGCTGACCAAAACCGCCACCCCCTCGTCCGCCACCAAGCGGATGATCAGCTGCCAAAAGTCCTGGCGGGTTACAGGGTCTACACCAGTAGTTGGCTCATCCAGTAAAAGCACTTTAGGTGAGTGCACCAATGATACTGCCAGACCGAGCTTTTGACGCATCCCACCTGAAAGCTGACCGGCGCGGCGATTTATGAAGCCCGCCAATCCTACAAATTCCAGGATTTCCATGCAGCGTGGCTGCCAGGCTTTTGCTGGGAGACCACGCACTTCAGCAAAGAAACGCAGGTTCTCCAATACGGTCAGCTCCTCATACATTGAAAAGCGCTGGGGCAGGTACCCAAGCTGTGACCTGGCTGAGTCTGTATTCTTGAGCATGTCCACACCGGAAATCTGAATGACTGTGTCTGCGGGGTGTTTGAGCTGGTTAGGCAGCAGGGCACCACACAGCAAACGGATGGTGGTGGTCTTGCCAGCACCATCCGGGCCGATCAAACCGTAGATCTCACCAGCTTCAACCGAAAAGCTGATATCATCCACCGCCCGGGTGGTGCCGAAGGATTTGGAAATATGTGAGGCCAGGATGTGTGGCATGGAGAAATGATCGTCAATCAAGGCTGGTTGAAGGTCACATCGGCTGGCATCCCAGGCTTGAGCAGCCCTTGCGGGTCTTGCACCGCCATCTGGATGGCATACACCGTTGAACTTCGACCCTCCATCGTCTGCACATTGCGTGGAGTGAACTCTGCCTGATCCGCAATCCGGGTTACGGTGGCGGTGAAGCTCTGGTTGGGGAAAGAATCAACGCTTACCTGTGCCTCATCGCCCAGATTCACCTCACCATAGCGATTTTCAGGGAGATATACAGTGATGGTAAGATTTTCTAAATCTCCCAACGTCAGTGCAGAAGCCCCTGCCTGAATCACTTCACCAGGTTCGATGTTGCGTGACAGGACCACACCTAAAACGGGGGCAACTATGGTCAATTTTCCCATCTGAACATCGACCAGATGTAGGGCTGCCTGAGCCTGATCAATGGCACTCTGAGCCTGCGCTACTTTCGACTCAGCCAGGGTCACATTATCCTGAGCCTGGGTCAGTGTAGCCGCTGCAAGCTGAACCTGGAGGGAATCTTTACCCGTCAGGAGGGCATTGTAACGGTCTTGGGCAGTGTCGTAACGCTCCTGAGCCACTGCCAGCCCGGCGCGGGCTTCGAGAATATCGCTGGCTTCCTGGGTGGTTAGGAGCTCGTCATATGCGGTCTGAGCATCATCCAGCTCGGTTTTTGCCGTATCGTATGCTTGCTGGGCTGAGTCAATTAAAGCCTGGTTGTTTTGCATCCTAGAACGATCGAGCACATCCTGAGCATACAAAAATGCTGAACGGGCATGCGCCAAACGGGTTTCGATTGAAGCAAGGTTTGCATAGTTACCTGTCGACATAAGTGTATCAAAAGTCGCCTGCTCAACCTCCAAAGCGGTCCTTGCAGAATTCAATTCACTCAAAGCAGCTGACAGTTGTTCTGCATGGGTAAAGTACCAGACCGGTTGGTTAAATTCAGATGGTACAGGCTGCTGCCAGGCGGCGCTGCGAGCAGGTTGTGCCTGTTGGAGTGCCTGGGCAAGGGTCAGGTCATATTGTGACTGTGCAATTTTCTCGCTATCCAAGGCAGCTGCATAAGATTTTTGAGCAACATCCAACCCTGACTGAGCTGCATCCAGATTGACCTGCGCCTGGTATTGCTGGGCTGCCAGTAATGTGCCATCCAGCCAAAATAATGGGTCACCACCATTAACCCGACTCCCCTCCCTAACAAGCACCTCTGCGATCCGCCCAGAGATTTCAGGGGAGATGGTCACTTCATTTGCCTCCACTGTACCCGACCCTGTCAATACGCTGCTATTCGTCGGCGCATTTTGGTTGGTCACATACCAGTAAACGGCTGCAATAGCCGCCAGCACCAAAATGATGGGGATGATTATGCGTGCAATTTTCATAGTACCTCCTTATTCTTTACGCTTCAATCGAGGCGTTTGCGGAATCGCATAGATGCCAGGCTCATGATCGCCACACCGAAAATTGCCAGAGCGATGAAATCCTCTTTTACTGCGGAAATCCCAACGCCTTTAAGCATCAGTGAACGAATAATGACCAGGTAATAACGTAAGGGGAAGATATACGATATCCATTGTAAGACCTTGGGCATGGCTTCCAGGGGGAAGAAGAATCCTGCCAGGAAAAGGCTGGGCAGCAGCAACATCCAAACCGTGAGCATGGCTTCCTGCTGTGTATTGGCAATAGTGGATGCCAGCAAGCCAATGCCCAAACTGGAAAGTAGAAAGAGCAATGAAGCAGCTATGATCAGCCATAGGCTGCCATTGATCGGCACGTGAAACCAATAATGACCGATAACCAACACTTCAAATGTGTTCAGGAGCGCCAGGATCACATAAGGCAGCAACTTCCCCACCACCAGCTCCCACGGTCGGATAGGCGTGACAATCAGTTGCTCAATGGTACCACGCTCACGCTCACGTACGATGGCACTGGCTGTCAGGATCGAAGTAAGCGCAAACAGGATCATACCGATGACACCCGGGATCATGAAGTAGGCACTGATCAGGTCGGGGTTGTACCACACATTGGTGCTCACCTGAACGGGAGGCTGGATCACTGCTGCCTGACCACGCTTTAATAAACGCTCTTCAAGAACCTGTGTGGAATAAGCCTGGCCAATCAATTTTGCCGCAGAGAGGGCTGTGGAAGCGACTGTTGGATCAGAACCATCCAGAATAAACATCACCTGAGCTGATCCCCCGCCCTGAATGTCATCGCTATACCCAGGGGGAATGATCAGTCCAGCGCGTGCCTGTCCACCATCGATGAGGTCACCCAGCTCGGTTTCAGAGCCTACATCATAAGATACCTTGAAGTAATCGGCTGCACGGTAGGCATCCAATAAGCGGCGGGCTTCAGGACCTCGGTCCTGGTCATATACTGCCAGGGGCACATTGCGTACATCATTTGTGGCAGCATACCCAAGCAGGAAGAGCTGCATTATGGGGATGATCAACACCAGGATAAGGGTGCGTTTATCGCGGCCAATTTGGATGAATTCTTTTCGGATCAGGGAGCGGAGACGGGAATTAAACATGGTTAATCCTATGAATGGTCCATCAATTTTTTTTATTCCGAAGGAACGAGTACCCCATGGAGATAAACATCAATAAAGTATTTCATGGCATCTTCACGAAATCCTTCGGGAGAACCTGGAGCAAGGGCTGCTTCAGTGAGGTAATATCCAAAGAACAGACCCAAAAATGTGCGCAAAACCATAGGCGAAGGGATGGTACGGAGCTGTTCGGGGTAGGATCCCACCAAATGTTCCAGGATCTGCATCCCTTGCGGAAATATACTCGTAAACAGTTGCTGTACATGCACACTTTTAAACTCAACCATCTCGATATACATCAGGTTCATGAAATCTGGACGACCCTCAACCACCTTCAACATGCGCTGAAATGCATCCTGGACCAGATGTTCAAGATTAGTGCCTTGGGCAGCCAGGATTAATGGGAAGACCTGATGATAAGGATGGAAGGCCAGAAAAACCGCTTCGAAGACGGCTTCCTTATTGTCGAAGTGATTGTACAACCCGCCCAGGGCAATATTAGCACCCCTGGCGATCTCACGCATGGAGGTGCCATGATAGCCCTGCTTGATGAAAAGATCATGCGCCGCTTGTAATATGGCCAGGCGGGTTTGTTCTCCCCGTGTACGCGAAGGAATGGTCATAATCGATCCTAAACTTATATAAACGTACGTTCGTTCATATTTTAATCAGGTGGAACATCACTGTCAAGCAAATTAAAAGAAACATCCCACAAGCATAAAGCTTGTGGGATGAATAGGTTTGTCTATGGGGCTATTTTTCGTCACCACCGCCCAGCATTGCCACCGAGCGCAACAACCCAAAGACCAGCAACGCCAACTTTATTCCATCCATGGCGGTGAGGCTGGGAGGCTCTGCCCACTTCTTGGCTCGTTGGATGAATACATACGCTGCCCCCAAGCCGGTCAGCGCACCTACCACTCCACCAATTACCAACACCTTACCCGTCCATGTTGAATCCATCTCAACCAACTCACTAGTATCGATAACCAGATTTTCTTGCATGCTCATGGAATATTTCCTTTCATGATACTAATTTTTCTCAATCGTTTTACTCAAACCAGGCTACACGAGCCATTAAATATCATCTACAGGATGCTTAACAAATCTACCTGGATGGCGCACGACAGCCCAAATGCCCTTTGTCTTTATTATCGGCTGTGTAATCCGGTTGGAGTAATAACTGACCTTATGTTTCGCAATTTCAAAATAAAGCTGAACGATGAGGGCATAACGTGGGGTTATCCGTAAAACAACTGTGATGAGGTAAACAAAAGAGCTCAGGATAATCAGAAAAATGAGGGTAATAAATAAGGAGGGTAGGATCAACCAAATCGTTGAAACATCTGCCCATCGAGACAGGTCAGAAGAAGATTGGGGACCAGTGAAGATTATCAAAAAAGCCACCGTCAATACAAGAAGGACACCAATGAGCATGGGAAGCATGATCTGCCAAAAAACTTCCCGTTTGTGTTTGGCATGCGTCAGGGGGTTGCGCTCAGGAACCAATAACTTGTTTGGGGAATCCATTGTATTCATATTTTAGCATAATATTGTTAAATAGATTAATTTCCCTGCTGCCGTACCACCTCGAATATCAGGATGCTTGCAGCGATGGCAGCATTAAGCGACTCGCTACCACCAGGCATAGGAATATGCACCCTTTCATCAGCCAAAGAGAATGATTCCGGTCCCGCACCGCCAGCCTCCCCACCGATAATTAAGGCTGCAGGAGAATGGAAATCCGCCTGATAGTAAGGGATGCCTGCCGCAGAATCAGCCAGATAAAAGCGCAGTTTGCTGCCAGGGCCTTTTAGAATACGCATGATGCCATCCCAACCTGGTTGGTGAATCGGTAGCCGAAAATGAGCACCCATCCCGGCCCGCAACACCTTGGGGGCGAAGGCATCAGCACATCTGGGCGCGAGCAGCACTGTCTGCACACCAGCTGCGGCTGCCGTGCGCAGGATCGTCCCCAAATTACCCGGATCGCGCAATCCATCCAAGATCAAGACAAAGTCGAGGTTTGTTGGGATAGGTAGGGGATGTAACCCCAGTATAACCAGGATACCCTGGGTAGTCTCCGTCTCGCTGATGACTTTCATCACTGCCTCTGTTACCTGCTCAACTGGCACACCCCGTGCAGCAAAACCATCCAACACGACTTTCCCACGCTCATCCAGCTGGTCAGTGAACAATACTAATTGCGCCTCCCAACCTCCCCCCAGGGCTTCTTCTGCCAATCTCACCCCCTCAATGACAAACGCCTGCCCTGCGCGACGCGCTTTCGCCTGGGTTTGTAACTTGCGGATTGCCACAACCTTGGAATTATGAATGGAAGTGATCATCGTGTTCCTATGCATTCAGAAATACTTGAAATGTTTCCTGGTCAAACAACACCAGGCGGATTATTTTCAGGCAGGAATTGGAGGCTCTATCGATGAAATCCAGGATGCTAGCGCTGGTATATGCCGGTTCAGCATAAGTAATCAGACCGTGATCTCGCACCCATTGGCTGCTCTCCGCCTGGATCACTGGTTCACCACGCCTCACGATGGCTCCTGCCACACCGGCTCCATGTTCCAGATATTTATTGGTGGCATTAACAATTGCATCCACCGTTTCAGAGGTAATATCCGCTTGCCTATTTAAAGTGATTGACCGGATGGAAAAGTGTGAACTTTAAGCGTCTGAATCATTAATCATCCTGAAGTATTAATACCATTTTACCTCACTGTACACGGGTTAGAAAATAAGAACCCGTCTTCGGGTTGAAAACGGGTTCCAAGGAGTTTTGTGTGCAAGCTTGCTATGTGTGGAGGTTATGCGGCTTTTGCCTGATTAGCAACCGCTGCAAATGCCTGTGGGTCTCGCACTGCCAAATCTGCCAGCATCTTGCGATTGATGGCAATTTTAGCAGTCTTCATACCATGCATAAAGCGGCTGTAGGATAAACCATTCAGCCGTGCGGCAGCATTGATGCGGGCAATCCAAAGGTGGCGCAAATCGCGTTTGCGTTGGCGCCGGTCGCGATAGGAATACCATAATGACTTGAGCATGGCCTCATTGGCGCGCCTGTATAGACGATGACGCGTTCCAAATTGACCTGCATTCATCTTGAGGATTTTTTTGTGGTGACGGTGTCGATACGGACCAGTTTTTACACGAGCCATTGTTTTCTCTCCTGTGAACCCCTGGGCGCCGGTAACTCAGAGCTACCAGTTATATGCACCCAACGGCCACACCAAAAGGGTGGATAGGATAGGCTACTCTGCCTTCTTCAGGTAGGGAGCCAGGCGATGGACACGCTTGGTAATGCCGCGTCCTTTGACCGGGATCATTTCGGTGAATTGCTGCTTGACGCGCTTGGGTGTACGGCGGCGCATGTGGCTCTTGCCACCCTTGGTGCGCACCAAAATACCCGTCCCGGTGACACGGAAGCGTTTCGAGGTCGCCTTATGGGTCTTGAGTTTGTATTTCGTAGTTGTTTGCTTACGAGGCACGGCTAAAACTCCTTTTCACACAAAACCCCTTTGGGGGGGCAAATACACAAACCTCGGGAGGTTTGCACGTCCACGCCCGCGGGGAAATTATAATAAACTATAGATTTGGCTTACTTTTTTTTGTCTTGGAAGGAGCCAGAACCATTACCACACTGCGGCCTTCCATCATAGGCGCTTGTTCAATTGAGGAAACGTCTGCCAGCACTTCCGCAACTTTTTTTAAGTCAATCAGCGCCAGGTTCACATAATCAATCTCGCGACCCCGAAAACGTACGCGCACCCTTACCTTGTTGCCATCTTCCAACCATCCCCGGGCATCCTTAACCTTGAAACCCTGGTGGTAGATGTTGGTTTTAGGCCTAAGGCGGATCTCTTTGACTTCGATCTTGGTCTGAGCGCGGCGCGCTTCACGTTCCTTTTTAGTTTTTTCGTAGAGGAATTTCCCAAAGTCCATTACCCGGCATACAGGTGGTTCGGAATTGGGGGCTACCTCTACCAGGTCCAGGTCGGCTTCATTGGCCAAGCGGGTTGCCTCCTGTATGGAGACCACGCCTATATTCTCGTTATTGGCACCGATCAACCGGACTTCTTTGACTCGAATAGCCTCATTGATTCTATATTGGGTCGCGCTGATATGTTACTCCTCTCAAGACAGACGGTTAATATCGCTAAATGCCATTTTTATGGCATTTAGCGTGCACGATGATACCATAGTTTGCGCATTATCGTCAACATTTTTGGAGAAATGGCGCACGATAAGCGAGAAAGTAGAAAACCAGGAAACTTCCTCATGTGAGGGTCTGCTTTTACGCTCCATACTATAACATTATTGAAAATATCATCCGCGTAGGGGCGGCTCGAGAGCCGCCCCTACGACCCTTTCTTGCTACAAATCTCGCGAACGGTGACCGATCCGGTTCTTTGCCAGTTTAATGAACTCATCCACCGGCATGCCATCCGTACGAGAACCATCCCGCTTACGTAATGAGACCATCCCTTCCGACATCTCTCGGTCACCCACCACCAGCATGTATGGCACCTTGAAAAGCTGTGCCTGGCGGATTTTGGCGTTCATGCGGTCGTTGCTTAGGTCAGCCTCCGCCCTGATACCCTGTTCTTTCATCTGGCTCACCAGGCCCAAGGCATAATCATTATGGGCGTCGGTGATGGGTATCAAGCGCACCTGGTCAGGTGAGAGCCAGACGGGAAAGTTGCCGGCGTAATGTTCGAGCAGGAAGCCGATCATGCGCTCGTGTGTACTGAGCGGGGCGCGGTGGATGCACAGGGGCGTTTCTTCCTGCCCATCGCGGTTGATGAAGGTCAGGTTGAAGCGCCCTGGTTGGGCAAAATCCACCTGGTTGGTCGCCAGGGTGAACTCCTTGCCGATCACCGACCAAATCTGCACATCGATCTTCGGCCCGTAGAAGGCGGCTTCATCTGGCACCTCTTCATATGGTACATTACCATTGTCCATTGCCCGGCGTACCATCTCTTCCGTCTTGAGCCAAAGGCGCTCGTTATCCACATATTTCTTGCCCAGACCATTTTTATGGTGGGTGCTCAGGCGCATGATGTACTTGTCAATGCCAAAGATGTTGAAGTATTTGTGGTAAAGGTCGATCACACCCATGAACTCCTGCTCGAACTGTTCTTCGGCACAGTACATGTGGGCATCGTTCATCTGCATCGAACGCACGCGCATCAGCCCAAACAGCTCTCCGCTTTTCTCAAAACGGTAACATGTGCCATATTCCGCCAGGCGGATGGGCAGATCGCGGTAGGAGCGCGGCTTGCTGGCAAAGATCTTATGGTGCATGGGGCAGTTCATCGGCTTTACGTAGTACTTCACGCCTTCCAGTTCCATGGGTGGGTACATGCTCTCGGCATAATAGGGCAGATGACCCGAATGCAGGAAGAGGTCCTCTTTGGCCAGGTGTGGGGTGCGCACGCGCAGATAGCCGGCTTCGTCTTCCTTCTCTTTGGCCAACTTTTCTAGCTCATCGATAATGACACCGCCACGTGGCAACCAGAGCGGCAGCCCCGGTCCTACCTCTTCGTCGAAGGTGAAGATTTCCAGCTCCTTACCCAGTTTGCGGTGGTCACGCTTCTTGGCTTCCTCGATCTGCCACAGGTATTCTTCCAGCTCCTTGGAGGTCTTCCAGGCGGTGCCGTAGATACGCTGCAGCATGGGATTGTGTTCATCCCCACGCCAGTAAGCGCCCGAAACCTGCATCAGCTTGAGGGCAGACGGGTTGATCTGCCCGGTATGATCCACATGTGGACCCCGGCACAAGTCGGTGAAGGTATCAGAAGTGTAAATTGAGATCTCCGGCTTTCCCTCTAGCGGATTACCATATTCATCATGACCACCCTGCTCGAGCCCATCGATAAGCTCCAGCTTATAGGGCTGGTCCTTGAATACCTGGCGCGCTTCATCCGCTGAAATGACCTGCCGATCGAACTTGTGATGCCCAGCGATGATCTGGCGCATGCGTTTTTCGATCTTTTCCAGGTCTTCAGGGGTAAGGGGCCGCGGTAGGTCGAAGTCATAATAAAAGCCGTTCTCGATGGGAGGTCCGATCGTGTACTTGGCCTCAGGGAACATCTCGAGCACTGCTTCTGCCATGACATGCGCCGCTGAGTGGCGGATGCGATAAAGCTCCGAGTCTTCGTAACGTTCTTTCATGTGTTCTGCCATTCATGCCTCCTTGTGTATTAGTCATTAGGGGGGGATGATCTTCCCCCGAAGCAATCTTCAAGCCTCATTTTCGGGAATGTTTCGAAGGAAGAACAACGTCCGCACAGGTTTTTAAAGAGCACTTCGCTCAGTTTGATGTCATCGTGGGGAGTGATTTTCGCATGAATCAATCTCAATCGTGAATGTTGGAGATTGCTTCGGCAAAAAGCGTTCCATCGCTCACATAAACCGTTCTTCATCACTCGCAAAGTACGCTCGTGATGCTGCGTCGCATAAAAGGCTCCTTGATGCTTCGACAGACAAAGAACATCTGCCCACGGTCGCAAAGAATGTGCCTCTTTATCGCTCGAAAAGAACGCTCGCGATACTGCGTCGCATAATGCGCTCCTTGATGACAAAAAAACTCTCGCCCAACTGGGGCGAGAGAAATCTCACGCGGTTCCACCCAGATTTATATCCAAACCATTGGATATATCTCTTTGAACCTGTAACGGGGTCAACCGTTCGCCTTACTTGTTGGGCGAGTCTGAGCGCAACCAAAAAACGGTTGCACAATGCTCGCCCCTACGTTGGGGCTTACGCTCACGGGTGGTTTTCACTGGCATAATCCCGAAGGAGATTTTCAGCCTCCGATCTCCTGTCTCTGGCGGACACTCACCAACTACTCGTCCCGGTCAACGCGGTATTAAGATGGCGGGAATTATACTACTTTTTCTCCGAATTTCTAGGTCTATCCATATCTCATTTAAATTTCCCTTCTCAAACATGCATTCCCATGTTAAACTCAATACGCTTCATATAAACCCGGCGCTCTCGCAGGAGGGCGTCTTTTTCTGCAGGAATAATAGATGGACATCATTCTCACTGGCTCAGTGGCTTTTGATTACCTAATGACATTTCCGGGCTATTTCCGGGACCATATCCTGCCCGAAAAGCTGGATTCGATCAGCCTGTCTTTTCTAGTTGATTCCTATAGCAAACGCCGCGGCGGCATTGCACCCAACATCGCCTACACCTTGGCTCTACTAGGTGAACAGCCACATATTATGGCGACTGTTGGGGAAGACTTTGTTGAATACCGCGGTTGGTTGGAAAGTAAAGGGGTTGACACCTCAATGATGAAGGTGATCCCTGGGTCGGTCACAGCCTCATTCTTTTGTAACACCGACCGGTCCAATAATCAGATCGCCAGCTTCTTCCCAGGCGCAATGGGCTGCGCCACCCAGCTTTCATTTAAAAAATTGGAAGGCAAGCGACCTGACCTGGTAGTGATCTCACCCAATGACCCCGAGGCGATGAAGCAATACGTGGTCGAATGCCGCGAACTGGGTATTCCCTACCTGTATGACCCAAGCCAGCAGATCGTACGCCTGACAAGTGAAGAGTTGCGAACGGGCATAGAAGGCGGGTTAGCATTGTTTGTCAATGACTACGAATTTGGGCTGGTTCAGAAAATGACTGGATTATCCCCTCAGGACATGCTGCAAAATCTACAGTTTATGGTGGTGACTTGTGGAAGACATGGATCAACTGTTTATTCCAGGGAAAAGGAATATCGTATCCCGGTGGTCCCGCCTGAGCATATTGCTGATCCTACTGGTGTAGGAGATGCGTACCGCGGGGGCTTCCTGACCGGTTACAGCCACATCCTGGACCTGGAAACATGTGCGCAGATGGGCGCACTAGCAGCAACCTATTGCCTGGAGCAGGAAGGCACCCAGGGGCATGCCTACACCCTGGACGAATTCATCAAACGCTTCAGGCAACACTTTGATGACCGTGGGCAGCTCGATAAATTACTTCTTAAATAAATTTGCAGTAATTTTGATCAAAGAGAAGGGAGAAAGTTATGCACAACTATGACATAAAAGACGGTAAACTGGCAGAAGGTGGGCGCAGACGGATTGATTGGGCAGAACGTGAGATGCCCGTCTTACGCCTGATCCGTGACCGATTTGCCAAGGAGCGCCCCCTCAATGGTATTCGCATGTCAGCCTGTTTGCACGTCACCACAGAGACTGCAAACCTGGCACAGACCCTCCATCTGGGAGGTGCTGATCTGGTCTTGACAGCATCGAACCCTCTCTCCACACAGGATGATGTGGCTGCGGCGCTAGTCAATATCTATGAGATTCCCACCTTTGCCATCAAGGGTGAGGATAATGTCACGTATTACAAGCACATCCAGGCTGCATTGGACCATGCCCCACAAATCACCATGGACGATGGAGCCGATTTGGTGAGCACCCTGCACAAGGAACGCCGCGACCTGCTCAAGAACGTGATGGGTGGGACCGAGGAAACCACCACAGGGGTGATCCGCTTGCGTGCCATGGCAGCGGATGGTGCATTGACCTTCCCGGTCATTGCAGTGAACGATGCCCAGACCAAGCACTTATTTGACAATCGTTATGGAACTGGTCAATCCACTATTGATGGGATCGTGCGTGCCACCAACGTCCTGCTAGCGGGTAAGGTCTTCGTCATCGCCGGTTATGGGTGGTGTGGTCGGGGTCTGGCTATGCGCGCACGCGGTATGGGTGCCAATGTGGTCGTCACAGAAGTAGACCCGCTACCCGCTCTGGAGGCTGTGATGGATGGTTTCAGGGTATTGGAAATGAGCGAAGCTTCCAAGATTGGGGATATCTTCGTGACCGTCACAGGTGATCTAAACGTGATTGACCAACCCCATTTCGAGGTCATGAAAGATGGAGCCATCATCGCCAACTCAGGACACTTCAATGTGGAGATTAATATCCCGGCGCTCGAGAAAATGAGCAAGGAAAAACGGCTGGTACGCCAATTCGTGGAACAGTACGTATTGGAAGATGACCGCAGAATCAACCTGCTGGGAGAGGGACGCTTGATCAACCTGGCAGCCGCCGAAGGCCATCCAGCCAGCGTGATGGACATGTCATTTGCCAACCAGGCCTTGAGCGTCGAATATATGGTCAAAAACGCCGATAAGCTGGAAAAGAGGGTTTACGGTGTTCCAGGTGAGATCGACCGCGAGATCGCCCGTCTAAAACTGGATGCCATGGGTATAAAAATCGATGAGTTAACCCCCGTTCAGGTGAAATATCTCAACTCTTGGGAAGAAGGTACGTAATTCCAGCAATACAAGTCAAACATAACAAGGACATAACCTGGAAAAGAAAAGCCGCATGAATGTTGAACCAGTCACCTTGATGGGAAAAATCGTGCGGCTTGAACCACTTTCTGAGGCGCACGTACCCGACCTGGCAAAAGTGGGCCTGGAGCCGGAAATCTGGTACTTTATGCGTTACGGCAAGGTCGAGACTGAAGCTCATTTGGGTGCCTGGGTGCGAGAGTTGCTCGATTTTCAAGCCCAAGGCACTGACCTGCCATTTGCGGTGATACATCTGGCTTCGGGGCAGGCTATTGGGGGCACACGCTATCTACACATCGATCCTCCCAATCGCTCGCTTGAGATTGGTGGCACGTGGTACGGGTTGGAATATCAAGGCACAAAGGTCAATTCTGAGTGTAAATACTTAATGCTCAAACACGCCTTCGAGAGATTGGCGTGTATCCGGGTGTGGTTCAAGGCGGATACGCGTAATCAGCGCTCGATTCAGGCATTGGAACGCATCGGTGCAATCCGAGAGGGGGTGCTTCGCAATCACATGGTTCTGCCAGATGGCTTCATCCGGGATTCAGTAGTATACAGCCTGCTTCCAGAAGAATGGCCTCAGGTAAAGCAGAAACTGGAAGCAAAAATATCCGCTTGGTAATAACAACGGTTTTACCGTTACAATAACGCCACTATTCCCTTTGCTTTTCTTTACAAAACCCAAGCCTACATGCTACAATGAGAATCGAGATTATTAATCAATTTTTTGGTGGGATTCCACCGCTATTAAATCTTCAAGAGAATAACTACATATGAGTGATAAAAAACTTCGCATCGTCCCACTGGGCGGTTTGGGAGAAGTTGGTAAAAATATGATGGCAGTCGAATACGGCGAGGATATCCTCGTCATCGACGCCGGGCTGATGTTCCCTGAAAACGACATGCTGGGGATTGACTATATCATACCGGATTTCCAATACCTTCTGAATAAGCCCAAGAATGTATGCGGCATCATAATTACACACGGTCATGAAGACCATACCGGTGCCATACATCACCTGATGGAACAGATCAATGCCCCAATTTATGCCACGCCTCTAACGCGTGGCCTGGTGGAGCTCAAGCTTTCGCGTGGAGGGTTGCTTAACCAGGTGAGCCTGAACACTGTTAAAGCAGGGGAGATGGTCCAGATCGGCCCGTTCAAGGTTGAATTCTTCCATGTATGCCATTCCATCCCCGATGGGGTTGGGTTGGGTATTGGCACGCCGGAAGGTTTGATCATCCATTCCGGTGACTTTAAATTTGACCACACCCCGGTGGATAGCTGGCCGACTGATTTCGCCAAGCTGGGGGAGTTTTCAGGGCGAGGGGTGCTGGCGCTGATGGCAGATTCAACCAATGCAGACAAGCGCGGCTGGACACCCTCTGAACGGGTGATAGAACCGGCGTTAGATCAGGTATTCCGGACCGCACCAGGACGCATTATCGTGGCTACATTTGCCTCAGTAATCTCCCGTATGCAACAGGTAGCAAATATTGCCATCAACCATGGGCGCAGGATGGCATTCGTCGGTACCAGCATGACTGAGAACGCCCGCATCTCACGCAAGCTTGGTTACCTGGAAATTCCAGACAACTTGCTGGTGAGTGTTGAACAAGCTATGAAAATGAAACCCAATGAAGTCGTGCTCATGTGCACAGGCTCTCAGGGCGAGCCTTCCTCCATCCTCGGCAGGTTATCAACCGGTACGAACCGGCAATTTGACTTGGTGTCTGGGGATACAGTAGTGCTCTCATCGCACCCGATCCCGGGCAATGAGGAGAGTGTGCACCGCACCATCAACCGTCTCTTCAGGCGGGGTGCCAATGTCATCTATGATGCTATTGCACCGGTGCATGTTTCTGGGCATGCCAGTCAGGAAGAAGAGAAATTACTGATCAATCTGGTCAAACCCAAGCACTTCATCCCCATTCATGGAGAGTTACGCCACCTACATCAACATGCAGACCTGGCACGCGAGCTAGGAATACCAACTGAACGAGTGGCAACAATTGAGAATGGGCATACCATCGAATTCTTGCATGGGAACATGAATCTTGGTGAGCGCATCCCGGGCGGGTACGTTTTCGTGGATGGTGCCGGGGTGGGAGATATCGGCCCCAGCGTTGTGCGCGAACGGGAAGCACTGGCGCGTGACGGGATCGTTCTGGTTAACCTGGCAATCGACCGCAATACCTCCAAGCTGCGGGAGGAACCAGAGATCATCACGCGCGGCTTCATAATCATCCGTGATGCAGAAGTACTTATGGCTGGGATGAGCAAATTAATCAGCGAGACAGTTCGGCGAGGTAACGGAGATTTAAAAGAAGACCTGCGGAATACATTGATGAGTTACATCTACAACGAAACCAAACGCCGCCCAATGATCTTCATCACCACCAGTCGAGAGTAAAAAAGCGGGTGAGCAACACCCGCTTATCCAATCCATGGGGTAAATTACCTGGGTAGAAAGGTAACCACAATAAGGATCGTTGCTAGTAGAATAAGAACGATCGAGGTTACCCACGCCAGGATATTAAAAATCCGCCCGTTGATGAATTTACCCATCAATCGTTTGTCGTTGATTAGCACCAGCATGATAATCAGAATAACCGGCAACAGCACCCCATTAAATGTTTGGCTGATCAGCATTGCCTGTATCAGAGACTGGATTGGCAGCAGAATTATGGCAGCGCCTAAAATGATCAGCGCAGTGAAGATACCAAAGAAAATAGGCGCATCTTTTAAGTCACGGCTGACGCTGTTTTCCCAGCCAAAAGCCTCGCACACTGTATAGGAGGTGGAGAGAGGCAGGATGGCAGCGGAGAAAATTGAAGCATTCAGCAATCCCAAAGCAAACAGGGTAGACGCATATTTCCCTGCCAGGGGGCCAAGTGCCGCGGCGGCATCTTTGGCCGTTTCGATATTCAGCCCACTCTTATAAATCGTGCTAGCGCAGGCAATGGTTATAAATGAAGCCACAACGACAGCGAAAAGTGATCCGACAATCACATCCACTCGTTCGTAGGCGTAATCCTTGATCTGAATGCCCTTATCGACGATGGAGGATTGCTGGTAGAACTGCATCCAGGGGGCAATCGTGGTACCAATAATGGTCACAAATATGGTTACATAACCCACATCCAGATGGAAGCTTGGGGTAGCGAAAGCCTGACCCACTTCTGACCAGCTGGGAGCCGAGAGTACACCAGAGGCAATATAGGCCAAATAGATCGCGCTGGCTACCAGGAAAACCCGCTCGACGATTTTATAACTCCCCTTTACGATTAATAACCATACGGCAATCGCAGCCAAGGGGACCGAGATATACTTGCTGACCCCAAATATCTCCATGCTGGCAGCTACACCAGCAAATTCACTGACTGTGTTCGCCAGGTTGACAAATAACAATAATGCCAGAACCAGCGCAGTCACTCTGACACCCATCCGCTCACGGATCAGGTCTGCCAGTCCCTTGCCGGTGACGACGCCCAAACGGGCACTCATCTCCTGAACGATGATGAGCGCAATTAGGACAAGCGGCATCATCCACAACAATGAATAACCATAACGGGCACCTGAAACTGAATATGTCGTAATCCCACCTGCATCATTATCGACATTCGCAGTGATAATGCCTGGTCCTACTACGGCAAATAGTAAAGCCAGGCGTAGTCGCAATGGTTTTATACGTTGCCACACATTCATATTCACCAGCCTCTAGTTAACGATTGATGTTAGACAGCTTATTTCCCTGGAGGATCCAAATCTTATGATTATTGATAAAAACGCGGCAGGCGCTTCTTCCAGGCGGT
>Ga0315297_10001064_pt1 | contig 16677 bp, 13 predicted proteins | sample YL17G15_0_MG_FD_203628 | JGI IMG/M metagenome (GOLD analysis project Ga0315297, IMG submission 203628) | Sediment microbial communities from Yellowstone Lake, YNP, Wyoming, USA - YL17G15_0 | ecosystem: Environmental > Aquatic > Freshwater > Lake > Sediment | place: USA: Wyoming | collected... | reverse complement strand
CGCCACCATGCCGGCCACGAAGTCCGTGTCTATGTCCGTCCCTTTCTTCCTGAGCTCCGCGCCGAAAAGCGTGAGTATTTCATTGGTGTATGAGACCGCCAGCGGCAGCCTGTTGTTCGCGGCCAGCTTGGTGAACTCCGCGGTGGCGAAGTTCGTCCTGAAGACCGGGACCGGCACCTTGATTTTTTTGTAAAGTATGCTATCGTCCGTCTCCTCCGCCTTCTGCTGCTCCGTTTGGAAGACCGTCTCTTTGTAGAATTTCTCTACGATATCGCCCGCCCTCTTGTCCGCGCCCTCTCCGAGCACTATCCGCCCTTCCTTGCTCGAGTCTATCTGGAAGCTTTTGTCCTGCGTCCAGGTGTTTTCTATCACCGTGAGGAATTCGGGATTGTAGACCACCCCGAAGTCTTTCCCTGCCCGCTTTCCGGAGCCCTTCTCCAGGGCCGGTATGATCACGCTCTCGGTCGTTCCGGGCGTGACCGTGGACTTGATGACAAAAACATGGAACTTGTCCGCTGCCTTCAGGGCGGCGCCGCAGGCCTCGCTCGCTTTTATGACGTATGAAAGGTCGTACTTGTGGTCTTTGCCTACGGGCGTCGGGACTGCCATGAACGATATGTCAGAATGCGTTATCGCCTTTTTGATGTCGAGCGTCGTGTTATGCCCGTCAAGGCCCGCAAACGCGTCTTTGATGACATCATAGAATATCACGTCGTGCCCGGCGCGGGCGAACGTGGTACCTATCCTCTTCCCGACCTGGCCTGAACCTATTATAGCTATGTTCATGAAAAACACTTTCCATATTTCACGGAGTTTTTCAGGCAGTTCAACCTGCCAACGTTAATTATGTTGAACTTCATTACGCGACCGCCTGATGATAAGTCTGGGCGCGAGCAATAAATATCTCACCTTTATCCTACTTTATGCTACTTTTAAATACCTTATGTCCACAACTTTTATTAGGTCGATGTTGTGAAGCAGAAGCTTTCGATAACGCTTGAAAAGGGCCTGCTGAAAGAGGCCGAATCGCTTATAGACGGGCTCAACATAAGGAATACGTCGCAAGCCATAGAGTTCCTTCTGCGCCGCTCTCTGCAGGACAAGAAGACCGCCGTGATTTTGGCGGGCGGCGACCCGAAAAAACTGATGAGCGACGGCGTTTACCGGCCGTTGATGAGCATCAGCGGGAAAACCCTGATAGAGCGGAACATAGAGGCCATCCGCAAGGTGTTCAAGAACATTATAATCGTTGGCCAAGCGCCCGTCATAACCGAGCTGTTCAAGGTCTTGGGCGATGGTTCCGGCCTTAATGTCAACATAACTTATCTCGAAGAGAAGGAAACGCTCGGTTCTGCCAAAACGCTTGAAGTCGCCAAGAAAATGATCAATTCGACGTTCCTGTTTTTGCCGTGCGACCACTACTTTGATTTTGACGTGGGGGAGTTGATGAAGTTCCACCTCGCGCAGGAAAGCGTGGTCACGTTGTCCGTTTTCAACAAGACGAACTTCGACTGGCCTGTCGCCATCGTTGAGATGGACGGTTACCGCATAACCGGCTACGATGAGCACCCGAAGAAGCCGAAGACGCATTTGAGGAGCATGCTCATCGGGATAGCCGAGCCTTCCATATTCAACCACATACCTTCCGGCGTCCTGACCTGGAGCCTCCAGGAGAACGTGTTCCCGAAGCTTGCCGGGAACGGCCTGATGTGCGGTTATCCGATATCGGGCAACTGGGTCAACATCCGCTCCAGGAAGGACGTCGAACTGATAAAGCGCCTGCTACCCTGACGGGCATCAGTAGAGCCAGTCGCTGTCGATGAAGACCTTCTTCGGAAGCAGGAAGGGCAGCTTTGTCCCTGCAAGGAACACGGCCTTTCGCGCAATCCTTGAGAAAAATATCTTCGGCCCGAAGTGCCTTTCAAGCGACCTGTTGTATTTGGTTGTGTCAAGCTTGCTGCCCGCCAAAAGGTCGGCTGCCGTCATCCCCCAAATGATGCCTCCGCCGCTCCACGGCTTGGTCAGCCCTGCCGCATCCCCGCACAGGGCGAAACGTTTGTCCTTCGACACGACAAGGCCCTCCGGGATTATGGCCGAATGCATCCCTAACGATTTCGCACGCCTGAACATTTTCTTCACGCGTTCTGGCCGTTCCAGCGCGCCCACTTCGACCGTGTCGCCGCGCGGTATCTTCCACTTGAACCCGTTTTGCGTGGGCGCGACCTCGACGAAGTTCCTTTTGTCCTTCCTTTTGAATACCGCATAGATGCCCAGCCTGATTGACGGGTTGCCGGCCTTGGCATAGCTCCTTACCAGCGAATTGGCCCCGTCGCAGCCTATTATGCGATCGAACTCCTGGACCGCCGTCCGCCCGCCGTTCTCCGCGACCAGATGGGGTTTGGACCTTCCGGGCGCTATTATTTTTGTCACGCGATGGCCGGTTTTTATCTTGGCGCCCGCCTTTTCGGCCAGGTCTGCCACGTACCTGTCCAACTCTCCGCGCTTTAACGCCAGCATCGGATGGCTGAACTCCGCCGTCACCTTCTTTTTTGGGAACCTTATTACGGTCGTGTCTATCCTGTTTTCTATAAGGGTATCGTTGCGCGGTATGAAATTCCAAAGTCTTTCGGAGACCAGGCCCGAGCACGGCTTGCCGCCTATTTCGCTTTTGGCCTCAAAGACCGTGACGTCATGGCCGCAGTTGGCCAGCTTGTACGCTAGGTACGCGCCGTTCACGCTGCAACCGACTATTCCCACTCGCATAACATCCACTTGCGCCTGCGGTGTCAAGGACCACTATCTAAAGCTGGTAGCTTGTTGATTATTGGTGTGTCCTTGAACACGCATGAATTCCACTGCTCAATCAACGGTGGAGTTCACGCTGTTTAAAAATTGCAATACTTATATAGTTAACCGAAATAAGAAACTTAAAGTGTTGTTATGGAGAGGTACAAGCTCCTGATGTTGCTCCCGGCCGCAATACTGCTGCTCTCGCTGGGCTATATCGGCTATCTCATTACGGGACCGGGCCTGCAGCTTGACATAGACCTCAAGGGAGGCACGCAAGTGTCGTTGGATTCTTCCCAGCCCCTTGACATGGCCAACATCGAGAAGCTGCTTTCTGAATACCATCCGAGCGTGCGCAGCGCGCGCGGCCTTACGGGCTACACGACCATCATAGACGTCAGCGCGGAGTCGAACGCGACCGGAATAATAGAAGCGTTGAAAGCCGGCGGCTACTCCTTTGACTCCTACTCTTCGCAGACCGTGGGCCCCGCGCTGGGCGCCAGCTTCTTTGCGCAGGCGCAGCTGGCGCTCGTGCTCGCGTTCCTTTTCATGGCCGTCGCCGTGTTTATCGTCTTCCGCATACCTACGCCGAGCTTCTACGTGATACTTTCCGCGTTTGCTGACATAGTGGAAGCCTTTGCGGTGTCGCAGTTCCTTGGGATAAAACTGTCGCTTGCGACGTTTACCGCCCTGTTGTTGCTCATCGGCTATTCGGTCGACACGGACATACTGCTGACCACGCGCGTGCTCAAGTCCGAGGGCGAGATAAACGACAAGATCAGGCGCGCCATCAAAACGGGGATGACCATGCTCGCCACCACGGGTGTGGCTTTGATCGCCCTCTTCGTGATGAATGCTTCTTCCGTCATGACGCAGATAGCGTCTGTCCTCTTGATCGGTCTCGTGTTCGACGTCCTTAATACGTGGATAACCAACGCGGGGCTGCTGCGTTGGTATATTGAAAGGAAAAACAGGGCGGTCAAATGAAGTTCAACATTATCCGTTTCGCCATGTTGAACTGCTGCATGAACAGAAAGTTCATGCGCATAGGAAACGTAAAACGTTTCCTCTGCCTGAAAAACTATGTAAAATGTGGAAAGTGTTTTTCATGAACACAAAACTCCTGAAGGATTGGCGCATCGTGCTCTTCGTTGTTCTGCTTATAGGTTCTTTGATAGCCATCGCCCCGTCAACCGAGAAGTCCGTGATTGTCAAGTCCGTTTCGGCTGACAGCCCGCTCTACGGGAAGCTGGCGGTCGGCGACAGGCTTGAATGGATAAACGAGCGTACGATAGCGACCCCCGACGACATCGCGCCTTTTGAGGACTTCGTCGGCACGCTCCGCTTCGTCCACAACGGGAAGCTCGATTTGGCCGACATCAAGACGCCAGGCCTCGGCCTGGCCCTTGAGGAACGTACGTTCAGCAAGATTAAGTTCGGCCTCGACATAGTGGGCGGCACGCGCGTGCTCCTTGAGCCGAAAGGCAATGTTACCGCTGATATTATACAGCAAACGATCGCCACGCTGCAGACGAGGATCAATATCTACGGCCTGAAGGAGGCCAAGTTCCAGGCCGTGAACGACGTGATCACGGGCAAAAAATACGTCCAGATAGAGATGACGGGCGGCAGCCGCCAGGAGATCGATTCGCTGCTGGCGAGGCAGGGCAAGTTCGATGCAAAGATGCCGAAGGTTGTCCTTTTGACTGACGGCCGCGGGGAACTGCTGAACAGGACCGTAGCGGTGTCCGGCGGCTCCCTGACGGTCGACGGCAAGCCTTACGCCGTTAACGACACGCTTGTGGTAAGCGGCGTCCCGTTCCAGGTCCTCAACCTGAGTTCGAGTTCCGTGACTTTCCTGGCCACCGTGCTGACCGGGAATGACGTCACGTCCGTGTGCATAACCGAACAGGCCGGCATCTGCGCCTCGCGTATAACCAAGTTACAGACCGGCTACCAGTTCATGTTCCAGATAACCGTATCGGATGACGGCGCTCGGAAGTTCGCCGACGTCACGCGCGGCATGCGCCAGATTGTCGAGCCCACCACGGGTGAAAGCTATCTTGAAAGCAAGATCTACTTTTACATAGACGACAATCCCATAACCGAGCTCAACGTCGGCGCCGACCTTGCGGGCCGCGCCCTGACCGATCCGTCCATCAACGGCTTCAGGAAGACGCGCGATGAGGCCGTGAAGGAAAAGCTGGCGTTGCAGTCCATCCTCCAGTCGGGCTCGCTGCCTGTCACGCTTGAGGTCACGCGCGTGGACCAGATATCCCCCACCCTTGGCGCGGGCTTCCTGAAGTCCGCCGTCCTGTCAGGTGCGTTGGCCGCGCTCGGCGTGATTGCCGTGCTTTTCGTCCGCTACAGGAAACTAAAGCTCGCGCTGCCCGTGGCGTTCACGGCGATAAGCGAGGTGATAATGATCTTGGGCGTGGCCGCCACCATCAGCTGGACCATAGACCTTGCCTCCCTTGCCGCCATAATCGCGACCGTCGGTACGGGCGTTGACGCGCAGATAATGATAATCGACGAGATGCTCATGGGCGCGCATCACAAGATCTATACGGCCAAGGAACGGATTAAGCGGGCGTTCTTCATAATCTTCGGCTCCGCCTCGACCGTCATAGCCGCCATGCTGCCCATGGCCATAATCGGAATAGGCGCCATGCGGGGCTTCGCCATAGTGACCATGATAGGGGTGCTCATCGGAATATTCATAACGCGGCCCGCCTTCGGAAAGCTGGCCGAGATCATTCTCGCAAAGGACATCGAATCCGAGAAGCAGCAGTGATTTATTTCTTCAATTTAAGTATTGCTTTTGCGAGGTCGCCCTCGCTCTTGAGCGCTTCCTTTGCCGCGTGTTCGCTCGCTCCGGTTTGCTCCATGACCATATTGACATCGCCTTCTGAGAACCCTGCCGGCCGCTCCGTCACTTCCCCCGCTATCTGAAAGGTGGCCGTCCCGCCCATCTTTATCTTGGTGACCTGCGGGCTTGAGATTAATATGTCCTTGTCCTTCGTTCTGATGACGACCTCGGTGGCTTCCAGTTCTTCGGAGGCTATCCCCATCTGCTTCATCATCTTCTCCATCTGCCGCTTGTCCATCCCGCCGAACATGAAAATTCTTTAACCGCCGCATGAATAAAAGCTTATGCTGGAACTGCTGCTTGCCGTGGCGCTTGGCGTCCTGCTTGGCGTGCTTGCCGGCCTGCTGCCGGGCATCCACCCGAACACGTTGATACCCGTCCTGCTGGCCGCTTCCGCCTTTCTTGGCCCGCTGCCTGCCGCATTGGTGCTCGTTGTAGCGGGCGTATTGAATCTTTTCCTGAACTTCATACCGTCCGTTCTGCTCGGCGCGCCCGAAGAGACCACGGCATTGTCGGTCTTGCCGGGCCATCGCCTTCTCCTTGAAGGCCGGGGCCACGAGGCGGTCAAGCTTATGACGATTGGCGCGCTCGGAACCACCGTATCCGCCGCCCTTCTTTTACCGCTGTTCTCGGCTGTCGTTCCCTCGCTCTATGCCGCCTCGCGGCCGCACCTTTGGTGGCTGCTGTCTGCGGTCCTGTTTTACATGGTTGCCAGCGAAAGGAAACCGCGGCCGGTTTTCTTCGCCCTGCTGACCGTCTCCTTGTCCGGGGCGCTTGGCGTGTTGGTATTGGACCATTTCTCCGAAAGCATGCTTTTCCCGATGTTGTCCGGCCTGTTCGGCCTGCCAATGCTGCTGATAAGCATCAGGAAAAAGGTGAAGCTGCCGGAAACCGTAAGTTTTGAGGAAGAGCCGCTATCGAAAGGCTTTGTCCTGTCGGGCATCGCCACCGGCACGCTTGCCGGCATATTGGCCGGCCTGCTCCCGGGGGTGGGCACCTCGCAGGCGGCCGTCCTTGCCCAGCTTGCTTCGGAGCGCTCGAAGGAATCCGCACGGAAGTTTTTGATAGCGCTGGGCGGGGTGAACGCCGCGGACGTCATGTTCTCCTTCTTTGCGCTCTGGCTCATTGGCAACCCAAGGAGCGGATTGGCCGTGACGGTCGGCAAGCTGATTGCAACCACGCAGCAGAACTTCTTTGCCGTTATCTTCGCGGTGCTGTTTGCCGCGGGCCTCGGCGCCTATCTGACGTTAAGGCTCTCCCGCAAGGCGGTGTTCTGGATGCGCCGTTTTGATTACCAAAGATTGTGCCTTTATACCGCCGCGTTCATTGCGCTGCTCGTTCTTCTTTTCACAGGACTTCCCGGTCTTGCGATCCTTGCCGTTTCGACCGCAATAGGAATGGTCCCCAACCTCACAGAAGTGCGGCGCAGCCTCGCCATGGCCTGCCTGATCGTGCCGACTATTCTTTTTTTCTTGTAAGACCGCTACCCTTTCACGAACTTCCCGAGTTCCCCGCCCTTTGAGAAGAATATCTGGTCCCCGCATTTCGGGCACACGCCGGAAAGGCTCGGAGTATTTGATGCCCAGCCGCATTTCACGCATGCTATCTTTTCCCAGCTGTCCAGGATTGTCTGCTCGGGCGCGACCGATTTTTGGGCGCCGCCGAACATCTCCGCCAGATTCTTTTGCCGCACACCCTCAAGGACCTCGATGCGGCTCACGCCCAATGCATCAAAAATGCGTTCGAGCGGCGGAAGCAACTGGTTCTCCACGTAGTATTGCGAGTCTATCTCGAGGCCCTTCTCTTTCGCATAAGCGGGGTCCTCCGCACGCATGGAAAGCAGCGCGTTCCCCTTTACGATCACATAGCTCAGCCGTTCTCCCACCATGCTGCCTTTGCTGGGGTCGCGCGCCATGATCTTCTTCGCCAGCTCCACATGCGGCTGGATGCCGTCGTACGCGGATATGCTCTTTGTCACGCCCTTCACGACGGCCAGTTTCTCGAGCGGCACTTTCCTTTCGCTCAGGCTCTTGACCACTCCGCGGGTATAGATGATCGCCTTCTTCGCGTCCTGCTCTTTTAGGATTATCCGCAGCACTTCGCTCATCGACTCCGTGGTGAGCTCGCACCAGTCGCGCCGCACGGTCTCTATCCCCTTCATCTCTATTTTGTCCTTCCAGCCCTCGGCCGTCTTTTCGAACTTCCAGCCCGCATACCGTTTCTTCGAAAGTATGAGGAATGTCTTGAATATCTTTTCGAAGGCGAACTTCAGGCCTGGGAGCCGCTCCGTGACGTACGCGGCTATCTCTTCGCCTTTCTGCTGCGCCCTGTCCAGGTCCGCGATGTCCGTTTTCATGAAAATACTGTCCGTGTTGTGAAGTAGTATCTGCCCGCAGCTGTCCGCGAACATGTGCGAACCTTCCACTTCCAGATCGTATACGTACCCGTCATACGGTTCTTCGATGACCTTCACGGGCGACTTTGAATTATAATTTGTCGTCGTGGTTATGGTGTAGGCTTTCTTTGAAGGCCTGTACTTCAGCGTGTGTTTCTTTCCGAATAATGTGAGCAAAAGCGTGAATCCGCTCGCCAGTCTGAGCGATTTGGTGGTGTAGCTGAAATTGTTCTTCTTGTAATGCTCGCTGTACGGAAGTCTCTTGTTCATGAACTTCCGTGAGCCGTCTCCGCGTATCATGTTTTCCAGCACAATGAACTGATACCGGCTAGGAAGGTTGAACACGAAATTTGGCAGATGCTTACCGTCACTTTTTTGCCCGCATAGCATCTTGAAGAACACCGCTGCGAGCCCGTTCATCATTTGCAGTTTGTGGGTATGGTCGACATACCGCAGCGTCTTTCCGTTCGACTTCAATATCCTTATGCCATGCGTGGACCGTATTATGCACGCTTCCGCATTACTGAAGAGCAGCCCATAGTCCTTTTTCAGCTGCTCAAGCCATCCGATGTCGCTTGACGCTATGCTCGCGCCCATCCGCGACTTCGTTGTCTCTGGCGTGGAGCTACTGCCTTCTGAAACGTACGCCCCTATCAGCCTGCACAGCGCTTCCATTTCAGGTGTGCCAACGGATACCGTCCTTTTGAGCGTGACGGGCTCCTTCCTGTTTGTCCACCCGAATTGCAATGCACCGCCGTCCGTATGCACGACTGCAATCTTCTCCCGCCCTTTGTAAACGCTCCGCACCTTGTATCCGGCGAGCGCCTCAAAGAGGTCTAGACTTTCCACGCTCCGCTCCCTCGGGATGTCATCTACCTTTACCATTTTCTTACCGTTCATGTCCTGCGGCTTCGTTTCCTCCAGTTGCCCGTTGTTCAGTGTCATTATGGAATGGTCCTCCGTGGCCCTTGTCTCGCCATATTTCTGCACCACGCGGAATATCTTCTTACCGGCCTTGTGCCTTATCACTTTTGTTATCGGCGCCCATGTGGCCGTGTGCGTCTTCGGATTTATTGTCAGCGCCCTGTAGCCTTCGACCACCGCTATTTCCTTCGGGCCGACCGTTGAGGAGGCATGCGAGAATTCGTTGAAAAGCTCTTCCACACTCTTTATCATGATTGAACCGCACTCGTCCATAATCGTGACGCAACGCTCGGCCGTCACGCTGTCTCCATAAAGCACCTTGACATCGAAGTTCTTTTCCACCAGCTCTTTTGTCTTTGCGATGTTCTCGCGGCCGTATCCCGTTATCGCTCCGGCGACGTCCATCACGTACAGCCGGGAGCGTATGTAGCCCGTGTAGCCGTAAAGGCTGTTCGCCATGTCCTTGAGCGCCAGCTGTTTGGCGTTGAGTTGCCGTTTTATCTCGGCGTCCGTGACGGCCTTCATCTGATCCTTCACGGCCGCGCGCGTCTCCACGAGCTCCTTGACCACCGCCGGCAGGACGCCTTCCCTCACTTCCTTGTCGACGAAACGCGCGCCGTTCGGGGACGTGTGGAACTTTACGTCCGTCTCGCTGCGGACGTAAGTGGTCGGGCAGATGTTGAAGCTGCGTATTATGGACGGGTACAGCGACGCGAAGTCCAGGACCAGCACGCAGCCGCCCGTGTGGAGGCCCACGCTCGGTTCGAGCACGACCGCGCCCTTCAGGCCCACTTTCTCCCTTTCGATGCGCCGCCGCCTCATCTCGTCGCCCTCGGGCTTGCACGGCATCACTATGTCGCGCTGCTTGAAAGCGTACAGCAGCTTGCACTCATGCCGCTGCGCCTGCCCGCCGAACGCGTCCTGCAGCAGCAGTCCGCTGACCTTCGCGAGCTCGTAGAACTTGTCCAGCAGGCCCTTTTCCGTGACCAGCCTTAGCGCGAGCTCGCTGTCCCTGATGCAGTACTCTATGAGCTTGTTTAGCTTCTCCGGTCCGCCCTCCCAGTGCGCCTTTATTTCCGCTGGCCCGCCTATCTCCAACTTCTCGGACTTGAGCAGCTCCCGCGCCACCGTCCGAAGGTCGTAGCGCTTGAACTTCATCCACGGGTCGCGCTTGATTATCTCGTACGTGTCGGCGACCGCCCGGCCCGTGATGCCCACCATTGTCGCGTTCTGCAGCTTCTTTATCAGCACGGGCTTCTCGCACCTGCCGAGCTGCGGCAGCAGGCCGTAAACGCGCATCCGTTCGGCTATGAACGGCATGTCGAACGAATTGATGTTGTATCCCGTGATTATGTCGGGGTCGTAATCCGAAACTATGTCCGCGAATTTCTTGAGCATCTCCATTTCGTTCTGCGCGCCCATCACGTCCTTGTCTTCGCTCTTGTGCGGCTTGGCAAGCACTACCGCTTTCTCGCGGCCGTGCCATGCGGGCTTGAACGCCATTGATATCATCACTATCGGGTCTTTGCCGGGTTCGTGCACGCCGCCGCTCTCCGATATGGTCTCTATGTCCAGCGCCATCTTCTTCAGCGGCATGTTCTTCGGGCTCTCTATCGGCCTGACGCTGTCCGCGAGCACGCACTTGGAGCCCACGGTGCCCGTCCGCTCGAGCTCGCCGTCCGCCTCTATCCAGCACATCCCTTTGATTCCGAAGTCCGTCATGAACCTGTACCTGAAAAGTATGTCCGCTTCATAGGGCGTGCCGTAGCGGTAGGCAAGTTCTTTCATTTCCGGGACCACCGACGGGTCCTTGCCCGTTATTTTGAGTAGTTTTACTTTCGGTCCGTAGCCTATTGGAAGGTAGCGCTCGACGTCTTCGAGCGTTGCGTTAAACTTCGCCTTCAGCTCGCGAACAAAGTCGTCTTTTTTTTCGTCCGGCACTTGGGTGTAGAAATACGGCAGGAACTTGTCATAGAACACGCAGACCGGCTCGCCGTCCTCGGTCTTTCCGTATATCCGTATGAGCGGCTTGCCCCGCAGCATTTTGTAATCGCAGTCCAATACCTGTATCTGTATTTTCATCTTCAGCAACCCGTTGCTGCAGGCGAACTTCGTTCGCCGCATCGAGCGAACCCACAGGTTCGCGAAACGTGAACATCCGCATATGTTCACCGTCGTGAAAACCCGTCGAAGGTTTTCACTGCTGCACTAAATTGGCCCTCCAAAACTGGAGGTATCGCAGCTCTATTACTTGCAGGCTGAAAAATTTAAACCTGCTTGAACGTGACTTTTTTAGTGCTGAGGTCTATCTCACTCGTGTTCCCTTCCTTTATTCCGACGACCGTTACGCCCTTGAAAACTTCCGTGAAGTTCTCCTTCGCATTGAATACCAGGAAGTCCGGCTGCGGCTCAAGGCAATCGCGCGGCGGGACCGTTAGACGGCGCCGCTTGAGCAGTTCAAGGGCGGCTTCCTTCTCGCCGCTGTTGAGTTGCTTCGCGACCTCGCCCAGGTCCGCGTCCGAAACGGCGACTGCGGTCCCGTTGGCGTCGTAGAACGCTGTCGAGTCCGTCCTTATTGCGCCGGTCGTTTTGCCCGCCGTGAACGTCCCGAGCACGGCCGGGCGCTCCTTCAGCTGCACGCCCGGGAAAATTATCTCGTTCGCCCTGAAAACCCCTCCTTCGGCCGTGCCTATCGCGCCTATTACGTCGCCGTCCAGCAGCCTGGCGTCCGTGATGAAGTCGCCCTCGCCGCTGGGGTCCTCTATGGTTCTGCCGCCGTTCTTTACCATCCCTATGATGCGGCAGACGCCTGATGCGGAGCTTATCGAGGCCGCGTTCCCGAGAAGCGGGTTCTTTAGGAGCAGCCGCTGCAGCACCGAAAAGCGCTCGTTGTAGCTTGCCACGAAATCCGGGACCGACATCCCTTTCATTGCTGCCGCCTTCTTAACGACCTTGACGTTGGCGGGCTCGGTGAGGAGCTGCCGCGCCAGCCCGGCATTGATTGTGAGCGGCATCGGGTCGAGCTTCAGGACCTTTTCCATCACTTTGTTGGCATCGCCCTTCTCGAGAAGGCTCGCCGCCTCCGGCTCGACCATCACGCCCAGCTCCATGAGTTTGCGTATCATACAGATATCCTGCGCATGAAAAGATTAATAGAACACGTCCTTCAGGAGTTGCCGTGCCTTTTCGCGCAGCGCGTCCGACAGGGCGAGCTCTATGATCCTCGTCCTGCCGTACCTTCCTTTCGATATCACGCGCGTCTGTATCATCCCGAACATGTCCAGCTCCGCGATGAGGTCCGAAACGCGGCGTTGCGTGAGCGGCTTCAGCCCGTGCTCGTTGCACAGCCTATTATATACGCCGACCACGTCGCCCGTCTCCACGCTCTTGTCCTTCTCTGACAGCTGTATTATCGAGTAGAGTATTGCCTGTGACTGCTTGGGTTGCGCCTTCGTTATCTCAATGACGCGGTCCTGGTCTATCTTCTCCTGCGCCGCGTCCACGTGGCGCAGCGCTATCTGCGACTCTCCGGCCCTTTCGGCCAGCTCGCCGCTCACCCTCATCAGGTCAAGCGCCCGCCGAGCATCCCCGTGCTCCTGGGCGGCCAAAGCCGCGCACTTTTCTATCACGCCTTCGCTCACCGACTCCTTGCCGGCCGCCAGTGTCAGCCGTTCCTTGAGTATGTCCTGCAGCTGGACCGCATTGTACGGGGGGAACACCATCTCCTCTTCGCTGAGGCTGGACCGCACGCGCGGATCCAGGCGGTCTATGAAGCCGAGGTCGTTCGTTATGCCGATGATGGAAAGCCTTGACCGCTTCAGGTCGCCGTTTATCCTGGTCAGCGTATAGAGCACCTCGTCGCCCGCCTTCTGGATGAGCGAATCTATCTCGTCCACTATCAGTATGATGTTCTGCGGGACCGAATCTATGGCCTCGAAGACCGCGCGGTATATCATATCGGTCGGCAGGCCTGTGAACGGCACGTTCTTGCCGAACTCCTTTGCCAGCTGCGCCAGGAGGCGGTATTCCGTATCGGCCGTGTGCTTCATCTTGCAGTTTACGTACACGACTTTGAGTTTGCCGCCCGCCACCTTCTCCAGCTCGCCGGTCACGTACTTTGCCACCAGCGTTTTGCCCGTTCCCGTCTTCCCGTAGATGAACACGTTGCTCGGCTTGCCGCCCTTCAGGACCGGCGCGAGCACCCTTCCAAGCTCCTCGACCTGCCTGTCCCTGTGCGGTATGTTGTTGGGGGTAAAGGAGATGCTCATCGCATCCCTGTTGGTGAAAACAGGCTTGGCCTCCAAGAACTGGCTGAACACTTTGTACAACGGCGTTTTGGGGCCCGCTCCCATCACTGTCATGGCGCCCGGTACAGGACTTATTCCAGACGCATGAGCGTTAAGATTATTTGCATTTCCTTTCAATTCCGCCATCTGAAACACCTCCGTGTTTTATGAGGCGGGAAGCTCTGCTTCCAAGCATAACAACCCCTCCATCTCCTCATTTTCCAGTTGAACCGTAAGGTTTCGTTTCTCGTGCACCACCCTTCCCCCGTGAACATACTTAAACCTGTCTTCACAGGAAATGATGGGGTTCACGCGTCTTCCATATGAAATAACGCCGTTACAACTGTTCTTCACGCGTTTCCTAAAGAAATGATGGGGTTGAAGGATTTTGGCCGTTTTACGGTTTTGCGCTTGTGAAGCTTCGTGAACATTCATAAACAAGAAAATTTGCCTTCACAACCGTTCACATGAACATAATAAACGTTGTTATAAGAAGTCCACCCGAAGCCGAGACCCCCTTTCTTCCTATCTAATATCGTCAATTGTCTAATCTAAAAACCGGTGCCTACCTTACCTATAACATTGTTATTACATACTACTACACAAACTCATACAAACAAGCGAACTTCCATTCGCTATTATGGGGTCCCTATTTTCCGGAGAAGTCCTTCTTCAATTGTTCAAGCAAACCTTCCACATTGCCTGTCTTGATGTGGGCCAGCGGAATGCCCTCAGAATCCGCTATTCTTTTGGCCAGTTCGTCCACCTCTCCGGCACCATGGAGAATGACCAGCTTCGGTTTCAAGTTGGTGACCTTGAGCGCCACCATGCTGCTCCGTCCGCGGTGCGCGCCCGTAAAGATGAGCGCCCTTTCGCTGGTCAGCCCGTACAGCTTCACCATCTCTATCGGCGGCAGCTCCACTATTGCCTTGTGGGTGTCTATGACCGTATAGCCGTACACCTGGCCGTCCAACCCGTCCCTGCTCACTATGCTGGCGCCCAGGCCTTTGCAAAAGTCCTTGATGGAGACCGGCACCCTGAACTCCTTCAAATCCAGGATTGCCTCGCTCAGCGCCGCCTTGGCCGGGAAGGTCGAGAACTCCTTTATGATCTTCCCGCCCGCCTTTTCGTCCAATCCTATCATGCCGTCCACTATCCGTTTGACGACCTTGATGCCCGGGCTTTTGCGCCGGCCGTTCTCGTAGTCCGATATGACCGAAGGCATCACCTTCATTTCTTCGGCCAGCAGGCGCTGCGGTATCTTGAATATCGCGCGCCATTTCTGTATGGTTTTCCCCGCTTCGGTGCTGAGAACTATTTCACCCGCTATTTTTTTGGCCAGGTTCTCCCTCGCCAGTCCGGCTTCATCCATATAACCAACTACATTAATTGACGAACTGCATTTAAATGTTTAACGTTGCTATCCAGCATCATGCTGAAGAAAGGGCCGAAACTGGGAAGGACGCTGCAGCTTTTCGCGCTGCTGCGCAGCCAGGCGGCCGGTTTCACGGAAAAAGGCAAGGCCGACTACGCCATGGACTCCGACGAGCCCCTGCTTTCCATTTCCAATTCATACTGCAAGCAGTGCGGCCACTGCTGCGCCGGCAATTGCGGGCAGGCGGAAAGGGGCGAAGACGGCCGCGTTTATTGCCGTCTGCACGGCTCTTCCGACGGGCCGTATCCGTACGAGAAGAAAATCGCATGCCTCCCCCCAGCCGGCGATCTCGATCCGTCGGAGTGGGCCAAGCCGCGGCCCTGCCACACGTTCGGTCCGCACGTCATTTGCGCCGAGATACTGAGGAGCGAAAACAACGATGACGTTGAGGCCGCCGCGCAGGCCAGGACCGACTGTCCGGGCGCCGCCGAGATGGCCGCGGACTACCGCTCGGTGTTTCTCTGAAACCAAAATCTATTTAAATAAGATATCGGACATTATTGTCTTATGCCAGTCGATATGAAAGTCAAGGACGTGATGTCCGCGCGCGTGGTCATGTGCCCGCAGAACTGCTCGGTCGCGGAAGCCGCGAAGAAAATGAAGGAGGAGGACGTCGGCTCCATCATAGTCATGGAGGGCAAGAAGCCCGTGGGCATAATAACCCGCGAGGACGTCACGAACAAGGTCGCGGCCGCCGACAAGCTGGCGTCAAAGGTCATGGTAAAGGAGGTAATGAACTCTCCGGTCATAACCGCTTCCGCCGATGAGACCCTTTCCGAGGCCGCGAAGCGCATGGACAAGTACGGCTACGAGCGCCTGCCCGTAAAACAGCTGAACAAGCTCATTGGTTTCGTTTCCGTGCGCGACCTTCTGCGCGTTTCCCCCGGCATATTGGACCTGCTGAAGGAGCACATGGAGAAAGAGGAGGCGCCGGAGCTCAACGAAAAGGTCAATTCCGGCGACTGCGAGCTGTGCGGCAATTTCAGCGAGCAGCTGCGTAACATAAACGATAAGTGGGTCTGCGACGCCTGCCGTGAGGAAGCCGAGGAAGACGAGGGCGAAGGCTACGACAAGGACTGATTCCTCTGTTAGTCGGCGCTAAAATTCATCCTTCTTCGAAAGAATTCAAGCTTGAACTGAAAGACGGCATTCTTCACGTTTGGTTGACCGAACCGGCCGAAAACAACAAAGCGAACCGACAACTTATTAAGCGACTTGCTAAAATTTTCGGCTCCTGCAGGCTCGTCCGCGGTGCGACCTCCTCAAAGAAGGTATTGGAGTTGCCCGCGCGCTCGCTCGAGGAGCTGAAGTCGCGCCTGTAAGCCACATATCTTTAAAAACCTTGGCAAAGTAAGATTGAGTAGTACTGCAAGGGTCACGGAGAAATCACACAATCACGATCATTGACGCCCGCGGAATGCGGGAATCAGACGACGGTATGCGGCGGCACAAGCCGCGATTTCTCTAGGCCCTCAGTAAAGAAGGTGATAAAATGGGAAAATTAGCTCAAGCCGCATCAAAGTACACTATAGTGGCGAATTTCGAGGCCGACGGGACCGTCGAGAAGCCCGACGTGATAGGCGCCGTGTTCGGCCAGACCGAAGGCCTGCTCGGGCCTGACATGGACCTGCGCGAGCTCCAGCGGACCGGGCGGATAGGCCGTATAGACGTCGATATGAAAATAAGGGGCGGAAAGGCCTCCGGGACGATAGGCATCCCGTCCAGCATGGACGCCTCGGAGACGGCTCTGATAGCCGCCGCCGTGGAAACCATCGAGCGGGTGGGCCCGTGCAATGCCCGCCTGATGATAGAGAAGATCGAGGACGTCAGGTCGGAAAAAAGGAAATATGTTATAGAGCGTGCAAAGCAGCTGCTGGCGCGGATATTCGAGGAAGGCGCACCCGAAGCCTCGGAAATAACCGAACAGATAAAAGAAGCGGTCAGGAAAGGCGAAGTCACGGATCTCCACGGCCTCCCTGCC
>Ga0315297_10001062_pt1 | contig 16687 bp, 10 predicted proteins | sample YL17G15_0_MG_FD_203628 | JGI IMG/M metagenome (GOLD analysis project Ga0315297, IMG submission 203628) | Sediment microbial communities from Yellowstone Lake, YNP, Wyoming, USA - YL17G15_0 | ecosystem: Environmental > Aquatic > Freshwater > Lake > Sediment | place: USA: Wyoming | collected... | reverse complement strand
GACGTCATTCGGCCATGGAAAGATGTTCTAGCTGATGCAAAAATTACGGAAGATCAAGCCAATGTCATTCTTGATGCGATGATGACTAAAGGCTACTGGGAAAAGAATTACGTCCTCCTTCGTGGGCGGCTTCACACTACGCTAAGAACGAGAGACGCTTATAGCGTTACTCGTATTTCAAAAGCGCTTGATCTTCGAAGAAACCCCACAGACACCGCGTTTGTAGAGGTAACATTCAACTATAACTTGGCAGGTTCTCTCATCAAATATCAAGAAGCCACTTTACCATTTTCCGAAGCAAAGGCTTCTTTAGCAAATATCGAAGACTGTTTTAACAAACGGCTTGAGTTCGTTGATCGTTTGCCCTCTCCCGTAGTAAGCGCTCTTTATAGGGCTCTTGCAAATTTCGATCAAATTGTTGCTGCTGCGCTCTACGAGGAAGCGCCTACGGGTTTTTAGGTTCCCCGTCGCAAGTAGCTCGCGCAGACGCATTCTGTCGAGGCGTAGCTCTTCCCCCGGCGGGGTCTTTTCAAGACGCCATCATTCAGGAGATGGATCTCCGCAACCGTAGTTTACGTGTTGTAGAGATGTCCATTATTCTGAGAGCTTTGGCAATAATGTTCCGAGATTTAAGACTGACAGTTCAAGCGGGTCTTGCCGTGAAGGCTCCTATTCCGAAGTACGAAGAACTTACGGAACTTTTGAAAATCTATGAAGCGAATGTCTTCCAAGATGTATACACTCCAGCGTATCTTCGAAAGATGCGTGAAGCAGAGCGGTCGCGTTTCAAGGAAGCTCAGGAGCAAACCGAAAAAGACATCTATGCCATGAGGAGGCTAGAGACCTTCACTGAGAAAGGCTAGACTCTGGGATACCCCGGAGACGCAATGGCAGACGGTGACTACAACTCGATGCAAGCCCAGGCAGGCATCATGCCGCCTATGGCGATGCCGCAGCTTCAATTCCCTGCACAAGTATCAGCGCAGATTGCTCAACAGGGGATGGCGCAACTTCAGTCAATGAGCATCGTCTCACAGATGCGTCCTCCGATGGCAGGACCATTCGGTTTTCCCTCGTTTCCACAGTCGCAGATGTCTTTCACAGGTATGCCGCCAATGGTCCCTGGCATGGGCGGAATCATGACGCCAATGATGCCTGCGGCTCCTCCTTCGCCGTTCATGGGAGCGGGTTACGGAATGGGCGGGTTCCCGCAACAGCCTCCTGGAAACATCTACCAAGCGGGAATGCCCGCCACGCCTCCCCCCATGTACCGAGGGCCAATGGGAATGGGCGCGAACACGGGCATGTTTGGTTTGAATATCTCGCCTCCTTCACCGATGTTCCAGACACCCTATCAGATGGCGGTATCTCAACAAGAAGCAACCTACGGTCAAGGGGTTTCGATGACTCCTGCGGCTGCGGGGATGGCTGGGCGCTTTGGGGCAAACCTTGCAGGAGCAGGCGCAGGCTACGCCCTTGGACGACGCTTCGGAATGGGAGGAATAGGCGCGATTGCTGGTTTTGCAGCGGCGGAATTCGGTGGCCTAGGGCAAATGGGGCAGAATCTATTTGCTGAAAATGTTGGTGGTCCAATCGCCAATCTTCAAACCCGCGCTATGGGTCTTCAGCGTGCCACTCGTAGTTTCGTTTCTGGAGGAGAAAATCTCGACGTATCGGGAGCAGGATTGAATCGACAGTCTTCCATCCACCTCTCCCGTCTTCTCGACGATATGGCTTCTTCGAAATCTTTTCAAAGAGAGACGGGCGGACGCTTTAATACACAAGACGTCTCACGTCTCTTCCAAGCGAGTTCACAAGAAGGTCTTATGCAGGGGACACAAAACCCCCAAGACATGACCAACCGCGTGAGAGACGTTGCACGTTCCGTAAGATCTTTTATGGAACTTGCTAACGAGCCAGATCTTCGCAGAGCCATTCAAGTAATGGGACAGATGAGAACCTCTGGTTTGAATCTCCAGGAGACGGTTCAAGCGGTTCAACATGGTCGAGCTTTTGCTCGAATGGCGGGGACAACGTTTGAGACTCTTGCCAATGTCGGTGGGGCAATGGGAGCAGGGACGTTCCAATCCATGGGGCTTACCCAGGGACTTGGAATGCGTACGGGCATGGCGAACCTGGGGATCGCAACAGCGTCTCAAAACGCACAAACTCTTTCCCCACAGATGATGAATCTTGTCGGAGGGCCACAAGGTTTAGCGAATTTAAACAACATGTTTTCTGCTGGCACACTTCAAATGCCGATGCTTGCTCCTGCCATGATGACAGGCCGTGGGGGGATGAACGTACAGAACATGCAGGCCCTCATGGCGGGTCGGTTGGATCCTATGCAGATGACTGCCATGGGCTCAGGAGCCATGGGAGGAATGGCTCGCCAGATGGGACCAGCAGGTCTCGGTATGGCGATGGGTATGCAACCAATGATGCAAGATCTCATTGGTCGTACCGTTCAAGCGCAAGGGCCTTTTGCACAAAGAAATATGGAAGACCGTATGGTCATGCAGCTTTCCCAGCGTATGGGAATGCGCGGATCAGAAGGTTTCATGACCGCTGCACAGATCATGGGAATGACCGGTCCTCAAGCCACTGCGCGAGCAATGGAAATGGGGGATCCTAGGTATTTCCAGAGGATGCGGGGACAAGTTGAGACACAAAGAAGGGAACGAAGGGCTGAAGAAGTAAGAGAACAAGAAGAAACTCGTCCGGGGTTCATGGATGAACTTGCAGAACGTTCTACGGCGGTTTTCGGAGCACGAAGTGCTTATCGTGGAGCTGGACGGCGTGTGCGCGGAGGAATGGAATGGCTCGCTGGGGGAGCTACCGAGAGATTTTTCCAACCTACTAGGAACGAAGAACGACAGTATCGAGAATTTCTTGGTGGAAGAGGCTATGAAGAATACGCAGCACGTCAACAACGCACTCCTCGTCCAGAAATGCAGCAACTAAATGTTGTTGATCGTCTCGCTATGAATTATCGCCTCGCTCAAACACAAGGAGCAGCAGGGCTAGTAGCTGGAATTGGAGCCGTAGGATATACAGCAATGGGCGCTCTCGGGGCGGACTTTACAAGAGAATACAGAGACGCCGCACGAGGAGGACAGTTTGCCAGCGGTGTTGTCAACGCAACACCCCAGGAACAAGTTGCTGCGACTCGTCAAGGAAATGTTCAACGTTTGTTTGGTGGACAAGAAGGAATGATGCGATTTGCAGGACAAATAGGACAAGCATACAGCCGCCCACGAGAGGTAATGGGAGGTTATGGTATGGGATTGGCAGCCAACGCTGCCGTTATGGGCGGATCTGAAGTTTTGACTAGAGGTTTATTTGGCCTTGGGCCAATTACACAAACGGCTGCTCCCAACATACAAGAAATTCGACAACGCTTTGTTGCTGAACGACAACGCCAAGGAATGTCATCAGCCCAAGCTTCACAACTGTTTGAAGAGAATCAAGGGTCAATTGCGACTGCGGCATCGCAGTCAATTCTTGAAAGAATGTCTCCAGTAGCTTTTGCTAGAGCACAAGAACAAGCCGCTAATGTATCAATCTTTGGAGCACGCGGGGGCGTAAGAGATTATGAACAAGATGAACAACGAGCGTATCGACGAGTAATGCGAGCAGGGGCGGATAGCGCTGAACAAAGACGACAAGTGGATCGACTTTTTCAATTTACTGGTACAGGACGCGGACAACAACGCGAGGATAGCAGAAATTACCAATCAATGCTTACAACACTTCGTCTTCAATTAGGAAGCCCAAGAAACGCCGAGGCTCGTCTGCGCATAGATGAATTACAAAGAGAAGGCGCACGAAGAGGACTTGATACTACTCGTCTAGGGCAAGAGACCAATTCCAGAGTAGCTACACTTATGCGTGACCCCCAAGCGATTGAAGCAGCGCAACAAGTTGACTTCGGACGTACCGGTGGCGAGATGTTTGATAGGGCAAAGGGATTCCGACAGGAGCAAATGGGAACACGCGCAGGACGAATGTTGGAAGGGGGATATCAAGTTCTTGCAAGACAAGAAGGAATACTGGGGGATGTTTTTCGAGGAGCTGTTCGAGGCGGGCGGGTGGATGAAGGGGCAATCACACAACAATTAACCTCAATTGGAACTGACGAAGAACGAATGGCCCAATTACAGATTGCCAATCCTCGTATGGCTGCAATTGCTCAACGAATGGCAACGGGAACTGAAGAACAACGCCAATCGGCAATGAGAGAACTACGGGTTCAAGTTGGCGGATTTGGTGAACAGTCACAACAAATGCGTGCTCGTTATCGAGAACTTGGTGCAGTTGGGCGTTGGAGGCGTGCAAGAGGAATTGGCCAAGGGATAATGGATGTTTTTCGCAGTGAAGAGAGTTGGGCTGCGGAGCAAATGGGGGGAGGAACTAGGGCCGATAGAGACGCACTCCGTCAGACAGGAGACATAAATCAAATGCAAGCTGAAGCCGAGGGCCAAGGCATGGGTGGAGCGGCTGATGCTCTTCTTGAAGCTTCACAGAGTCTCAACGAAGCGGCACGGGCTATTTCCGGTGCCGCTGGAAGTGGTATGATGGATAGACTATTATCTGAAAATCCGGTGCATGCCCAATGAGATCAACGGACTTTACTACACTTCATGAAGAACGTCTTATTCCAGATGGCGTACAATTAATGGGATTGATCAATTCTCATGTTGTACGAAATTTTCGAAACAACTGGGGTTCTAGTTTAGATCTTACGCCTATTTGGCGTCTTGCCAAGCAGGTTTCTTCCCGTACGGCACCTATTCTTCTCTACACCTATGAGCAACGTTAATGGGTAATCCTGGACAAGACAGACCTGGGGCAGGTGTTAATTTTTCTCCTCAAGCGGGAGCTGGGGGTGTTTTTGCAAATATTTTTCAAGGGGCCACGCCTAAATATAATTTAGGTAACCGAAGACCAAGAATTGATACTCAGCACAGAAATACTTTAGCTAGACTCTATATTCGTGTTGATAGAGGAGAGTATGCCACATTTCTTAATTCAATAGGGGATTCTCAGGTAAAAAGTCACCTTGCTCCCAGAATTGCAGGAGATCCAACTCAAAACAGAAATAGAAATGAAGTAGCACACACGACTACTGGATATGTAGATTTTCTTATTACTCAAATTCAAGAACGTTATCAAGAGAAGATGCAAGTTTCAGAAACACTTGCTGACAACTACGTTGCTTACTTTTTTGGACAAGCCGCTCCCATTTGGAATTACTCTGGTTATCTCATCAATTCCAGACAAGACGATCAGGCATCAAATTTTGTTCGTCTTTATTCATCTCTTCTTCGTGGGACACAACTTGCAAGACGCCAAAAGATAGCGTCTCTTAAATACGACTCATTCATCGTTGCAGGAGCAATGACAAACCTCATTCTAGGCCGCAACGGAATGAATGAACTTCTTGTTCAATTCTCCTTCGATTTCTTAGTAAAACGAGTGTATTTTGTTAATGTAACTTCAGGTTGGTCGCCTACACAAGTAGGAGGAAACTTTGCAACAGATCCAAATAATGTTGCAACAGATGGGCGTCCCAGAGAAGAAGGCAGTATACAAGTTTTAGCCGCAAGAATGCCAACAGGTGCTGAGGAACTTCCAGGACCAGGAGACGGTATTCATCCAAATGCAGACTTGCGCCCAGCCCCAGATGTCCCCGTTATGCTCGGTCCTACTACAGGGCCTTCGCCTATTGCCCCTTCTGATCCAGTTAATTCTGTAGTTTCACCAGGACGGCCTGAAGTAGCTTCACAAGTACCATTAGTAGCGGGAGCACAAAACAATACTCGTCCAACTAGAACTACTTCAACTGGTCATTAAATATGCCCAAACGTATAAAAAAACGCCGTCCCGGCCCATGGCCCCCGCCGCCGCCCCCGCCGCCCGCGCCTTACACCACGATTTCCATTCAGCCTTCAAATGGTTCAACGGGCGTTTCTCCCACAACAGAAGTTCTCTGTATCGGTTCAGCTCCCACTGGAGTTGTCTATCGTCCTAAAACTCTTCAAGTCGGAATTAACTCCCTCTTTGTATACGATGGAAAAGACGGTTTCAGTGCTCCTGACTTCACTGGTGAAATTTCTTTCACTCCCGACAACAAGCTTTTTCAGTTAAGAATCGTTCCTCGTCGTGCTTTCCTTTACCGTGTAAAGGTTTCAGTTGAACTTATCGTTGGCGTAACAATCGCAGGGCATAACTACACAGATGTTTTCTCATCTCTTTTTGAGATACGCCCTTCTTCGGAAAGCATCGAACTTACTACCTTTGCCCGTCTCTACGCCTCAGAGACTCCTTGGCCGGATTACGGTGCGCTGGCGGCTCTGCGAGCGCGGCTGCGACCGATGCTTGAAGGAACGATTCCCGGTTCCTATTACCCTCATGCTCTTTATCGAATTTATCGTTCACAGTTATGGCCCATGGTGAAACTTATTCCTGGTCTTGGAAATGTGTCTCAACCACTTAACACAATTCAAGGTGATGATCTTGCCTTTCACGGAAGTCTCGATGCTCTTATTACGACAGCAACACTTCTTTGGCAACCGTGTTTAGGTACATTAAAGCAGCTTGGTATCTCGACAGCTCTTCTAGATATTTTGAACAACGGCTTTGAAGCACCCAATACTCGTGAACAGCTTGCTGCCATTTGTGCTGTAGTAGTTCTTACTACTACGCTAGTTCAACAGAAACTCGCCAATCCCTCCTTCTCTCCAATTCAATACCCTGGACTTCTTTAGCGTCTCGGCACATCCTTACGGATCATGCCCTACGACCCCTCTGCCGTTCGCAGTGGTTCTGTTTTTTCTGACAATCCAAATTATTTGGGTTCATGGCTCTGTTACATCAACGGATTGGAAGTTCCCTGTGTTGGTTTTTCTGTGTCTTCCGGAGTATGGCAGATACCACAATTCGATATTTATCTTCATCCTGATGTCAGTATTATTCGTCTCGGCCACGAAGATCGTGTCATCGTTCAACTCTTCTATTTAGACCATTGGTATTCTAAAGAATTTCCTGAATTTCGTCTTCTTGCCGATGGCGAAATCACTGGTTGGCGCTATAAAACAGCTCACGGACAACGTGTAATGTCCTTCAGTTGTGTAGGACATATCACACTTTTTGAGATGTTGTATTTCTTCTTTATGAATACACTAGACGATATTGTTTCTGCTCAAAGTCCAGCAGTACGTGCTCAAGGGTATACACAACCTGGGCTATTTTATCCTTACTCTCTTTTTCACCAAGGGCTATTTGCTTCTGCACATACTGGAGCAGTAAGTAATCGTTTTGCTGAACTAGAAAGAGGGCAAACTGCTTCACAAAACGTTAATGATCAAACTGGGGCAATGGTTCAATGTGCTTTTGAGATTATCTACAATGTTATTAAAGGAATTATAGCATCAGAACCGATAGTTCCAGATGAAAATCGTACTTTACCGATGTTGAATTTCTTTGCTAGGCGTACACGTATAACGAGGCTACATCAACGATTTGTTAGGCTTCCTATTTTAGAAGATCCTGAAAATCTTGCTAATAGACAAGGAGTTTTTCCTATTTTCAACGCCGTAAGAAGTGATGAAGCTCTTATGGCACTTCAGCGGCAAGTTTCTGGAAGAATTGGTAATTCAGGATCGATTTGGGAAGTTATTAAACAGATTTTTAGCATGGTAATGATGGAAGTTGCCATGATTCCAAATCCAACGTGCGTAAAAACTACATTGGAAGGAAAAATACTAGGTCCACTTCATCCAGATGAGCCGTTAGTAAACGCAAACGATATTCAAAATCCTGTTCATGTTCCGGCACCATCTCCGTCACAACCCGATTCACAAACATTACCCCAAAGAGTAAGTCATGAACCTGAGGCTGTGATTTATTATAATATGTTTGATGATTTTTGGTATGAAGTTATCTTAGCAAATCCGGACGCAAACTTTGATCATTATCGAGATATGTATGAACGAGTAGACACGGGAGCCGTTCATCCAAGTAATTATGCGGCAGAATCTGATTCCTTTCTTAGTAGAATTCAGACCCATGATCCTTCAGCATATACCGCTTGTCTAACTATTCGTGATAGATATGCTGAGGCGTATGGTAATAGAACAGCAGATGAAATATCTATACAAAATAGGACACTTCCTCCCTCTTCACGTCGTCCCGGTACTCGTCCTCCTGCATCCGTACGAGAACAAGAACAATCAGCGCATCCGCCTGTTCCTGATCCGTCAACAACGAATCGTCCTGCTCCTTTAATGTGCGTGAATCCTCAAACACCTGTTCGTTTGGCTCAATATTTTGTAAAACCCGCATTTCTTTTTGGCCTTCCACCTCAGTGTAATGTCTTTTATCCCTCCATGTTAGATGACTGGAATGGTTCAGAAGACTACTCAAAACAGCCGACTAGGATTTATGTAAATGATTCCGTAATGACTCGTCTAATGAACGCACAGACGAGCGCTAACCGAGAATTCATGCAACATGCTCTTACGGTAGGCTATCCAGAAGAAGCTGATGCTGTTATGAGTCATCGCGTTGAAGGCTCACAACAAGGAGTACATGAAACTGGAAAAGATTTACTTATCTGGCCTGAAGAATTCTACAAAGGACCAGTCACTGCTCGTATGGAACTTCCTTCGTGGTTCCAAATGTTGGTTCAGTTTAGAAATTCACAAGGAGAAGCAAGAGCGGGAGCAAACGCTTCTCCCACAGGAACATCAAACGCGGGAGGAGCAACATCTCACGATCCTATTCAAATGTTCACCGCTCCTACAACATCATCTCAATTAGTTCCACGGCGTGGATTAGTTTTTACAACACAACAAGATGATCCAGATCCTTGGGTTCTTCCTGACTCATTGATTGAATTAGGAGAATCTCTTCCGAGAATACAATATGACGCAAATGGGGGGTACAGCAGACGCCGCATCAACGCAGATGGTACACATACTGTACTTCCACATGAAGAAGTTATTTATGTATCAGCAGATGAATATATTTCAGGAATTAATTTTAATATTCCGCCTCTTGCTCCAATTCGCGCTCTTATGGAAGATATTTATCGACGGTTTCCTGGAACAGGGAAATGGATAAATCACCACCTTGTTAGAGATTTAGGCTACAATCGTACTGGTGATTTTTCAGATAATATAAACGACGTTCATCGCTGGGGACGAGCTTGTGATATAATGATTCCTACAGTGAATCATCGTGCAGATCATACAATAGGAGATCGTATTGCTAATTATCTTGTTGAGAATGCTGCAATATTTGGGATTTCATATATTGTGTGGGCCAGTGTTTCTTGGGCAGGCGACTGGCCAGCTAGAACTAGTCGCCCTGCACGACACCATAGACATCAACCTTATACAATGGTTCGTCTAGACGATAATAGTAAACGCCACCGTAATCATATTCACGTTGACATAAATATTGCTGCTTCTCTTGCAAGATATCCTTGGTATCAACAACAAGGAATTGCAGCTATTCCAGGAAGAATTCCTAATTTTAGAGAAACAGTGCGCCGTTCACAGGGGGCTTCGGTTGTTGCGCCGCACATATTAAATGACGCTGAAGCTCCAATCACTACAGTAAGTCGTCAAGTGCAAGTACAGGTTACTACTACTATTTCTACCCCTCCGGGGAGTACTGCTACTCCTACTTCTACTCCTCTGAATCCTGGAGAGCATGCTCCATCTTCAACTTCAAACCAAGTAACCACTTCTTCTCCAACTCCACCTACTGTTACAACAACAGAGCCAACGGCTGATGCGAAATTTCAAGATCTTTTTCGTCTTTATGCCCAATATGAATTTCTTCGGCAAAGATATTCTCTCCGTCAAGGCGCCATTAGCTGTAAATTTAATCCCTATGTTGTTGCTGGTTTTCCAGCGATGATTTTTGATCGTTTAACAACAAGTATTCATGCGGTAGCTTACGTAGTAGGAGTCACACACAATGGTATGAGTGATACAGGAGGGGGATCTATGGGAACTCAGGTAACCTTCACTTGTCTTCGTACTTTACCCGAGTATCTTAATGATGTACGAAATGACATTAATCGTTTTAACGAACCACAAATATTTGCAGCTCCTGCTGAGATGATTCAAGAAATTCGTCAAGTAATTCAACATGAAGATCAAGCAGAGACCTTCTATCAAAAACTCTTTTATGGGGAAGCTCGTCCTGGAAATCTTCCAGCAGCGTTTCACTTATTCCGAGTCATGGGATACTCTCGGGGATTAGACGCTGAACAAATTACTGTTCAACAAACCGAGACGGCTGTTTCAACTTCTGGTGGAGATCAAAGTGGAAGTAATGAAACATCTGCTCAAGGAAACCAACCACACGTGGATGAAGTAACAGGAACAGCTACCCTTCCCCCACTAACACTTGATCTTTCTAACATTTTTAATACAGAAGGTGCGGGAATTCCTCTAGGGAGTGATACAACATGGACTGTTCACACAAACAGGACAGAAGTTCTTGCAGTAGCAAATGAACCTAGAGGAGATCGTTATACTTGGTCAACACTTCCTGGAAATATCATGGATCTATGTATAAATATAATAGGAAATAGACAAAGGGCTATTCGAGAAGATCCTAGACATTTTGAAGGAAGGAACCCGTATAGAAATCATATGAACGACTTAGAGGATGAATTAACACGATTAGTTAGTGCTGAAATTGAACAATCAAATCAAAATCATCAATCTACTCCTCGTCCTGTTCGAACGGTAAATCAAACAGTAACCCGAGCTACTACACACAATATTAATCCTAATCTTCCCCTTACTCCTTTGCCAGGAACTGTTTACTTTGAAATGTTTGATAACTATGACTTAGCCATGCAAATGGCTGCAAGAAACATTTGTACACTGACCGAATTCATTCGTTTTTGGCACAGTGGACGAACTATTGGTGATTTAATAGGTTCACGAGACATAGAGTCAGAAGAAGATTCTTTTCGCTATCATTCTCTTGTAGAACAAGATGTAGTTGCTCTCCGGGCATCTTCAGATGGGCAACGACAAAATATTGTTGGAATGTCTCAACGGTATTCCGCAGTTTACTATAAACGTATTTTCAGACTTCGCCAAGGTCCAGGCGCTCCTCCAACAGAAGCTGAAAGGGGCTACACTTCCGGAGAAACCACAGTATCTCCTTCTCGGGCGGGAGTAGATAAGGACTACCCTGAAACCCGGGTTGATTGGGACACTGTTCTTGAAGCATACCGATTGAAGTCCCGCACTCGTCACACTCCGAGCACCTAATGGACCTCGCAAAAGATAAAGATCTAGATCTCTGGCGACGATGGAACGCCTCACATTCCATGGTCGATTTAGAAACTCTTATGGCACAAATGCAACCAGTGATGATGCGAGAAGTAAATCGCTGGACAAGTATTGCGCCAAAACTTCTTCTTAAAGCGGAAGCAAATAAACAAGCTTTGAACGCTTTTAAAACATTTAATCCTTCTATGGGATTTCAACTTTCTACACATCTCACAAACAGTTTAATGAAGCTCTCTCGCGTGGCTTATTCCCGTCAAAGTTCTCTTACCGTTCCTGAACATCAGCGAATAACATACAATCAAATTGTTAACCTTCGTTCTCGGTTAGAGAACGATCTCGGAAGACCTCCAACAATGGAACATCTTGCTGATCATATGCAGATGTCTATACCAAAGATTCAAAAGATAATTGCTAATGTAGAACGAAAAGAACTAATGGAATCAGGGGAAGGCCCAGTCTTCCAGCAGCACACAGATGAAAACGATATAATAGAACTAGCTTACCACGATTTCACTCCTCTCCAAAAGCAAGTTTTTGATTTTCGTACCGGCTTTCATGGAGGAAAGCCCCAAAAAAATAACGAAGTGATAAAACAGTTAGGGATTACACAGGGGCAACTTTCATATCAATTAAATCTCATCAAGATTCGTTTAGAAGCTCTCAAACGGATTAAGTGATATGTCTAATGATACTGAACGTCGTGCCTTAGGGGTACTCTCCGATATTCTTGCTCGTCAGGCGCAAGATTATCGAAGGATGATAGCATTTTATGGAAACATTCAATCGCGGCCGGGTTTCTCTCAAGCTCCAAGAAGACTTCTTTCAGAACTAGGTTTCTATGTAGATACTACTTTCAACTATGTCGTTCCCCATGCTTCTCTTGTTGTTCGCAGCGATGAAGTACGAGAATGTACTCGCATTGCCATTTATCCCTATGGTATTCGTGATGATCTCACTAAACTCACTGCTGTTTCTTCTGAACAGCGCATTATTCGTACAGCTTATGACCCCTCTCTCCCCGGTGTACGGCTACTTTCAACTTTTCCTACCTATATTGTATCTGGTGAATTAAATGATCAAACCTACGCTGATGCAAAAACTGTAAGATTGATTCAACGAATCGTCTCTCCTTCTCAAGGACCAGTCTATCACATCATTATTAATCGTTTGGGAAATGTCATTATTACAGCATCTTTAGACGATCAAACATCTGCCGCTGTTACAAACAAACGTGAAATAACAATTGATATTGCTATTGAGTCAGCACTTACTGTTGCTAGAACTGCCTTTGAAGTTGGGCCGCCAACAAGTTTTATTGAACTTCCTTTTACGAATCCTCAATTAAGAAATCTTTCAGTTGCACTAGCTAAACTTAGTGCTGCTTATCCAAATATTCCGTTAACTTTTGTAGAATGGGAATCGGAGTCTCCTGGGGTTTCATATGTTTGGCCAGAAAATGTAGCCCCTGCTGTTCCTTATAATTTTACTAATGGGGGTTGGAGAACTCTGAATTCTCCATTTGATCATTCAGCAACTGATCCGATTCCATTTAAGGATTTGCTCGATCAACAAGGGGAATTTGATGTTTCTTCCGAAGTTTTTCGTTCAGAAGCAACTCCTCCTGCCCCGGCGGCTCGCGCATTAACTCAAGCGGCTGTTTCTAATATTGATACAGCAGGAGCACAATCAGTCGCTCTAGGAAATTATTCTTCCGTAGCCGGATTAGACCGCGCAAGATCTATGTCCGAAACACCAAGACATCAGTTTTTTGTTTTTAGAATTAATGCAACAACTCATGATGCAAACAGCTCAGGATCTGCTTCTAGCAATGTCGCAGCCTCAGCGACGGCAACCCCTCCAGTGCCTAATCCAGTAGGCCCAAATGTATTTAGTTATATAACTGGTAAGTGGGGGGATGGGAGACCTTACTAATGGTTGTTTACGATCTTCATTTTGATCTTGTTGATCCAACAATGCAGAGCATTGAGGGAAACTTTGCTATTGATCCTAGACGCCCCACTGGAATCAGCGGACCACAGAAAGTCGTTAACCGTTTTACAAAGACTTTTTTAACAACTAAGGGGTCAAGCGCTTTACACCGTAACGCCGGAACAGACTTTCCCAGTTTGCTCGATGGAAACATCAGTGATCCAGGGGATGTTGAACCTGATGTGATCATATACATTGAAGATGTTGTTGAACAAATGAAGGAGATTGATAAAGAGTCGAGATGGCTTTCTGATGATGAAAGAATTGCTTCTGCTGTACTTACACAGTTCAATGCTACTGGAAATAACACTTTCGAAATCTACATCACCGTCACAACGGTCTCTGGAGCAAGGGTCGGTGTTCTGCTACCCTTTGCCCTAAGCACCAATGGCTAACAACGACATCGCCCCGAAAGACGTCAAAGAATTTGCTGACTTCGCACAAGGGTACATCTCCTCAAAAGTTCCAGATGGAGATTACACCAGAGGCAGCGTTCTCTACGACCACAACATTGAAGCGGCTGCATTCTTAGGAGCTTTTCTTCGAAAAGAGATACAGACGCTCCGGGATCGTCAATCGCTTCTCACTCTTTCCAATCTCCCTTCCAGTGAAAATGTGAGTGATGCTGCGGATGCCATTCTTGCAAATGTGCTTCTTACTCGTTCGCTTGGCCCTCGTGCCTTTGGCCCTGTGCTAGTTCATTTAAGTCAAAAAACAGACCTTTTAATTCGTAGAAGTGATCGATTCTATAAAACACGTTCGATCGCTTATGTTCTTGATTCCCCCGAAGACACTGTTATTTCAGCATCTAATCTTCGACCAAATATAGGAGCGGATGGGGTAATTATTGATTGGGTTGTTGAAATTAATCTCGTTGCGGCACGCCCTGGACGCGATTACAATCAACCGGCTGGAGCCTTCATTGGCTTTACTAGATTTAATCCATTTGTAACATATATTGAAAATACTGTTCCTTTTACGAATGGTGACAATACTCAAGATACTCGTGATTTTATTGCTAATGCTGAAAATGCAATAACGCTTAGATTACTTTTAAATCCTCGTTCTAATGCTGTTGTTCTTTCAAAACTTTTTCCAGGAATGGAACGAGTTGTTACCATTGGAATGAGTGATCCTGAAATGATCCGAGACTATATCTCGGAACGAGCATCTGGAATTGCTCTACATGTTGGCGGAAAGATGGATATTTATATCCGTAGAGCCGTTCAACAAATTACAGAACGACTTACTATTGCGGAAGAAACGATACGCCCAGATGGAAAAATTATTGGATTAAATTACCCTTCTGTAAATTTTATTACAGGAGCAGGATTGACGGCTCCAGTTGTTATAGGAGATATTCTCTTAATTAATTCTGGAATTCCAGAAGCTCCGTTTGAATATAAAATTGCTGATGTTTACGCTAATGACCTCTTTATTAATTCACGATTACCTTTTACTACTGCAACAGATGAACTTCTTCCAGTTCCATCTCTTACTTTTTCCATTGGAAATAATTATCCTAATTATGACAACAAACTCTCTACTACGACCACAACACTTGCTACTACTAATAGGAAAATAAGCATTCCTAATGGTGTTGTTTTAAATAATGTTCCAGCTTATAAAATAAAAACAGTCGAATTAATCGACCCTCCTGCGTCTCTTCTATCTTACCAAGATCCTACTACGAATACAATTCGTTTTACATTCCGAACTAATTCACTTCCAGCAGTTGCTCCAACCCCTGGAAGCCAGTTACCTTTTATTGTTGAAGTTATAAATCCAACAGAAGCTCAATCTGGATCTGCAATAACAACAGTTAAAGTAGGGTGGACAGGATTAGATCTTACTGGACTACATTTAGATATTACTTATGATACACTTTCAGGATTTTCTGACGTAGATTCATATATAAGGGATCTTCAAAATCGCCCTAGCGCATGTGATATTCTTGCCCGTGCTCATCACCCTATTTATCTTTCGTTTACTATTCCATACGCTTTTTCGTATGTTACTTCTAATACTCCACAGTTTCAATTATCAGGACAAGTATTTTCTTTTGATGAAACAGTTGTTGGACAACAAATGGTTGATTATGTAAATGCATATACTGGAGATGCTCGAATTGACCAAAGCGCCATGGCAACTCGCGCTAGAGAACTTTCTGGAACAACAATTACAATTTATCCGTTTTCAATTTTCTATTCACTTTATGGTCCAGACGGTAAAGTATATAATTATTCTACGGAAGACGATATAACCGTATTTCCTACAGGAACTACTTCCTCACGTCTTCTAAATCCCACCGAAGTAGGATTACCTGCAACGAATTATTACGATGCACTTCGTAAACAACTTCGTGATCTCGGGGTAAGTGATCGTACTACTCGATATTGTGCCTCAGTGGGCGCTATCGCTTTTGCTCGTCGGAACTAAAAAAATGCCCACATACCCTAATAAATCTTACACGCTTCTTCAAGGACTTTCAGATTTCTGGGGGCCGTATTTTAGAGATCTTGATTTTACTGAAAGCTTTTTAGAAGCGACACAAGGGATATTTGGACAACTTTATCTTGAACTTCTTCAAACAGTTCTTGGCACAAGTCTTCGTCATATGCCATTATTTGATAAAAAGTATTGGCTTCTTTTTCAAATACGAGAAGATCAAGTACGTTTCGTCGAGGGCCAGTCTTCCGATGAAGATCGTTTCCACTACATATACCGTGACCCTCTTTCGGAAGTTCCTTCTCTTCTTAATAAAGTAATTCTCCCAACTCAAATTTTAGAAGTTAATAAAGACTATTATATTATTAAACAAAAACTTGCCTTTTCAATGAACCCATTTGACATAGATGGTTCAGGAACCAGCATTTCCGGGTTCCCCGTTCGCTCTCTTCAGGTGGTTGTTCCTGCTACGTTGGTACACCCCCTTGGGCTTAGTTGGTCTTCTCTTGGTGTCTTGGGAGGCGATATTCTGTCCGTCCAAGCACAGAGAGCTACGCCCTTTGAAGAAATAATTCTTGCCCCCAATCCAGCGGGGCTAGTTCTTGAAGCTTCCCAAGAAGTTTTCAAAACAGAACTGCGCAATCGAAACGTAAAAATACACGTTTTTCGTGAGCCTTTTAACGGAAAACAGACCTACGAACTCACGAAATACATAAAAGACGTAGCTACCGATGATGCTGCTATTCCGGTATTTCCCCCTGTTTCTCCAGGAAGAATTTTCGTAACAGCCGTTGGGCCAGATTGGGCAAGCCGCTACGTTTATTTCGAGAGTATTCATCCAGAAAATGATGGGCTTTACCGTGTAAACTCAATAACCCCCGTAGGTGGTGGTTTTGAAATCGAAACAACCAAGCCAGATGCCT
>Ga0315297_10001058_pt1 | contig 16709 bp, 13 predicted proteins | sample YL17G15_0_MG_FD_203628 | JGI IMG/M metagenome (GOLD analysis project Ga0315297, IMG submission 203628) | Sediment microbial communities from Yellowstone Lake, YNP, Wyoming, USA - YL17G15_0 | ecosystem: Environmental > Aquatic > Freshwater > Lake > Sediment | place: USA: Wyoming | collected... | reverse complement strand
GTTGTAGTAAGGCTGGACCGTGGGGTTGCCGCGATCAATAAAAACAAGGCCAACAGGAAAGAGAGAACCGGTAGACGTTTCATGAAACCTCCTTACATTGATTATAGAGACCTGGTTCCGGCTGGAACTCTGAAGTACTACAGGCGTTACGGCAGATTGAACATCCTTACCAGGAAGACGGCCATCTGCGCCCGCGAGACGGGGTTGTCCGGGCAGTAGGTCAACGGGTTCGTGCCGCAGCCTCCGGTAACCCCTTCCACGTACAACTGCTCGATCCAGTTCGCCGCCCAGTAGGAGGTGGGCATATCCAAAAATACGGCGCTACAGACCAGCACACTCAGCGTCATCACAACGATGAGCAAAGTAGAGAATCTGCGGGGAATTAACGCTTTGGCTGACACAAGAAACATTCAAAGCAAAATATATGTGACAATCTATTGTGATTTATTATACTACTACACTTGTTCTTCATTGGTTGCCACATCTAGGGGCAAATTTCTGATAAAAGCCAATTTTCGTCCCCCGCCCTCTCTCCCCCTCCCGTTGACCCGCCCCCGCGCGCCCACCGCGCCCTAGCCGAGGCGGCGTTCGCGTAGCACACCCGCGGGGCTCGCCGTCCGAGGCCATGTCGATGATATGAGTCATCGACAAATAATCCCCGTTGACTTATGTCCGAAACCCTCCCCCCCACTACGATCGAAGAATTTTTTCATCCGCCTGGTCAAACGCCTTGCCCTCATCGAGGCCACCCAATCAGCCCACTATAAGAATCACGCCAAAATTGACAGGATCCTCGACGGCCACGAACCCCGCCTGCGCTCCGGCCTGACATTCACCAGTATCCTGACCGGCTCCGACGGGATGCTCGCCTTGATCGCACTCATAAAATCCTTCTTTTCGCCATGACAAGTCGCAGACCCGGCGCCTGCCCCGAGCGTAGTCGAGGGGGCCTGCCAGGAAATAGAAATGCAATAAAAACCGGCTTATATTCCAGCGCATTTCCCCAGGGGGAACGTATCCGCCTGGAAAAAAAAGACAGCAGCCTGGAAAGCGAGATCAAGGCTTATCGCCCTTGCCCACCATATGTAGCAGGCCATGCTCCTTGTCCACATCCTTGCCTTTCAAGCCGGCCAACGCCGAGATCCGCAGCCCGCACCCCAGAGTCAATTTGGCCAACGGGGCGAAAGAAGATCCCTTTTCTTTCAACAATTCCATGATCTTTACAGCATCTTCTTCCTCTTAACCAAAGCGTGGCTGGTCCACATCGGCAATGATCTGGGTTCAGATTTCGCTATTCCAGCCGCCGACGATGCCGATGAAACCGTCAATGCGGAATCCGGTCTTCTCCATTGCCTCGCAGATCCAGCGGGTGTGATAGGCCACCCCTTCCATCACAGCGCGCGTCATGTGCGCCTTGTTATGGCTCATCGTCAGGCCGACGTATCCGCCTCGGGCATAGTGGTCGAGCACGGGGGCGTGCTTTCCGGAAAGCCAGGGCAGGAAAATCAACCTGCCCGAGCCGGGCGGCACAGAGGCAGCCATTTCGCTTAATAAACTACCGCCGCCTTTGGCGACGGTAGTTTATTAAGAATACAAGAAAAAACAATTTATCCTCTTTATCCGCATTAGGAAGATGATGGTGATACAGGTTTGAGGGAGACTACCCCATTGCCGGAGGTAATTATGTGTTGTGCTATCTCCAGGATTGAATGCCTTTGTTCCTTTGTTAGACTGGTGTATTCTGAATTGTGTCTACCGGTGTCGCGGTTTTCCACCAGGAGCACACTGGCATCCCTGTTGAGTATAATGGTATGCCAGGTATTGCATTTGACGTTATAGATTTTGCCATGCTCCATAAACTGTGGGTAAATCCCATTCACCCACACTTCATTTCCCCCCATCAGCAATATACCCTGCCCGCGCAACAACACGAAGACTTCATCTGTCTCAGTGTGACGCTCCATCGTATCAATCCGGTCAGGCTGGAGTTCGTCCAGGTAGCGCAGGATGGCCACTCGCCATTGCTCGTAATCAACCAACGCTTTGTAACCCTCACCATCATACTCCCGGATTTCGAGCAAACTCTCGTCCATACCTGTCCCTGTTTATTTGCCTAGCCAGATATCCACCCGATGTTCACTGCCGGGTAGGTCCAACGGTACGAGGCTCCCCGCCACTTCCTTCCCATCCACGACCATTTTTGTGACACCCTTGCAAACATTCTGCGGATTGTGGACGGCAATACGGAATGTTCGCCCCCTGAACCTGCGCGTCGCTGAAAAGCCCTCCCAATCCGACGGGATGCACGGGTCAATGCGCAGTCCGTCCAGTTCCGGCCGCAGCCCCAATATGTATTGCGTGGCGCTGAAATAAGCCCAGGCTGCCGCGCCGGTCAGCCAGGGTGTGCGGGTATTGCCAGGGCGAGGAGAATAGATCGAATAGGTCGTTTGCCCCTGCACGTATGGCTCGCTTTGTCGGATTTCTGCACGGGTATTGTAGGCAGCTGGCATGAAAGCTCGGTAATACTCATAGGCCCGGTCGCCGTGGCCTAACAGGCACTCGGCCATAACGCCCCACCCCTGGGTGTGATTGAAAATGCCGGCATTCTCTTTGATGCCGGGGTTGAAGACCACGGCGCGCATCACGTCAATCGGCGTCTTGACGAAAGGCGGCGCAGAAAGCATGAGGCCGTAGGGCGTGGCCAGGCGTTCCTGGACAATATGCATACAGCGGGCGGCTTGTTCGGGTGCGGCTGCCCCACTGATTACTGACCAGACCTGTGTGTTGAGATATATCTGACCCTCGTTGCACTCTTTAGTGCCATACAGCGTGCCATCCTCACCGATGGCCCAGATGAACCATTCGCCGTCCCAAGCACAGGCCTGTATGCTGGCATCCAGTGTATTACGTTGAGCGAGCGCCCATTTCACTTCGTCCGGCTTCCCCGTCCGTTCAGCTACTTCTGCATAGACTGTCAGTCCCAAACGTACCTGAAAGGCTACAAACAAGCTCTCACCGAAATAGCCCAGGCGCAGGCAGTCGTTCCAGTCCGCAGCGAGGCCACAGGGCAGGCCGTGTTTGCCGGTGCGCTCCAGGTTGAATTCCAGGGCGCGCCGCAGATGGCCGAAAACGGTCGCCTCACCTTGATCAGCATATGGCAGGACCCTATTGTAGAAACCCAAGTCGCCGGTCTCACCTACGTAGGCCGGGAGCACGTTGAAGAACCAAAGGCAGTCGTCGGAGCGATATTCTTCAGGGGTCGGTGCTTTTTCGTGACCGGGCCGATGCTCAAATGGCTTTACGATCGGTATCGCTCCACCATTGGACAACTGGGCGGTGAGCATCAGTTCCAGCCGTTCCCTGGATTTTTCTGGGATGGCAGTCACCACTCCCAGAATATCCTGCAACGAATCACGGAACCCCAGCCCGTCGCGTTCCCCGTTGTAAACCAGGCTGGCAGAGCGTGACCAGGCAAAAGAAATTAAACAATTATAAAGCCCCCACACGTTGATCGTGTGATTAAGCTCTTCGTCCGGTGTCTCCACAATCAGACCGCCCAAATTGGAATGCCAGTCATTTTTTAATTTTTGCAATTCTGTTCTGGTTCTTTCCAGCGAACCAAATTCGGTCACGGCGCGTTTGCCTGTTTTGCGGGCATCGCCAATGCCCAGCATGACCAATAGCTCCCGACTCTCACCGGGCTGGAGGTCCAAACTGGTTTGCAGGCTGCCACATGCGTTATCGCCATAAACGTTGCTGTTGGTACATTGTCCCTGCTCCACCACCCACGGATTGGAATAAACGCGGTATGGCCCCAGGAAAGCCTCGCGGCTGGTATCATAACCCTCCAGCGGGGCGCCTACCAACGACATCCAGCAATGACGGGCGTTATCATGGAGGGAGAACCCTTCCGTCCCCGGGGTCAGGTTATCCTGGATGGCGATGCGTAGCAGTCTGTCATCCGTCAACTCGCCACGGATAATGAAAAGTGAATACTGCAAGTTGACCTGATCCTGGAAGGTATCCCACTGGTTGGTGAATTCGCAAAAGGTAAAGACCGAAATCTGGCGCGGCCTGACGCCCTCGTTGGTAACCTTCAAACGCCAGTATTCAAAGGTTTGCCCTAGAGGAACGAAATAAGTTGTCTCAGAGGCGATCTCTGAATAGTGTGACTCGATAACGGTATATGCCGTACCGTGACGGCAAGTGGAATGATACTGGTCAAGCGGTTTGCCTACTGGTTGCCAGGAGGCCGACCAATAATCGCCGCTCTGGCGGTCACGAAGATAGAAATAACGTCCCGGTTGATCCATAGGGACGCTGTTGAATCGCAGGCGTAGGAAGCGTCCGCGCGCCCCCGATTGGTAAAAACCATACCCACCGGCATTGTTTGTAATGATAGCCCCATACTCAGTTGAACCCAGAAAATTGCTCCACGACTGGGGCGTATCTGGCCGGGTTATCACGTACTCTTTTGCATCGTCGTCAAAAAAACCGTATTTCATCAATATATTCTCACCATTACCCGCACTTCTCTGGTCCCGGCTGGCGGTATTGGGACGATGGTCCCCTCGACGGCTTTCCCGTCCACTTCCAACCGGATGTTGTTCCCTGGGCCTATTCGCTCAACATGGATCACGTAGCAGACGCCCCGATAACTGCGAACCGCTTCGAAGCCGCTCCACGCCGACGGAATGACGGGAGTCACCTCCAACCCATCGAACGTCGGACGGATACCGAGTATCCACTGTGTGATGGCGACGTAGTTCCAGGCCGCGGTGCCTGTCAGCCAGGAGTTCTTCGCCTCGCCAGGGGTCGGGGCGTCGCGGCCTGCGATCATCTGGGCGTAAACGTATGGCTCGCAGCGGTGTACTTCGCTGATCTTTTCACGCGCCGAGGGGTTAATGCGCAGGTAGTAATCATGGGCCTTGTCCCCGCGCCCGATCTTTGCCTCGGCGATTATGATCCACGGGTTGGTCTGGCAGAAAACGCCCGCGTTCTCTTTGTAGCCGGGCGGATAAGAGGAGATTTCACCCAGGTGCAAATAATAACGACTATATGCAGGTTGATGCAAAATGATGCCATGCGGTGTCGCTAACCGGGCTGCGACCGAATCAAGGGCTTGCTCGGCGCGCCCGTCGTCCACGCCCAGGCCAGCCATCACGCACATTCCCTGTGGCTCAATAAATATCTGTCCTTCCTCGCATTCCTTCGAGCCGACTGGCCTGCCCGCGTCATCATAGGCGCGGCGGAACCACTCACCATCCCAGCCTGAAGCCCAGACGGCTTTTTCCATTTCACGCGCCGCTTTCACCAATGCCCTGGCCTGCTCGTTGTGCTGAAGATGTCGGGCAATCTCTGCCATCTCGTTGGCTGCCAGCACAAACAACCCCGCGATGAATACGCTCTCGGCTACTTTGCCATCCTTGTTGGTCGTGGTTTGGAAAGACTGGCCAGGTGTCTCAGAGAAGCAGTTCAGGTTCAGGCAGTCGTTCCAGTCGGCACGGCCGATCAACGGTAGCCCATGCGGACCAAAACGATCAAGCGTGTAATGGATCGAGCGCTGCAAGTGTCCGTAAAGCGGTACTTCCGTGCCGGGCTGGTTATCATACAGGACGAGTTCGTTGAGAATTCCCCAGTCGCCAGTCTCTTTGATGTACGCGGTCACTGACAAGACCAGCCAGAGCGGGTCATCATTGAAGCCAGAGCCTATGTCATTATTGCCGCGTTTGGTCAGCGGTTGATACTGGTGATACGCGCCGCCACTCTCGAGCTGTGTCGCAGACAGTTCCAGGATTCTATCACGTGCCCTTTCCGGGATCAGGTGTACGAATCCGAGCAGATCCTGGTTCGAGTCGCGGAAGCCCATACCTCGCCCGACGCCGCTCTCAAAATACGAAGCTGAGCGTGAGATATTGAACGTGATCATCACCTGATACGCGTTCCAGATGTTCACCATGCGGTTGGTGTGTTCGTCAGGCGTGGTCACCTGCATTTTGTTTAGCAGTCCATCCCAGTGTGCCCTTAATGCCTGAAAAGCTTTTTCTACTTCATCGGCTTTCAGGTAGCGGGCGATGATCGGCGCAACTGTACGCTTGTTGATGGTTTGCGATTCGGGTGGGTCGAACTTGTCGTCTTTTGGATTTTCGTGATATCCCAGGAGGAAAATGATCTTTTTTTGTTCTCCAGCCCTCAATGTGACTCTGACGTGGTGCACCCCGATTGGCTGCCAGCCGCAGGCGATCGAGCCGGACGTTTGGCCTGCCTCCACGGCCAGGGGTGAATCCCAGCCCCGGTAGGGTCCCAAGAACGCCTCGCGCTGGGTGTCGAATCCAGCCAGCGGCTCGGAGCAGGCGAAGTAAGCGAAGTGGTTACGACGTTCGCGGTATTCGGTCTTGTGGTAGATGACCCCATTCTCCCCCCTATCCCCTCTCCCGAAATAGGAGAGGGGGGAAGGGGAGGGAGAAAGAGAAGAAGAAAGCATTGTTGGGACCTCGACCTGTCCAATGGAATAGTTGCGTTGAAAGTTGGTGGCGTCGTCCAGGGCATCCCATAAGCAAAATTCAATTGCCGAGAAGATGGACAGATTCGCGGTCTGGTCGCGGCGGTTGGTGAGAGTCAGCTCCCAGGTTTCGAGGCTTTCTCCCAAAGGAACGAAATAGCGGATTTTGGCCTCAATCCCGGCCAGTCTGGAGCGGATGGTGGTGTAGCCAAGGCCGTGGCGGCATTCGTAGAAATCCAAGGGGTGGCGAGTAGGCTGCCAGGTCGGCGACCAGAACAAGGGTCCAGAAGGATGCGGTCGCGAGTCGTCGCGCAGATAAATATATCGTCCGCCCGTGTCTAGGGGGGAGTTGTTATAACGGTAGCGGGTCAGCCGTCGCAGGCGGGCGTCTTTGTAAAAGGAATAGCCACCCGCGGTGTTGGATATCAAGCCAACGAAATCCTCGCTGCCCAGATAGTTGATCCAGGGCAGGGGAGTATCGGGCCGTGTTATGACATACTCACAAAGCTCGTCGTCGAAATATCCAAATTGCATGTTGTCCTCTCGGCGATAGTGAAGGTCTAACGAAAAGGAATCACCGGGTGCGACTTGGCTTCAGTTAGAGATGTAAGCCGAGAATATTTTTCGCCAACCGCGCAGGTTATAAGCACCGGAAACCAGGGTCAGCCTAGTTATTTTTACTTACTTGCGCGAGCAGGCCATCCACCAAATCTTCAGGGGGCATCGGCAGAGCATTCTCTTGGAAGTGGAGAATGTCCAGCAAAGGCATTTCCATTAAAAAGCCCGTAGAGTCCATGCCAACAGCACCTCCTCCATCCTGGCCCCCGCCGAAGGCCGCTTGCATAGGTGCCACCATTTGCTGGAAAAGCGGTTCGAACACACGCCTGCCTCGGGGGTCCTCCATCCAGTCACGCAGGGTTGATTCGCGGTTCAGGATGCAAGGAAGCTCCAGCGTGGACTGCAGCATGACGGTCAGGACGCAGCGGATATCGGCAGATGAAGCCCCGACCAGGATGTCGAAGTCGCCGTCTTCAGTGATCCACTGCTGGTAGGCAGGATGGTAATAGGCAAAGGCGCGGAAATCGAGTGCCAGGGTTACCGTCTTGGTCTCACCGGGTTGTAGCTCAACCTTGGCGAAACCCTTGAGCTCCTTGGGCGGGCGGACCAATCCGGATTTATGATCGTGCACGTACACCTGGACAACTTCCTTGCCGGTCACCTTCCCGGCGTTGGTTACGTCTACAGAAACAGTCAGACCATCCACATCCCTGAAGGATGCCGCCGACACTTTGGGGTTCTTGTAAGTGAAGGTGGTGTAGCTCATCCCGTAACCAAAGGAGAACTGTACCGGTACCTCTTTGGCGTCATAATAACGATAACCAATAAAAATGCCCTCGCCGTAACGCACCTCGCCGTTTCCCCCGGGGAAGTTGATGTGGGCAGGTGTATCTACCAACTTAAGCGGGTAGGTCTCAGCCAGCCTGCCGCAAGGGTTGACTTTTCCATAGAGCACATCGGCAATTGCCCCACCTCCAGCCTGTCCCATCATCCAGGCCTCAAGGACGGCAGCCGTGCCGTCTATCCATTCGCTCATCACCACCGGAGCGCCATTATTAAGGATGACGACGGTCATAGGCTGGACGGCAGTCACAGCCTTGATCAAGGCAACCTGCTGCGGGGTCAGGTCGAGGTCGGGCCGGTCGTAGCCTTCTGACTCCTTGGAATCCGGCAGGGCAAGATAAAGCAAAGCCACGTCCGCGGAGCGGGCGTTTTTAACGGCCGCGTCGATGAGCGACTGGTCGAAAGCAGTGCCCGCCGGATACCCCTCGGCATAGGTCAGCTTGGTCTCCCCGGCTGATTTTTTTAGTTCTTTAAACGGGTTATCCACCTGGGTAGGGTTGATGTGCGAGCTTCCTCCACCTTGGAAGTGCGCCTCTTCGGCAGCGCGACCGATGACGGCGATGTGCTGCTGCTCCTTCAAAGGTAGGATCCCGTTGTTCTTGAGCAAGACCATGCCTTCTGCAGCAATGCGGCGCGCCAAGGCGTGGTGTGCGGCGGTGTCAAACAAACCGCCTTTGGAAGTCTCGGCAGCCTTGAAGACAATGCCCAAGATCCGGCGCACCGACTCGTCCAGCACGGATTCGCCCATCGCACCAGAGCGGACGGTTTCCACGACCGCCTTTACCCGCCGTTCCTTCGGGCCAGGCATTTCCAGGTCCAGGCCGCCTTTCAAGGAGGCCACCCGGTCGTGCACAGCGCCCCAATCGGAGACGACGAAGCCCTCGAAACCCCATTCGTCCTTGAGGATATCCACCAGCAGCCTGTGATTCTCGGAGCAGTATGTGCCGTTGAGCTTATTGTAGGCGCACATCACCGTCCAGGGCTTGGCTTTTTTGACGGCGGTCTCGAAGGCTGGCAGGTATATCTCCCGCAGGGTACGTTCGTCCATTTCGGAGCTGATGCTGAGGCGCTGGAACTCCTGGTTATTGGCGGCGAAATGTTTGAGGGAAGTGCCCACGCCCTTGCTTTGCACACCGTCGATGAAGCTGGCGGCCATCTGCCCGGCTAGGAAGGGGTCTTCGGAGTAATACTCGAAATTGCGCCCGCCCAGGGGAGTGCGCTTCATGTTCGCCCCGGGGCCGAGGACCACGTCAACATTCAGGGCGATGCACTCCTCCGCCAGTGCCTGCCCCATGGCGTAGATCAAATCCACATCCCAAGTGGAGGCCATGCAGGATGCGGTCGGGAAGCAGGTGGCTGGCAGGCTTGCCGCGATCAGGTTATTTATGTCTGCCACGCGGCGTACGCCGTGTGGCCCATCCGAAACGGTCAATTCCGGCAAGTCCAGGCGTTCAACGGGAGTCGTCGTCCAGGGACTGGCCCCGGTACACAGGGCGGCTTTTTCTTCCAGCGTCATTTTTTTAATCAGGTCGTTAATTTTAGTCATGGCTCACACCTTTCTGGTGATCCGGTCTACAGGCAGGAGGGAAGCGCCAATATCGGCTATTGGAGTTGTCAAGTGACAATTTGGCAATACCCGGCGCTCAAACTGCAGCGCCGTGTGAATAAGAGTCGTAGACGGAGCGAAGGCGAAATGCTTTTCGCGCCCGGCTCAGAGTCCAACCGGCAGGCAGCGGGCAGGAAATCCGGGCTGTCCGACCAGGAGGCAGGTTAAAGTAGTTATCGCTAAAAACGACGTCGGCGCCCGTCAAAGATACCTCCACCAGGAGCGCTAGAGAGCGGGAAGTCAGTTCAATGATCAATTGGCCCTTCTCGCTGCGCAGGTCCACGGTCACGGCCGGGTCGGCCAAGGATAAGTGCTTGATCGGGGCGAAGCCCGCCGTTTGCCGGGTTACATACCGGTCCCCCTGCCATAGTTCGGCGATGAAAACCAGCATACGGATGGTGTCATCCGAGATACGGTCGGAAAAGTCCAGTGTGCACACCTGGGTCGCAGCTTGCGGGGCGGCCTTGACCGGCGACTGTCCCGAGGCCAGGACCTCGCCGGCGAGTGTCTCTAGCGACCAGCGCACGGTCCCCTCCCAGGGCTCGAGTAGGTCATTGGTGACATAAACCCCCTGTTCGGGTGGTTTGTCTTCGATGGACAGCATCAGCGGCGCATAGAAGCGTCGCGCGGCGTAGTGCAAGGCCTTCCAACGCCCGAAGTAGTCCAGGCTGGACCAGGAGGCCACCGGCCAGCAATCGTTGAGCTGCCAGTACAGGATCCCTGCGACGCGATCGGGATGGCGCCGCCAGTGCTCCACGCCATAACGGATGCCTTCGGCCTGGAGCGCCATGCTCAGGTAGACCAGCGAGACAAAATCCTTGGGCAGCCGGAATGTGTCCAGCATCTGTCCGACCATCAGGGAGTTTCCGCTGGCATTCTTCTGGTGCATCTCCATGATGTAGGAGGTCATGTTCCAATCGACCTCGTCAGCGTAGGTGCGGATGGTCGCCAGGGGCGGGAGCGCCTGGAAACCGAACTCGCTCATAAAACGCGGGTATCGGTCGCGATAAGAGGTGAAGGGTTTCCGCCCGTGCCAAACGTCCCAGTAATGGGAGTCTCCCCGACGCTGGCCATTCGGATTATCGAATGGGGTATCGGAAGATGGCGAGCTGGGCCAATAAGAGTGATCCGGGTCCTCGGCCTGGCACCATTTGGGCAGCGTGTGGTGGAAAAACCGGTCGTAGGCGGTCTTCAATTCCTTAAACTCGGGACGTTTCCAATTCCACTCCACCCAGCCCCATTCCATCTCGTTGTTGCCGCACCACAGCGCTAGGCTGGCCCGATGGCGCAGGCGGCGGACATTCTCGACCACTTCCGCGCTGACGTTTTCGAGGAATCCCGGGGAGTCCAGCGGATAGATGCTGCACGAGAAGATGAACTCCTGCCAGACCAGGATGCCATAGCGATCGCAGAGATCGTAAAAACGTTCTTCTTCATAAAAACCACCGCCCCAGACGCGCAGCATGTTCTGGTGCGTCTCGGCCGCGGCGCAGATAAGCCCTTCCAGGGATTGGTCCGTAATCCGGGTTGGGAAAGAGTCTGCCGGGATCCAGTTGGAGCCTTTGACGAAGATTGGGACGCCGTTGACCACAAAGACAAAAGAGCGTCCCCACTGATCTTCCTGCTGGCGCAATTCAATAGTGCGCAGCCCGATCTGGTACATGTGCCGGTCCAGCGGCTCAACCTTGGGAGCCTCGCTGCGCATGAGAGAGACTTCCACCTGATAGAGCGGCTGCCCGCCATAGCCATTGGGCCACCACAGCTCAGGTTTGGAGATCGGCACCTTCACAATCACCTCGTCCCGGGCGGGTATGGCAATTTCTTTTTCAATGATCTCACCATCCGGTGCCGTGATGCGTACTACCGCGGCGAGCGGCACCTTACCCCAGCGCTGGACGGCAATCCGGACCTTGACCGCGACCTGTCCACTGATATGGTCCTGGCGCAGATGAACCTCGGAGAGGCACGCCCCGCTGTAGCCCTCCAGGCGGACATCCTTCCAGATGCCGATCGGCGGGAGCTGTGGTCCCCAATCCCAGCCGAACTGGCATGGGGCCTTGCGCAGGTGGGAACCTCCGGGGATCGCCTGAGGGACACCCGGCAGAGGACGAATGACTTGCTTTTCCGCCGCGTATTTCACCGGTGAAGAGAAAGTGATCGTCAAGTCATTGGCGCCCTTTGCATTTAAAAATGATTTAACCTCCCATTGATACCTGCGGAACATGTTGTCCGTGTGACCAAGCTCATGGCCGTTGAGAAAAACCGTCGCCAGGGTGTCCAATCCGTCACAAATCAGCAGGACCTTTTCTTCAGCCAGCAGCTCGCGCGTACAGGTAAAGATGGTCCGATACACCCAATCGGCCTCGGCGACCCACTGGACGCGCTTCTCGTTATCGGCAACAAAGGGATCTGGGATGCGTCCGCTTGCCAGCAGGTCGGTGTGGACGCTACCAGGCACTTTGGCAGCCAACCATTCAATAGTCCCCTCCTGACGAAATTGCCATTTTCCAGCTAATGAATGAATTTGCATAATTGATATTCTATTGACATTGGGATAATTCCGGTCAGACTTTTTTTATCATCGGGTCAAATCGGTCAGGGTTAGGATACTCTTTCTTCCGTGCATCACGGGGACATCTTCCATGATTAAATTAGGGGTGTGTCATGTTTAGTATTCAGAGCATTATGTTATTTCGCTTGAATCCAAACTCAAGAGGAATGCATTACACAGTTGAGAGATCCCATTCTTCGTGAATCTTTGGAACATCACTGATCAAGCGTTGGGTGTATGCCTCTTTCGGATGCAGAATCACATCATCGGCACATCCGCTTTCAACTAATTTTCCATGCTCCATAATATATACGCTGTCAGAAATATAATACGCCAGGCCAATATCATGGGTGATGAAAATAAGCGTCATCCCGGTTTCATTACGCAACTTCATCATCATTTCCAGGATGGTCGCGCGTGAACTGGCATCGATCATCGAGGTTGGCTCATCAGCCAGCAAGATCTTCGGCTTCAGCAGGAAGATACGGGCAATCATTAAGCGCTGCATCTGTCCGCCGGAGAGCTCAAAAGGATACTTGTTGGTCAATTCCTCGAACTTCAAGTTGACAAAGCTGCACGCCTCTGCCATCAACTCTACTTTCTTCGCATGCGGAAGTTTTCGACCGCCGCGCATGTAAATACAATCTAAAAGCACGGAATCGATCTTATTAAATAAGTTGTAGGAAGAGAACGGATCCTGAAAGATCGCTTGAATATTTTTCCAGTATTCCTGTTTCTTCTTTTGAGTACGGATGTCACGCTTCTTCCCCTGGAAGCAAACTTCACCCTCGGTGACGCTGATCAATCCCAAAAGCATCTTCGCTAAAGTAGTCTTTCCGCTGCCCGATTCGCCCACGATCGAGATGATTTCGCCATTGCAGAAATTGAAATCCACATGATCAACGGCTACACATTTCTGACGGCCAAACCCAAATACCTTGGTAAGCCCTGATCCGCTCAGGCATGAATTATTTTCATCAGCCATTGTTATAAGCCTTTCTCAGTTGCTCTTCTGAAAAGATACAGCGGTAAGCGCGGCCGTCTCCAATTTCACGAATATCGACAGGACGCACCATGCATTCTGGCTGAACGTATTTGCAGCGTTCGGCAAACTGGCAGCCAGCCGGTGGGTTTTTAAGATTAGGCGGTACACCGGGAATGGCAGCCAGTTTTATTCCCCGCAGACCACTTTCAGGCACAATGATCGAGCCCATGAGACCTTTGCTATATGGATGGAGGGGATCAAACACGGCTTCCTTTGCAGTGCCCTTCTCCACGATCTGCCCTGCGTACATGACCATGATATCATCGGTCACGTTGTAAAGCAGCGGAAGCTCATGCGTGATGAAGAGCATCGCTTTGATGAAACCATTTTCCATCAAATCCCGCAGCATCTTGATGACCATCTTCTGTGAAGTGACATCGAGCGCGGAAGAAGGCTCATCAGCGATCAATATTTTTGGACAAAGGATCACAGAAACCGCGATCACCGTGCGCTGTTTCATGCCGCCCGAAAGTTCAACGGAATATTTTTGCAGTACCTCCGCTGGAAGACCCAAGATTTCAAAACGTTCTTTGGCAAGTTCGTAAATTTCTTTCTTGGTAGCTATTGGATTATGTGCTTGAATAACATCCTCAACAAGGTTGATGATCTTCTGGGTGGGGTTGATCGCGTTCATCGCGGATTGGGGGATATAGGCAATCTCCGTTCCCAATATCGATCTACGAACGTCATCAGGGTCCATTCCAGAAATAGTACGCCCATCGATGATGATCTCTCCACTCGTATAGTGCAGCGGAGCGAAGTAATATCCCATCAGGCTGAGGGCGAGCGTCGACTTTCCGCAGCCGGATTCTCCCGCAATTCCCAGCGATTTCCCTTCTTCGACTTTCAGGGAAACGTGGTCAACAGCGTAAACATCTTCCCCAAACCGGGTGATATATTTTGTTGTCAGTTCCTTGACCTCTAACATTACATTTGACATATCAATCACCTAGTCCCTCAAGGCCGGATTGAATACCTGGTCGAGACCGGTATTCATCAAATTCAGCGAGAATGTAATCAGGGCTATGGTTACGATCACGGGGAAGTACGCCCACCATTTTCCCAGGATTTGCGCCTGGTAGATCATCGCCCAGTTCATCATCAAACCCAACGTTGGCACTTCAGTAGTTCTAGGTCCCAACCCAAGGATCGATAACCCGGCCTCCGCCAGGATACCCGAGGAAATCTGCAGGATGAACGCCATAACAACATAAGAAGCGATGTAAGGCAGAATATCTGCGACGATGATGTGAACGATCGAGTGCCCGGATAGTTTCGACAGGTTGACATGGTCGCGATTACGCAGGGATACCACTTGCGACCGCACCGCCCTGGCAGTCCATACCCAGGAGGTAAACCCGATCACCACTGCGATCGTGACAGCACCGCGTTTCTCCTGCCCGATACTGAATGAAAGCAAGATCAACAACACAAAGCCGGGGATTACGGTAAAGAGATTGGTGATGAACATGATGACGTCATCCACCAATCCACCGATATACCCCGCCAGCAATCCCAGGATCAAACCGATCAAGGTTGCGATGGTACCCGCGACAACCCCGATCTGTAGCGATACGCCGGTGGCCCTAATCAACTCCGTCAGCACATCCCTGCCGAAGTTATCGGTCCCAAGCGGTAACACCCGTACGTTCGCAACCTTGTTGAGATTCACATAATCAGATTGGTTGACAGTACCTATCTGTTCCAAGGTGCCCGTTTGCGCGTTGTTTGCTGCAATGATCACCCCCTCGGTTGACAGAATTCCTTTGAGCGAGGCATCGAGCCTTCGATAATATTGTACCTTAGCAAAGGTCATCTCTGGAAACTGCCGAGTGGGGTCAAAATTTTTCCCCCACAGATCCAGGAGTATGGCGGTGTTCGCAATATCGATCTCATTTTCAGGAATCCCATCTTTCACAAGCCAATCCTGCATGGCAAGGCGATCCTCATTGCTCAACTTGTTGGCAATCCGCTTGGCAGCGGCATCATCCAGCATAAGTGTATATGTGGTAGGGGAATAAATACTATCATAAGTACTCACATAGATCCCGGGTGGGAAGAAAGTACCCTGACTGATGATCGCCAATGGAGCATCTGTTATGATCAGCGGATAAATGATCACGATCAGCAGCAATCCCATAAAAATGGAAAAACCAGTAACAAATTTACCCGAGTGAAAAACTTGTCGAAGTGTATGTTTCATAACAGCATCTATCCTTAATCAGCCTGGGCTGCTTTAATGCGCGGGTCAATGATGCCGTAAAGGATTTCGATGATAAAGTTCGCGCTCAGCACCATCACCGTGATGATCAATGTGGATGCCGAGATCAGGGGATAATCCTGTCCCATCACAGCATGTAAGAGCGTGGTGCCCAAGCCAGGATAACTGAAGATGATCTCCGCCACCAGCGCGCCGCCGACCATGGTACCGATCGATAACGCCAAACCGGTCACCTGCGGAAGCATGGCATTCCGAAATACATAACCGACGATCTTCCAGTCTTTGATTCCCAGGAAGCGGCTGTATTTCACATAATCCGCATTCAGTTCATAGATGGACATGGAGCGCATACCAATCGCCTGACCGCCGATGGCGATCAACACGATCGACCAGAACGGCAGTTGGTAATGGATGATCACAGACCATATAAATGTCCAGCTAAAGTTGGGAATCAGGTCAAACCCATATCCGCCCGAGGTTGGGAACCATTTTAATCCGACTCCAAAAACGACCATCAAAATGACGGCCATGCCAAATGCCGGGAAATTACTCACAAAAATACTGACGGGCATGAGGACTTTATCAAAGCCCCCCTTGAGATAAGCTGCCAACGCGCCGAGTGTGTTCCCGATCAGCCAGCCGACGATGATCGCCGGGAACTGCAGGCACACCGTCCACCCGATGGCAGATTTGAGAGTGTCTGCCACCGTTCTGGGATATTGGCTGAACGAGAAACCAAAATCGCCGTGCACGACATTTCTTATGTAGATAAAAAATTGTTCGAGCATGGGTCTTTGGGTACCAAACAGGTCCGCGTATTGCTGATAAATCGCTTGGACCCCGGTCGTATTGCTCATGCCTTGGGCAAGCCTTGCTACGATGGCTGCCACAGGATCTCCCGGCATCAGGCGGGGCAGGATGAAATTCAGTATGAAGGCGAAAACAAAAGTGACCAAGAACCAAAGCAGCTTGTTAAGGAAGTACTTTCGGTATCCTTTCAACGCAGCACCTCCTCGTCATTATCGGTAATAAGGTGACAGTCACTTGGTCGGACCAGATATAGGTCTGCGGCTTCAGAGATTTGCCATATTGGGCGCAAAGTGACTGTACTCTACTTATTACAAATAATGTCGAATAAACAGCCATGTTCCCGGGGTTCGAGGAACATGGCTGTTTTTTAATGGATTATCGGTTACGGATTGACAAGTGTCACGTTATAGAGACATGCGACACCCCAACCGTCCATGCAGTCCATCGGCGGGACTGGCGGGTTGGTACCATCACCCTGGTGAGGGAAGTTCGTCCAAACACTCTCGTTCACAGCGTGGAACGATTGGGGACGGTACATGAGCGTGAAGGAGGGAATATCCGTCAGGTAGATCC
>Ga0315297_10001057_pt1 | contig 16715 bp, 9 predicted proteins | sample YL17G15_0_MG_FD_203628 | JGI IMG/M metagenome (GOLD analysis project Ga0315297, IMG submission 203628) | Sediment microbial communities from Yellowstone Lake, YNP, Wyoming, USA - YL17G15_0 | ecosystem: Environmental > Aquatic > Freshwater > Lake > Sediment | place: USA: Wyoming | collected... | reverse complement strand
CGCCTACGAGCCCTTCATGAAGGTGAACTACTGCGATCGCATCCGGGCACGGATCCAGTACGCCCTCCAGGAGATCACCGCGGAGGACGTGAAGAAGGTGGAGGCGCCGGAGAAGGCGACGATGCCCGGGGAGATCGCGGGCGCGGCGCTGAAGCGGCGCCAGAACCTGGGCGAGATGCTGCTCAGGTCGAAGCAGTACGACAAGGCCGCCGCGGAGGCGACGGCGATCCTCGCGAAGGACCCGAAGTACGTCCCGGCGCTGGTCCTCCTCGGAGATGCGCGGGCGGGGCAGGGGAACTGTGCGGAGGCCGTGGTGTCGTATGACGCGGCCCTGGCGATCGACCCGGCGAACAAGGGCGGCCAGGGCGGCAAGGGTGCATGCGCGGGAGGGAAGTAGGGCGGTCCATTTGGTGTAGCCCCTTCGAGACGACCCGTCGAGGAATGCGAAGAGTGACAGGAGAATGTCCCATACTGTTCGTGTCGATGTCTGCGTCGGGGGGCGCATGGTATCCAAGGGGCGAGAGGCGGGGCCCAAGAGGGCGGCCGTGGTGCTCGATGCGCCACCCGAGCTGGCCGCCTACGAGTGCGGCGAGGCTCTCGGGGACTTCATCCTTTTCGAGTATCGCTCGGGCGCCGCGGCCGCGCCGGTCCCGCTCACCGGAGCCGAGCGGGAGGTGCTCGACCTCCTGCTGCGCGGTCTCTCGAATGCCGAGATCGCTGCCCGCCGTCACCGGTCGGGCCGCACCGTGGCGAACCAGGTCGCGTCGCTCCTGGCGAAGCACGGCGTCCACGGCCGCGCCGAGCTGTTCGCCCTCCTGGCCCATCCCCAGACGGCACCGTGACCAGCCTCCACGTCGACGCGATCCGCGCCATCGAGGCGTGCTACGCGCCAGCGGTCACGGGAGAGGCGTGGCTCGGCGGAATCGCCGAGGCGCTGTCGTCGATCGACCAGGGGAGCGGGGTCCGGGTCCTCTCCCTGGCGATGCGGGAGGGGAACGCCGTAAGCCTCGCTGGCGCGGATCGCGGTCCCGTGCCGATGGACTGGCGCGACGTCGTGGCCCGCTGGAAGTGCGCAAGCCAGGGGCTCCTCACGGCATGGCTCTCTCCGGTGCCTCCCGTGGACCTCGCGTCCCGGAGGCTCGCCAGGCTCTCGGCGGCGGAGCGCTCCGAGGCGAGTGCGATCCTCGGGGAGGAGCGTGTGAAAGAGGCCCTGGGAATCGTCGCGTTCGACCCCACCGGCATCGGAGTTCTCGTGTCGGTACCGTCTCTCCATCCGATCCGCCTTCCGGCCAGGACGATCCACGTGCTCGGACGCGTGGCCGCCCACATTGCTTCGGCTCACCGGCTCCGGATGCGGGTCGCCGCGGGTCCCCCGACCGCGCACGCCGTGGAGGCGGTCCTCGATCCCTCGGGGAGGGTGACCCATGCGGAGGGGCCGGCGCGGGAGCCGGACCTCCGCGAACAGCTGGCGCTCGCCGTGCGAGACGTCGAACGAGCCCGGGGCCGGATGCGACGGACCGACCCGATGGAGGCGGCCGAGCTCTGGAAGGGGCTCGTCGAGGGCCGGTGGTCGCTCGTCGATCAGGTGGAGTCGGACGGGAGGCGATTCATCCTGGCGCGCCGCAACGACCTTGGCCTCCAGGACCCCCTGGTGCTCACTCAGCAGGAGCGGGACGTCCTCGGCTGCATCGCGGTGGGCCACTCCAACAAGTACGTCGCCTACCAGCTCGGCCTCGGGCCCAGCACCGTCGCCGAGCACCTCCGTCGGGGGCTGGCGAAGCTCGGCCTGCACTCGCGGAGGGAGGTCATCGGCCTCCTCGGTCCCATGGCTCGGCCACCCTCCGTCGGGTGACGGGCGGGGAACCCCACCGAGTCAATCCGTCGACAGAATGACCATGGCCGCCGTCCCGGTGGAAGGCCGATCCTACAGGTGCCGTGTACACGCGGCGGGGAGGTTGCCTTACGGAGGGAGTGCGCCATGGCCCAGATGCGAGAGGAGTCGCGGAAGTCGAGATCCTGGCAGATTGTCCTGGGTTCCGTCGTGCTTCTCATCGGGATCCTCGGATGCACCCCCCCGCCGCCGGAGTCGGCTGCGCCAGACGCCGCCGGGGGCCTCTCCGCCCACCTCCGGGATGCGCGTGTCGCCAGGCTCCTCAAGCAGAAGCATCCGATCCGGGACCGCTACGTGGTCGTCCTGGACGACGCGAACGCTGATTCGGAGGCGATCGCTGGAAAGCTGGCGAAGCGGCACGGTGGCGACGTGCGATTCGTCTACCGGCACGCACTGAAGGGTTTTTCGGTCCAGCTCACGGCAGACAAGGCGCTCGCGCTGAGCCAGGAGCCCGCGGTTCGCTGGGTGGAGGAGGACGCATTGGCCTTCGCGCTCGACGTCAGGACGCCGCCGTCTTGGGGACTCGACCGCATCGACCAGCGCGACCTGCCGCTCGATGCGCGCTACACCTTCGAGGCGACCGGCGATGGCGTGCACGCATACGTGATCGACACCGGCATCCGGGCCACCCACCACGAGATCGAGGGGCACGTGTTTCCAGGCTTCGACGCAGTCCAGGACGGCCTGGGAACCGACGACTGCCACGGGCACGGAACCCACGTGGCCGGCATCATCGGCGGCCGGACCTTCGGCGTCGCCCAGGGCGTGACCCTCCACGCGGTGCGCGTGCTCGACTGCGGCGGTTCGGGTGCCTACTCGGCGGTCATCGCCGGCGTCGACTGGGTCACCGCGAACCACGTGAGCCCGGCCGTCGCCAACATGAGCCTCGGCGGGTCTGCCAATGCCAGCCTCGATGCGGCGATCCAGCACTCCATCGAGTCGGGCGTGACCTTTGCGGTGGCGGCGGGGAACAGCGGTGCGGATGCCTGTCTGTTCTCCCCGGCGCGGACCCCTGAGGCCATCACGGTGGGAGCGTCCTCGGACACGGACGCGGCGGCGTCCTGGAGCAACCAAGGTTCGTGCGTGGACCTCTTCGCTCCCGGCGTTTCGATCTCGTCCGCGGGGATCGAGGACGACGACGCGACCAAGATCATGAGCGGAACCTCCATGGCGACGCCCCACGTCGTCGGCGCGGCGGCGCTCTTCCTGCAGTTCAACGCGTCGGCAACGCCCGCCGACGTCGCGAATGCCCTGGTCGGCAATGCGACCCTGGAACGCCTTCCCGGGCTCTGGGCGGCCTCGCCGAACATCCTCCTGTACGGTGGGTTCATCGCCAGCGAGCCTGGGGATGCGAGCGCGCCGACGGTTTCCATCGACACGCCGACGGAGGGCAAGGTCCTGAGCGAGGAGGTGACGCTCGCCGCCACCGCGTCAGACGACGTCGGGGTGAGGCAGGTGGCCTTCCTCGTCGACGGGAAGGTGGTGAAGCGCTTGGGCAGCCCGCCATTCAGCGTCTCCTGGGACAGTAGCACGGTGCACAACGGCAGCCACACGCTCACGGCGAGGGCCTACGACGCTCGTGGCAAGACGGGCGACAGCGCCCCGGTCACGGTCACGACCGACAACGTGATCTTCTATCGACTCGCGGTGGCGCCCGATGGCATGGGTACGGGGCGCGTGACCGGTGAGCAGATCGACTGCGTCACGGGCTCGGAGGGGCAGTGCAGTCGGACCGTTTCCAGCGGGACCGTGGTCAGCCTGGACGCGGCGGCGGACGCCGGCTCGGTCTTCGCGGGCTGGTCCGGGGGATGCAGCGGGACGGGGCGGTGCACGATGACCGTGAACGCCGACACCATGCTCTTCGCGACGTTCCAGCCTGCCGTGTGCAACCTCACCGTGCGGGCGTCCGGCAGCGGGAGCGGCACGATCTCTGGCGCCGGCCTCACCTGCTCGACGCCGTACAGCTGCACGACGTCGCTTCCCTTCGGCACCGACGTGTCGCTCACCGCCGCGCCGGCGCCGAAGTCGCTCTTCGCGGGATGGGAGAGCCAGGTCTGCTCCGGAATCGGGGACTGTCTCTTCCGCCTGGAGTCGCACCAGACCGTGGCAGCGAGGTTCGAGGCGACGTCCTTCCCGCTGACGGTGAGCATGGCGGGCGTGGGCGCGGGGCGCGTGACCGGCCCCTCGGGGCTGGACTGCAACTCGGGATCCACGGCGGGCTGCACGGTGGAATACGCCACCGGCGCCAAGGTGGTCCTCAAGGCCGAGCCGGCCTCCGGCTCGCTCTTCTGGGGATGGGGCGTCATCTGCACGGGCAGCGGCGATTGCACGGTGACGATGAGGTCGGCCAAGACAGTGGTCGCGCGCTTCGACCCTGACTCCTTCCTGCTGAACGTCACCGTCACAGGGTCCGGAACGGTGACGGGAGCTGGGATGTCCTGTCGGGCGGGGGGAGCCGACTGCAGCAAGGTTCTCGCGAACGGGTCGTCGTCGCAACTCCAGGCCGTGCCCGATGCCGGATGGATCTTCGTCCGGTGGATGGGCGCCTGTACCGGCAGCGGCGCGTGCACCGTGGTCATGAGCGACGCCCGCGCCGTCACCGCCGCCTTCCAGCCGAGCACCTATCCACTCACCCTGACCCTGGACGGCTCCGGGCTGGGCGCGATCGACGTGGTCGATCCCACCTTCCGGTGCGTGAAGGCAACCGCAGCGACGGCCGCCCAGTGCACGGTACAGTTGCCGAACGGCGCGACGGCGGATCTCGTCGCCACTCCGGGAGAATCCAGCATCATGGCCGGGTGGGCAGGCTGCACGCCGGGCGCCAGTGCGTGCTCGGTGACGATGACGGGTCCGAAGACGCTCGCCACCACCTTCCAGCCCAGCCAGTACCGCCTTTCGGTGACCATGGGCGGCGCCGGCCTCGGGAAGGTGACCGGCGCGGGGATCGACTGTGGCCAGGGTGCCCCCGACTGCAGCGTCATGGTGGGCAACGGGGCCACGGCCAATCTCACGGCCATCCCGGACGGGAACTCGATCTTCGGAAGCTGGGGCATCGTCTGCACCGGCGCCGGTTCGTGCAACGTGAAGATGAACTCGGACAAGGTGGCCTGGGCACGCTTCGACCCTGGAACCTATCCCCTCGCCGTGGCGGTCACCGGCAACGGCGCCGTGACGGCACCCGGCATCGACTGCGGGGCGGGAACCACCGGGGATTGCGCAGAGAGCGTGCGCAACGGCACGGTGGTGACGCTTACCCCGACAGCGGGTTCCAGGGCACTGTTCGGTGGCTGGTCCGGGGCCTGCACCGGGTCGGGCCCGTGCTTGGTGACGATGAGCGACGCTCGGTCGGTCACGGCGTCGTTCCAGCCGGACACCTATCCACTGACGGTCACCTTCGTCGGCGGCGGGTCCGGCATCGTCACGGGCGACGCGCTGAACTGCTCGACTGGGTTGCCATGCACCATCGAGGCCCCGAACGGGGCCACGCGGGTGCTGCGCGCGGTGCCGGCCGGCGACTCTGTGTTCGGCGGCTGGACGGGATGCACACCCGTCGCCGAGGGCTGCTCTGTCACGATGAATGGCCCGAAGAGCGTCACCGCCGTGTTCCAGCCCGGCCAGGTCGGCCTCTCGGTCGCGCTCGGCGGCACTGGCGCCGGCAAGGTGAGCGGAGGCGGGATCGAGTGCGGGCTCGGGGCGACGACCTGTGCGGTGACGATCTCGAACGGAACCACCTTGACGCTGGTGGCCGAGCCTGCCACCGGGTCCCTGTTCGGGGGCTGGTCCGGCGCCTGCTCGGGAGCCGGAGCCTGCGTGGTCGCGATGAGCGAGCCCCGTGCGGTCACCGCCACCTTCCAGGCGAACACCTACCCGCTCTACCTGAGCCTCACCGGGACGGCTTCCGGAACGGTGACGGGTGAGGGCGTCTCGTGCATGGGTGCCCCCGGCACGAACTGCACGGCCTCCCTCGCAAGGAACTCCACCGTCGTCCTCACCGCCGTTCCCACTGGAGGCGCCATCTTCACGGGCTGGAGCGGGGCGTGCACCGGTCCTGGCGTCTGCACAGTGACGATGAACGCCGCGAAGAGCGTCGGCGCCACCTTCCAGCCGCAGGGCTTCCTCCTCACCGTGCAGCTGGGCGGGGTGGGCGTGGGCAAGGTCACCGGAGGCGGCATCGATTGCGGGGACGGCGGCACGATCTGCACCGCCCAGGTCCCCACGGGTACGATCGTCACGCTGACCCGGGAACCGCGCGGCGACTCCCTCTTCACGGGATGGGGAATCGTCTGTACCGGCACCGGCCTGACCTGCAACGTGAAGATGAACGCGGCGAAGACGGTGTTGGCCACCTTCCAGCCTGCGACCTACCGCCTGACCGTGATCGTGGCCGGCAATGGCACGGTGACCGGACCCGGAATCAGCTGCAGCGCTGGGACCTGCACCGCAGACCGCCCCTATGGCTCGGCAGTCTCGCTCAGTGCCGTGCCGGGCGACGGCGCGAGGTTCTCGAAGTGGACCGGCAACTGCCGGGGGACGGTACCGACCTGCAACCTCACGATGACGTCGCCGTGGTCCACCACCGCGACCTTCACGACGCCGTGAAGGCCAGGGGAGGCGGGAGGAAACTCCCGCCTCCAGCTCGAGGCGAGTTCCAGCCCTGTCCGCGATGAGCCATTGCCCTAGTCTTGCCGCCAGGTTCGAGGCGTGGAACGCTCCGCCTCCCGGCTCCTCCCCATGGCTTCGACCGCCCGCTCCCTCCGCGTCCTGCCTCCAGACGCACCTTCCGCGCCGCCGTGCCACGAACGCGCCACCTTCGTCGCGCTCATCGCCGCGTTTCACGCCGTGTTTCTCGGAGTGGCGAGGATTTGAAGGTGTTGCCCGCCAGCACCAGGAACGAGGTCGGAGGCGGCCCGCCGGGGAGGCGGACCGCCGTGGCGATCTGCGCAGGGCTCGCGCTCCTGGTGGCCCTCGTCTACTGGCAGGTCCACCGGTTCGACTTCGTCAACTTCGACGACCCCGAATACGTCTCCCGGAACCGATGGGTGCTGCAGGGGCTGACCTGGGACGGCATCGCCTGGGCGTTCACCGGGTTCCGTGTGTCCAACTGGCATCCGCTCACCTGGCTCTCCCACATGCTCGACGTGCAGCTCTTCGGGCCGACCCCCGGAGCGCACCACGTCGTGAGCGCGGCGTTCCACGGGCTGAACACGGTTCTCCTCTTTGCGCTGTTGCGCGGTGCCACGGGAGCGACGTGGCGCAGCGCCTTCGTGGCGGCGCTCTTCGGGATCCACCCCCTTCACGTCGAGTCGGTTGCATGGGTGTCGGAGCGCAAGGACCTCCTGAGCACGCTCTTCCTCTTGCTGACCCTCCAGGCCTGGGTCGGATTCGTGCGCGGCCGGCGCGCGGGTCTTTACCTGGCGGCCCTTGGGTTCTTCGCGCTGGGCTTGATGTCGAAGCCCATGCTGGTGACGACGCCGTTCCTCCTGCTGTTGCTAGACGCGTGGCCACTCGGCAGGTTCTCGGGGACTGGAGTCCGGCCGTTCTTCCGGACGATGGGAAGACTCGCCGTCGAAAAGGCGCCCTTCTTCCTGCTCGCGGCCGCGGCGAGCGCGGTCACCTGGCTGGCCCAGTCGGCAGGGGGCGGCGAGAGCGCGGTCTCTCCCGTCGCACTCTGGCCCAGGGTCGCGAACGCACTGGTGTCCTACGTCCGCTACCCCGCCTTCACGGTCTGGCCCCAGGGGCTTGCGTCCTTCTACCCTCATCCCGCGACGACTGGGCCCGGGACACCGGTGCTTCCTGCCCTCGGCGCTGCGTCGCTTCTCGCGCTCGTCACCGTCTGGGTCGTCAGGGAGCGGACGACTCGGCCCTACCTGGCCTGGGGATGGCTCTGGTACGTCGGGACGCTCGTGCCGGTGATCGGATTTCTCCAGGTGGGCGGCCAGGCCATGGCCGACCGCTACACCTACGTTCCGCTCATCGGTATCTTCGTCGCCGCCGTCTGGGGGCTCGCCGATCTGGCGGAGGCCCGTCGGACGCCTCGCCTGGTCATGGCCCTCGTGGCGAGCGCCGTGGTCGCCCTCTTCGGGGCGATCTCCTGGAGACAGGCTGGGTTCTGGAGGGACAGCGTCACCCTCCATCAGAGATCGCTCGACGTGACGGCGTCCAACTGGAAGGCATCGCAGGGTCTGTGCGACGCCCTCCTCGATCTGGGCCGCTTCGGGGAGGCGACCGCAGCATGCGAGCAAGCGATCCGGATCCTCCCCGTCTACCCGGAGGCGTGGCAGACGCTCGGTGTCGTCCGGGCGCGTATGGGGAAGCCGGACGAGGCCATTCCATTCTTCCGCAAGGCCCTGGCCCTCCGGCCCGACTACTTCAACGCACTGAGGAACCTCGGCTCGGCCGTGGGCAATCTCGGGGACTACGAACAGGCCTCGGGGTACTTCCGGCAGGCGCTGCGGCTCCGCCCCGACGACGCCGAGACCTGGGGCTATCTCGGGCTCGCCCGGCTTCGGGCCGGGGATCGAGACGGCGCGACCATGGCCTACCGGCGACTCCAGGCACTCGATCCTTCGAGGGCCGAGGCACTTCGTCGAACGCTCGATCCGTAGGCCCCTGCCGGTCAGCGATCGGTCGAGTAGGCCGGAACGGGCGGGCCCAGGTCGAAGACGTTCCAGTCGTCGGAGACGAGCAGGGTGCGAACGCCGGGCGTCGCCGAGAGCTGGCTCGAGAAGGGCTCGAACTGCGGGTCGTAGAAGCAGGCCACGTAGCGCGCACCGAACCGCTCCCGGACCAGCGCTGCGACGTTGGGCGGGGGGCGCCGCGTCGCCGCGTACCAGAGGGCGTAGAGTTCCGGGTCCTTGGCCTGGAAGAGCGTGGGGTCGAGGGCGACGAGGAAACGTCTGCCGGGCAGCGCCTGCATGAGGTAGCCGGTCATGCCCCACTCGCAGGTGAAGACCTGGGCCCCGGGTGGAATCCCATCCCGCATCACCTTCGCGACGTAGGACGGGATCCGGTTCGGCCACTCCCTCAGCCGCGCCAGGAGGCCGGCCTCCTCGCGTGCCTGGTAGAGGAGCGCCGCGGCGAGCAGCCCGAACGGGGCGAAGCGGAGGCGGGGCCGGGGGTCGAGCCGCAGGGAGAGGGCGAGGGCCACGACGGAGAACGGGACGAAGTACTCGGTGAACCGTGCCGTTCGCGCCGTGAGGGCGCCGAAGGCCAGGGTGGTCAGGGCGAAGGCCAGCGGCAAGCTCGAGGCGCTCCGCCCCCGCCAGGCCAGGACGAGAGCGGCAGCGGACATGGCTGCGGCGAGCAGGAGCAACTCGGCCCACTGACCCAAGGTGAAGACGTCGAACTCGGAACCCATCTCCAGGCCGGCCTTGCCTCCCCAGGCGTTCATCACGAGCACGCGCCCCAGGACGAGCCAGGCGAAGCGGACGAGGTTGGCGCCGTTGGGGTGGAGGACCAGGCCCAGGGCCACAGCCCCTGCCGCGACGGCGGCCGGCTTCCAGCGGAGGCGTTCCCCGGAAAGGCGTCGAGCCGCCTCGGAGATGCCGACGAGCACGATCGGTAGGGCCCAGGCGATGTAGGTCCAGGGATAGAGGAAGGACGCGATGGCGAGGACGAGGAGCCGTCCTCGCGCCGCCGCCCAAAGCACCACGATCGCCAGAGCGATCGAGAGCACGTGAGGGCGGACCAGCAGGAAGCGGTAGAGGAATGCCGACGACGCAGCCAGGGGCAGGAGCGCCCAGGCGCCGGGAAAGCGGACGCCCTCGGCTCGGAGAATCGCGTAGAGCGCGATCAGCAGGGCGGCGCCGGTGATCGTGCCCACGATCTTCGACGCCGTGATCCACCCAAGCCCCGTCAGCGGGACGTAGAGCAGGTGGAAGAGCAGTTCCTTGTCGGCGTAGTGGTCGGCGAGCCAGCTCATCGGCGTCCACGGAAAGGCGTGGAGGATCCCGTGCTCGGCGATGAGGCGCCCCACCGCGGCGTGATAGGCGGTGTCGGCGTCCGACGGAACCCGGGCGAAGAAGAACTGGAGCCCGCCCGCGACGGCGAGCGCCACGAGGGCGAAGACGGCGATCGACCCCCATTCCCGACGACGGACGCCGTCGCCCCCCTGGATGAAGGCATTCACCGGCGGTAATCCACCTGGAGGACGTCGAACCTGTCGATCGTGCTGTCGCTCCAGGACCAGGGAAGGTATCCCCAGGCGTTCGAGAAGAAACCGGCGCCGGATGGCCTGTCCATCAGGCGCCCACCCGGTTCGCGGCTCTCGAGCACGCCGATCGGAACGAGAAAGTCCATTCTCCAGACCACGATGTGGGGATCGGTGTTGGCGCTCGCCACGACCACGTCTCCTTGTGGGGGAAGTGGAGGCCTGACGGGAAAGAACCGGGCACCCGCCCGTTCCGCGTACCACTGGAACCCCCAGTGACCCGCGTACCAGACGCGTTGCCCCGCGGCGACCCGTGGAGCGATGAGCGCTCGCGCCGCCGTTCGCCCCATGCCGGCGAACGCGGAGTCGGCGCGGAGGATGGCGATTCCCAGGAGGACACCGGCAGCCGTCGTCGCGGCGAGAAGCGGGCGCCCAAGCCGCGGCGCCTTCGCCATGGCGCGAGCCACGAGAATCGCGGCGGCCGGGGCCGAAGCCAGAAGGTACTTCGACGGCAGGTGTACGTATACCGCGGCGGGGAGGGCGACGAGGAGCCAGAGGCCCAACGAGAACTGGACGCCGTCCCTCCGCCGGAAGGCGTCCCCGAGGACGTCTCCGAGGGCAGCCGCACCGAGCCCGGCGATCGGGGCGATGGCCCACGGGGTGACGTCGGGATGGGCGACGCGGACCAGCGCGGCGGCAGCGGCCATCGTGCCCACCAGGAAGGCGATCCCCCTCGGCGATGGACGCCCCCGAAGAAGGAGCCACGGGATCGCGAAGGGCAGCGCGAGGGCCCAGTGGACGAGGAAGGCGAGGAGGTTCGGCGCAAGGCTTCGCGTCGAGCTGAGTTCCACCGCGGCGGCGGCGATCGTCCCGGTGCCACCCGCGGGGTCCTGGGTAAGAACGTTGACAGCGGCGGTGACGAGCGGGGCCGCGGCCAGGGGAAGCCATCGCGTCCAGGGTCCCGCGCGCCAAGCGGTCCAGGAGAAGACGTCTCCCACGACCAGCAGGACGCCGATCCCGACCAGCAGCACGAGGTGCGTGCGCGCGAGCGCCGCGAATCCGAGCAGGAAGGCCGCGAGGATGGCCTGGCGCGCGCGCCGATCCTCACGCCAGGCCATGAGTTGCTGGAGGCCTGCGGCGCCAAGCGCCATGGCGGGGATGTCGGGCATCGCGGTTCCCGCCATGCCCAGGACCACGGGGGTGGTGGCCAGGAGCAAGCCCGCGGAGGCCGCCCATCCCGATGCGATTCCGAGGCGAAGCGCGAGGGCCACGGTCGCGACGATCGCCAGCCAGAGCAGGAGGATCTGCACCCCGTGTGCGACCCGTTCGGAACCCCCCGCCAGGATCGCGGGCACGAGCAGCCAGGCCATCACCGGACCGGTCGGGACGATGGTCGAGATCCGCTGCGGCTCGATGCCCCACGCCATGTCGAAGGCGGTCGGATGGAGCGGGTCATTCACTGCTTGCACAGCCTCGAACAAGAAAACCGTGTCGTCCATCGTGAAGGCCTTGTCGAGAAACGGCAGCAGCAGAATCGTGGCGAGTATCAGCGCGGGCGCCGATCCGCGCAGGATGGCGCGGCTGGTCAACGGGCCGGGCGGACTCACGGGCGTGCCTCTGCCGGGACCGGAGCCGGCGGGGCCTGCTGGTCGAGCATGGCGAGGGCGTTACGGAGCTTCACGTCCCTGGGAGATACGCGCAGGCCGTCCAGAACGACCTGGCGAGCCTCGTCGGCGCGCCCGCTCCGGAACAAGGCTGCGCTCAGCCAGTAGCGCACGTCGGCAGACCGGGGGGCGCGCTCCACCTGGACGGAAAGCACCCGGATCGCGTCGCCTGCGTACCGGGAGGTCACGAGCAACCTGCCGATCTCGATCTGACGCTGGACGTCCGGACGGATCGCGTCGCCCGCGATGGCCTCCTCGGCGGCCTCGGCGGGGCGTCGCAGGAAGACGAGCGCATGCGCGTGAGCGAGGCGGCGGTCGGCCTCGTCCGACGAACGGGCGATGAACGCCTCGAGCTCGCCCACGGCAGCGGCGACGCTCACCGTGCCCCCCAGCTCGGCTGCGTAGCTCGACGCTGCGTAGAGGCTGCGGGGCGACGCCCGGGCAGCCGCACGCCAGAGGTGAAGATCGTCCTCGAAGGCGGCGGCCCTCCGATGGGTCCAGGCGACGAGGACCAGCGACGCGGCGACGCCGAGGGCCAAGGCCGCGGATGGGTAGCGGCGATGCAGGGCGGCTAGCCCCGCGCCCACGAGGGCACAGGGCGCCGCGAGCGCCAGGTACTGGAGGTGGTTCGAGATGGGACCCACCGCGAAGTAGGCCATGTCGAGGAGGCCGAGCACGGGGAGGACCATGAGTGCGTGGTAACCAAGGCCAAGGGCGAGCGATCGCCCCCAGGAGCGACGTCCAGCGGCCCACGCTGCGCCTGCCGCGACGATCACGAACAGCAGTGGAATCCAGAATGCCGGAGAGCCCGGCGCCACGGGCCACCTCGGGTAGACGACGCCCAGGTCGACGGGGACGAACGCCTTCTGCAAATAGGAAAGCAGCGCCCACCCGGCGCCGGCGACGCGCTCCGCGAAACCGCGCTCCGCGATCTCGCCCCGGATCACGTTGACGCCCTGTGTCCAGAGGGTCAGGGCGCCGAAGGCCGCGGAGAGCAGGACGAACGGAACGATCCTGGCGAGATCACGTCGCGTGACGGCCCGCCGCCGGTAGAGCGCGATTCCGAGCTGGACGAAGGGCAGCATGACGACGGAGGTCTTTGCCAGGAGGGCGCACAGGAAGAGGAGGAAGGAAGCGACGGCGTCCCGGCGGCGACCCTCGTCGTCGAACCGCGTCCAGGCGAGCAGCGACGAGAAGAAGAACACCCCGGAGAGCACGTTCTTCCGTTCCGACACCCAGGCCACCGACTCGACCGCGACGGGGTGAATCGCGAACAGCAGACCGGCAACCGCCGAGCCGGGGACGCGGAGCGCCCGGAGCAACCGCCAGAGGAGGATGGATGCCAGGATGTGAAGCGAGACGTTCACCACGTGAAAAGGGGAAGCAGCCTGCCCCCAGAGCCGAGCTTCCACCCAGAAGGTGGTCCAGGTGAGGGGCCAGTAGTCGGTGGCGTCACTGCTGAACCAGATCCGCCATAGAGGACCCCGGAGCAGGGGTGCTTCCAAGAGCAGGACGTGGTCGTCCCACACGAACCCAGCGCGAAAGGCGGGCCAGTAGGCAACGATGCCCGCCGCTGCGATGACGGCTGCCACCGCCGCATCCCGGAACCTGTCCGACCGGATCACCGCCGGAATCTAGCCCAGCCCTGGAGGGGCACCTAACGGGATCCGTTGCCCGTGCCGGAGCGTCCGTTCGGCGGGGAAGGGGTCAGCACGGCCACCCCCGCGCACAGCAACCCCACGCCCATCCAGTAGTAGTTCGCGAAGGCCTGCTTGTTGAACGCGACGAAGACGATCCAGGCGCTGGCACTGGCGAGCGTCGCCCGGCCGATCGTCATGGACCCGCGCAGCGTCGCGACGAGAGTTGCGCCGGCAAGGACGAACGCCGGCCAGGATGGAGACTTCGGGCCCCCCAAAGCGAACAGGGCCGCGGGCCAGGAAAGGGCGTCCTGACGGAACGGCTGGCGAAGCTGGAACTCGAGGACGCCCCGCACGAAGGCACGTGGTTCGATGGCCAGGAAGGGGAGCGCCAGGGCGGTCGCTCCGGCTGCCGCCACGAGGATGGACCTGGCGCACGCCGCCCTCGGGAGGAGGAAGAGGAAGGAGACGAGCAGCAGGGGCACGTACTGCTTGGTCGAGATGGCCAACGCCGCAGCGAGCCCAGGAACCAGCCAGGCCTTCCACGCGGACGATCCGTCCCCTGCGCGGCTGGCGGTCCTGGTCACGGTCAGCGCGACCAGGAGGACGGCGGCTAGTGCCAGCGGCTCGGTCCACGCGAGCTCGATGACCATCCAGCCCTGTGGCTGCAGCAGCAACAGGGCCCCGGCCAGCTCCGCCTCCAGCGATCCCCTCCCCAGGGCCCGCACGAGCAGCGCCGAGATGGCCAGCCCAACCAGCATGGTCCAGCGGACATCCCCGAGCAGGACGCCCGGAACGTCGAGCAGGAGGACGAGGGGCATGTAGGGGTACGCCAGGATGCGCAGTCCGTCTGATGACAGGATCGATGGGTCCAGGAAAGGTGTGCCCGGCCCGTAGGGGTTCGGGTAGGCGAGGGCATATGGATTGCGTCCCGAGAGCAACGCGGTCGCTCCCTGTTGCTGGATCTGCCACACGTCGATGCCGGGCGAAGGGGACGCGAGGATGACCAACGCAGCGAGCGCAATCCCGAGGGCCACGATCACCGGGAAGCGGGTCCGGGCGACCCACCCAGGCGGTCCGCGCCAGAAGTAGGTGAGCAGGATCACGCCGACGACGACCAGTGCCGGACGGAAGGCGCCGAGCGCCGCGGGGTCCACGGCCACGCCGGGGAGGAAGAGCAGGTCGTGCACCCAGCTCGTTCCGATGCCGAGTGCGAGGATCCCAATCGTGGCCCGTCTCCCCGTCCCTGGCGAGTGATCGGCCGATGCGAAGGTGCCGACCAGCGCGGCGGCGCCAGCGATCGAGACCAGTGCGAGCGCCACCGGGCTGTACATTCCGGAGGAGACGGCGAGAGCGATCGCGAGGACGACGGCCCCGAAGGCCGCCAGCCCAGGCGCCGCCGATGACCACCGTGACTCACGCGTCGCCGACATGGCCGGCCAGTTTCTGCTAGATCAGGCGGCGCGTGAAGGAGCAATCCGAGGAGCGCAAGAAAGCCGTGGGTGGCGTCGCCGGGTTCGCGCGACGGCGCGCCGATGTCCTGGGGGCCTGCGCCCTCTACGCAGCCCTCTTCCTGGCCTGGAACGCGTCGGGCGGCGTCTTCCACGTCTGGCCAGACCTCTGGCAACTCCTGCCCTGGCCGCCGCTCGTCGAGGACCTGTCCGGGGCGATGCTGGACCTCCACTCCCAGCCGCCCTTCCTGAACCTCCTCTTCGGCCTGGCGCTCCAGGCGTCGGTGGCGACCAGCCTCCCGGTCGAGACCCTGCTCCAGCCCGTTTACTTCGCCGTGGGTGGCGCGTCGGTCGCGACGTTCGCCGTGCTGGCGCGGCGCCTCGTGTCCTGCCCGGCGGTCCGGTGGATCGTCGTGCTGCTCTTCGTCGCGAATCCGTACCTTTACGCCTCGCTTCACTACTTGTTCTACACGCCCTGGGAACTGATCTTCTTGCTCCTCTCGGCGCTCCACGGACTTCGACTCCTGGAGCGCCCGAGCCTGGGACGGTTCGCCGCGGCGCTCGCGCCGGCCGTGCTCCTCGTTTACACGCGGAGCCTCTTCCACCCGATCTGGTTCGTTGGCCTGGTCGTGCTCATCGCCCTGCTGACTCGACCCGCGCTGCCCGGGCGGCGGGGAGCAATGGTGGCGTCGGCCGCGCTGCTGCTCGTGGCGGCCTGGCCCATGAAGAACCTCGCCCGCTTCGGCTTCTTCGGCTATTCGAGCTGGTCGGGGATGAGCATCGCGCGCGGCCTCCCCACCGGCGAGCCGCTGCTCCCGAGCGGTTACCAGGCTCGGCTGGGTGCGTTCGCCCGGACGAGCAACGAGCCGCCCGCCCCCGGCTCGGTGGAGCGGGCCGAGTGGCTCGTGCCTTCCGAGTTTCGCGACCGGCCGGCTCTTGCCTCCGTGGCCAAGCCCGACGGCTCCCCCAACTGGAACCACTACGCGCTCATCCCGCTGTCCCGGGAGCTGGGCACGGCCGCCCTGGCGACGCTGCGCGAGAACCCCTCGTTGCTTTTCATGAAGGCCGCGGACTTCTACGCGAACGGCTACACCCTCTACGAGGCTCGCTGGCCCTACAAGACCGGCTACTCCCCCGAGATGACGACCGGCCAGGGATGGGCCAAGGCCTACGAGATGGTCGTCTTCCTTCCATTTCGCGACTACGACCCAGCCGTGACCCGCATCAGCACGGGATTCGCCATTCTCTTTCCGCTGATCATCGTGGCGGCGCTCGTCGTGCTCTGGCGTCGGCGGAGGGACTGGGACGCGCAGGACCGGACCGTGGTCCTGATGCTCTTCTCCATCGGATGGGTTTTTGCCATGGTGCTCTTCGTGGACGGCCCCGAGGGCAACCGGGTGCGGTACTCGACCGAGCCCTTCCTGTTCCTGATCGCCGGGTGGTTGCTAGGCAGCCAGCGATCAGGTGGCCGCCGATCAGGCGGCGGGCGGAGCGTCGAGCGCGTCCAGTCGGCGCGCCGAGCGGATGCCGAGCCATCCGAGGATCGCCTGGATCAGGAGTAGCGGGGCGAGGCTCCACCGGCTCTCCGGAAAGAAGAACTCGCCTGTATTGAACGAGTTCCAGCGGGCCTGGGTCGAGCCGGGCGGGAAGCTCCGGTACATCCAGCCCTCGTACATCCCGACCGGGTTCGCGGACACCGGACCGGCGATGGTCGAGAGGGGAGAGAGGGAGAGTCCGGGCTCTCCCCCCGTGCCCCGCTGCAGGAGAAGGGGTGCCGGATCGCCCCGGCGCACGGCGGCGTCTATCTGACGCCGGAGCTCGGCGGCACCCCGGGTCCGGGCCTCGGAGGGCGCACCGCGAGCGAGGAGGAACTCGTCGTTCGCGCGGAGCACCTCGTCCCGCTGCGCATCGAGGACGGGGGTG
>Ga0315297_10001055_pt1 | contig 16747 bp, 19 predicted proteins | sample YL17G15_0_MG_FD_203628 | JGI IMG/M metagenome (GOLD analysis project Ga0315297, IMG submission 203628) | Sediment microbial communities from Yellowstone Lake, YNP, Wyoming, USA - YL17G15_0 | ecosystem: Environmental > Aquatic > Freshwater > Lake > Sediment | place: USA: Wyoming | collected... | reverse complement strand
GCTGGCCAGAATGACGGAGATAGCCAAGCACTGCGAAAACACTATCATCCTGAACGGAAATGCGGAAGGCAGGCTGGGAAGCGCTCTGAAAGGCGAGGAAGTCGTTTCAACGAGGGTGGTCGCTTGACCGAACAGAACCAGACCGAGAAGAGGAAGTCCGATCACATCGAGATCTGCTCGACGAGGGACGTGTCCGGCCGTTACAATTTCTGGGACGACATCCATCTGATCCACTCAGCCGCCCCTGAGATCGACTTTGACAAGATTGACACCGAGGCGAGGCTGTTCGGCAAGGAGCTGGCCGCGCCGATCATCATCGCTGCGATGACCGGGGGATACGAGAAGGGGGAGAAGGTCAACAGGAACCTCGCGAAGGTCGCGTCCGACATGCAAATCGGTATGGGCGTCGGCAGCCAGCGCGCGGCGATAGAGAAGTCATCCCTCGCTGGCAGCTATTCCGTGCTGAAAGATTATGACATCCCTCTCAAGATTGCGAACATCGGTGCCCCGCAGCTCGTCGAGGGGGATTACAGGCAGGCCGCCGAGATCATGGAGCAGGCGATCAGGATGATAGATGCGGACCTGGTCGCGGTCCATCTGAACTACCTCCAAGAGGCCGTGCAGCCGGAGGGCGACAAGAAGGCCGCAGGGCTGCTGGCGATGCTGAAAGACCTCGCAACAGATTTCCCGATCATAGTCAAGGAGACGGGGGCAGGTTTGTCTCCCGATCTTATCAGCAAGCTTTCGAAGATAAGGATCAAAGGAGTCGATGTCGGAGGGGCAGGAGGCACAAGCTTCTCTGCCGTGGAGTTCTACAGGGCAGAGGAGATCGGGGACAGGATGAGGGCGCGCCTCGGAAGGACCTTCTGGAATTGGGGGATACCGACGCCAGTCTCAGCTGCCGTCGCGTCGCTTCACTTTCCGACCATCGCCACGGGCGGCGTGCGGAACGGGCTGGACGTCGCGCGCGCAATCGTCATCGGGGCGTCGTGCGCGGGGATCGCGAACCGACTGCTGGTCCCTGCACTTGAAAGCACTTTCATCGCCGAGGAGGAGCTGCGGACGATCACCGAGGAGCTGAGGGTCGCGATGTTCCTCACCGGCTCATCGGATCTGAAACAGCTCGCGGCGCACAACCCGCTCGTCGTAGGCCCGACCAAGGACTGGCTGGGCCATCTCGTCGGCGAGTAGACCCGGGGGACCTCAATGGACTTCAAGAAGGAATTCGGTCCGAAGATAAAGATGATCAACGATGATCTGGAGAGGCGCATCTCGGAGATCGAGAACAAGAACCTGAGAGATGCGATGATGCACTACCCCAAGGCCGGGGGGAAGAGGCTCAGGCCGATCTTCACGATGCTGGTCGCCGACGCGATCAGCAAGAGCGGCGCGAAGGCCATGCCATTCGGAGTGGCGCTGGAGATGGCCCACAACTTCACTCTCATCCACGACGACATCATGGACAACGACGAGACCAGGAGGGGCATGAAGACCACCCACATCGTCTTCGGCATGCCCGCCGCTATACTCGCCGGGGACGCATTGTTCGCCAAGGCGTTCGAGGCTGTCGGAGAGATGGACGTCGACAGCGAGAGTAAGAACAGGCTCAACTCGTTGCTAGCCAGGGCCGTGCTGCTGGTGGCGGAGGGGCAGCAGATGGACATGGACTTCGAGAAATCCGAATCGATAAAGGACGAGGATTACCTAAAGATGATCGAGCGCAAGACCGCCGTGCTTCTCTCAGCCGCAGCCCAGGGCGGTGCGATAGCCGCCGGCGCGAAGCAGCCGCTACAGGAGACGATGTTCGAGTTCGGGAGGCTCATGGGGCTCGGGTTCCAGATCTGGGACGATGTGCTGGACCTCAGGGCTGACGAGAAGGTGCTCGGGAAGCCCATAGGCAGCGACATCAGGAACGGCAAGAAGACCCTCATCATCATCTACGCGCTGGAAGTTCTGGACAGTCAGAAAAAGGACAGGCTGAAGCAGATCATCGGCAAGGAGGGCGCCTCGAAGAAGGAGGTCGACGAAGCGATCGCGATCCTCGACTCCGCCGGAGCGATCGACAGGGCCGAGAGGATCGCCCTCGAGATGATCTCCAAGGCGAAGAAGCTCCTGGACGACCTTCCCGAAGGAGAAGACCGCCAGAAGCTCAAGGACCTCACCGATTTCATGATCAAGCGCGAGTGGTGAGCGCATCACCGGGTGTTCGAATGACAGTCCTCCGACGCGGCGCTGAAGCAGAACTTCATGACGGCGAATGGCTCGGGAGAAAGGTCATCATCAAGAGGAGGGTCCCGAAAGGATACCGCCTTCTCGAGCTGGATTCCGCGATAAGGATCCAGAGGACGAAGAACGAGGCGAGGCTGATGCTGGAGGTTAGGGGGAAGGGAGTCTCCATCCCGGTCATCTACGACATCGACCTGGCGAAGTCGGAGATAACGATGGAGCGGATCTTCGGGCCGCGCGTGAAGGATCTTTTTAACTCGCTCCCGGAAGAGGAGGCGAAGAAGCTGGCAAGGGAGATCGGGAGGATCACGGCGCTCCTGCATTCGAACGACATCGTGCACGGCGACCTCACCACCTCGAACATGCTTATGAGGGACGACGGCACGATCTGCATGATCGACTTCTCGCTCGGCGAGAAGACCGATGCCATTGAGAAGAAAGGGGTCGACCTCCACCTTCTATTCGAGGCTTTTCACTCAGCGCACTACATGAGGGAGAACCTGCTCGAGGACCTGCTGGACTCCTACAGCGGACATTACCCTCATGCCAAGGAGACGATCCAGCGCGTCAGGGAGATTGAGAAGAGGGGGAGGTACACTTGAAGATCTCGTTCGTCACGACCAACAAGGGGAAGTACGCCGAGATCGGCAAGATGATCCGCGACAGGGGGCACGAGGCGGAGAACATCGCCGTCGCCTATCCGGAGATGCAGACCGACTCGCTGGAGATGGTCATCATCCAGGGGCTGGGCTGGCTCATGCAGCATTACAATCGGCCGCTCATCGCTGACGATTCCGGGCTTTTCATCGACGCGCTCGGCGGGTTCCCCGGCGTCTACAGCGCATACGCTTACAAGACCATCGGATGCGACGGCATCCTGAAGCTCCTGGAAGGGATCGAGGACCGCAGGGCGAGGTTCGAGTGCGTCCTCGGGTTCATGACGACTCCCGATTCCGAGCAGATGCTATTCAAAGGAATCTCCGAGGGAACCATTTCGAAGACGAAGACGGGGTCATCTGGATTCGGTTTCGACCCGATATTCATCCCTGCTGGGTACGACCTGACTTTCGCTGAACTCCCGATGGATGAAAAGAACAAGTTGTCCCACAGAGGGAGGGCGTTCGAGAAGTTCTTCAGATACCTGAAAGAGGAGCATCAGGAGTAAATTCCCGCAGGGGCATGAGGGAGTGTCGGGGCTGAAAAAATGGAGCTAAGGGTCGCTGTCACTGGTTGCGCCGGTTTCATCGGGAGCCATCTGGTAGATGAGCTGCTGAGGCGCGGCACGGAAGTGATCGGCCTGGATAATCTCAGCTCCGGAAGCATGAGCAACCTCGCAAAGGCCAAAGATGACGAGGACTTCACGCTGATCGAGGGAGACATCCTCTCGGAGAATGACCTCGGGGAGATGATGGCGGATGTCGACACCGTATACCATCTTGCGGCGAATCCGGACGTCCGCGTCGGAATATCAGATTCTCAGACCCATTTCCGCCAGAACATCGTCGGTACCTATAACGTGCTCGAGGCGATGCGGCGGAAGAAAGTGAAGAAGATAATCTTCACCTCAGATTCGACCGTCTACGGGGAGGCGAAGGTCGCCCCCACCCCCGAAGACTACGGCCCGATGATCCCCATCTCGCTTTACGGCGCATCGAAGCTCGCGTGCGAGGCGCTCATCGCCAGCTACTGCCACGTGTTCGATTTCAGGACGCTGATGTTCAGGTTCGCCAACATCGTAGGTAGACGGTCTGGGCACGGTGTGCTGCACGACCTCATCGCGAAGCTCGAGAAGGATCCGGAGCACCTCGAGATACTGGGGGTCCCACCGGGGACCGTGAGGTCCTACTGCCACGTGCAAGACTGCATCGACGCCATGGTGAGCGTGGAGAAGAGCTCAAGGGAGCGAGTCGGGATCTACAACATCGGCTCGCAGGATGTCATGGACGTGAGGTCGATCGCGGACATGATCACCGAAGAGATGGGGCTCGGACACGTGAAGTACGAATGGACTGGAGGCGTGGACGGCGGCCGAGGCTGGATCGGCGACGTGAAGCACATGCAGCTCTCGATCGAGAGGATCCGATCCGAAGGCTGGAAGCCCGAGATGAATTCCGCCGAAGCCGTGAGGATGGCGATCAAGGAGCTCCTCGCGGAGAAGCGCGGAAAGGGCTGATCATCATCGCTGGCAGCATCAAACCATCAGGAATAAATATCGGAGTCATTGTAACGAGAACTCAGCACGACCAGGCGCTTATGGGGTAGTGGTCTAGCTTGGTTTATGATTCGTGGTTTGGGACCATGAGGCCGTCGGTTCAAATCCGACCTACCCCACTTCTGACTTTCTGGCTATTTTCTAATCAGAGGGGATTGGAAATCGGGAGGATGCGCCAAACCCCTTTTTGCCTTTTTTAAGGAAAGGCTTTCCGTCGATCTTCTGATCCGCTTATCGTCTACGATTGGGAGCGGCGATAGGGTGGCACGTGCAACTCTTAGGAGGAATCGGAGGCAGATGCCACCGTTCATGAGAGGGGAGGGATGGACGATTCTTGCGGTGGCATGTGCAACTCCCAGTAGTGGAGGAGGGGTAGCTTACACCTGCATGTGCATAAGCTCAGCATTTCTAAGCAAGGCTACACCTGCACATGCATCCGTAAGGCTTTTTCCAATATGATCGCTGGAGCTTCTGCATTGATGGGAGCACGAGAGCTCACGAGAAGAGTTCCCAGTCATCGATTATATATCGTATGAAATCCCATTCAATATTGGGGAGAGTAAGCATGGAGCAACCTCAAGGACCACCGCAACCGAATGTTCACCCTGAACACATGCATCCGGAAGTCTGGACGACCCCGGGTTTCGGATGGAGAGTGGGTGTAACGATATTGTTGTTCATCGGCTGGCTGAGCTTCGTGATCATATGGCTGTTCTTTTTCGCTGGCAAATACGACATATTCCAGAACCTGGCGATCTTGATCGTCTCGGTGCTCGTGGGAGTCGGCGTGCTCGCCGCGATGTGGGCACCGTGGGGAATGAGGATGGCCAGGGACAGGGGAGTGGAGCATCAATGGCAGTCTGGCCGTCCGATCCTCATGACCGTTATCTCGATCATATCCTGCGTCGGATGGCTTGTATTTCTCATAATCTGGCTGTTCTTCTATGCAGGGGATTACAACGGCTACCAGAACCTCGCTGTGTTAATCCTCTCCCTGCTCGTTGTAGGGATCGTGAACGGCGGAGGCTGGGCGCTCTGGCGCATGATGAGTCGGCGCAAATCATGAGCGAGCGGCAAGCAATGCAGGAGAGGAGGGGTTAGGTCTGAGCGAAGAGCTGGTCCATTCGCTCATCCAGCTGCTCGGCAGGGATCGCGTCTTCACGGAGAGAAGCGATCTCATACCGTATTGCTCTGATTATTCGCGAATTATTTCATACGAGGATTTCGGGGCATGGCCGCTCTGTGCGGTGCTCCCCGAGTCAGCGGAGGAGGTTTCCGAGATAGTCAGACTTGCTATCGAGCACAGAACGCCGATCGTCCCGCGGGGTGGCGGGTCGAGCGGGGTGGGAGGAACTATACCTTCGGATGGTTCCATCGTCTTATCGACGTCCAGGATGGAAAAGGTCATCGAGGTTGACCCGGTCAACCTCACGGTCACGGCCCAGGCGGGCGTGAACCTGAAGAGGATGGACGAGATCCTGGAGCCTCACGGACTCATCCTCGCTCAGGAGCAGGGGAGCTACAAGACGGCAAACATCGGCGGGGCCGTCTCAACGAACGGCTTCAGCGTGAGGCACAATCGGTACGGGAACATCGGTGACAACGTCCTGAGCATGGAGGTCGTTATCGGGGACGGAAGGATTCTGCGGACCGGCCGGAAGGTCTGCTCTAATAGCTCTGGCTACGCGCTGCATAAGATCTTCGTGGGCGCTGAGGGCACGCTCGGGATAATCACCGAGCTCACCCTGCGTGTCATGCCGAAGCCTGAGGTGGAGATAGCGCTCGTCGCCTCATTCGACTCATGGGAGGACGCCGAGAGGACCGCCGTCAGAGTAATGCAGAGCGGTTTGGGCTATTCTGGAGGGTACTGTGTCGGGTCAGTCTCCCCCGAGCCAGGGACCGATGGAATGGTTGGCAGGATCATACTCGGGGTCGAGGGAAATCGCGAGGAGGCCGCGACGACAAAGAAGTTGCTGGAGTCGATGCTCAATGAAGCTGGCGGCAAGCTGCTGGACGAAGAAGAGTCGTTCGAGATCTGGCGTCATCACAGGATGTTGTGGTGCGGTACGGCGCGCGAGGATTTCGCAATCGATGATCTCGTGGCGGCCATGCCGTTGCAGCATTACGACAAGGCTTTTGCCCGAATCGAGCAGGAGATATTCCCGAAGTATGGCATTAGGTCGAATGACGAGGAGAAGCGAGTCATCGCTCTCGGAACAAGACCGATTATGGCATTCAACTTCACTTTCGACGAGGGGAAGCTGTCCCTGGCAGACAAGCAGAAGGCCTTGGGGGAGATGATGAGAGTGGTTGCTGAGTACGGTGGGGTGGGAGCAGGCTGCCATGCTATTGGCCTAATGTTGAGGGATCACTTTGGAATCGAACACGATCCAATCAGGTTCGCTGTGATGCGCGATATAAAGAAGTTATTCGACCCGCACAACATCATGAATCCTGGGAAGAAGTTCATCTCATGACTAGGTGACATTCACCAAGAAATTAGTCATCCCTCGTCAGGAGACGAGGCTCTTCTGAGAGGAGAAATCATTCACGGTGTTCCTTGCGAAAAGTCGTGCCTTTTCGAGCCGCGCCTGATCGGGCTGACCCTTGCTGTTGTCCCTCTTCGCCTGAGACCGCATCTCTTTCTTAGGAGCTATCTTCATGATGAACTTCACTCCCTTCGCGAGCTCTCCCTGGCAATCGAAGAATCCGACGAGTTCCGCGCCGGCGGCCGCCTGCTTGAACTTCTCCATCCACCCCTGGACATCCGGCTCGTTCTCCGGGGCAGCGTGCGTCACGAACAGAGCGACTTTCCTCCCCTTCGTACAAAGCCCTTGTATGATCTTCACCGTCTTCTTGTCCGGGCCGTACCCATGGACCGGGAATCCCAGGAACGCGAGGTCCCAGCCTCCGATGTCATTCACTTCGTTGATGGATTTGATTTCCTTCTCGCAGTCGATCTCGCTATAGATTGCTTCGGCAACCTTCTTTGTGTTCCCCGTCGATGACATATATGCGACAAGCGCTTTCATTCTGGTGCCTCCTTTTCTATGAAGATATGACTTCACGGTAAGCTGAGGAGAGTGGTGGCGAACTCCTCGACCTTCTTCTGCCATCCCTCTTCGAGAGGCCCTTTCATACCTGTGACATAGACCTTGTCCTCCGCGACCTTCTTAAGACCTTTTGCTTGGAGCAACTCATTCATGATCGGCCTCACGCGCTGATATTTCGCAAGCTCCTCCGCGGTTGGGACCTTCCCGGTCTTCTTGTTCGGCATGGGCTTGCCCTCGGTGGTGAGGAGTGCATATCGGGATCCGGATGTTATCTGGAGCTTCTTCAGGAATTTCTTCATCCCCCCAATCGGCTTGCCAATGCGACCGGGCGAGCTGAACACATAAAGATCTGCCGACGGCATCTCTTTGGGACTTGCATCTCGTACATGATGCACATTGACGGTCGTCCCTTTGCCCGCCATTACCTTCTTGAACTCCTCCGCGACCATCGCTCCGTTCCCGAACTTTGATGCGTGATAGTACTCGATTTTCATTGCTAATCCCCCTTTTCCGGATGTAATTTATCGATAAGGATTTTTCCGATTGATACGAGCTCTCGCAAACCTTTTTCCTTTCAAAGATCAGTCGTCGTGATGTTCGACCTCAATGGTCACGTTCGGCTTAACGCCAGCTAGTGCAGGTAGGATGTGATTGAGGACCTGCTCTGCGGTCATTCGGAACTTACGGCCGCGCGCGCTCACTTTTATCCAGCCGGTCTTATCGCGGTAATAGCGCTCGGTGAAGTTCTTGGTGCTGATTAGGATGACATAACTGTCATTAGTCAAGTTCATCGTTTTCTCACCCTGTAGATTAGACGTCTAGTCATCCCCTCGTCAGGAGATAAGGTTTATTCTGAAGTTATCACCTGGGCTTCTACTATGGTGGGAGAACGAATCGCGAACCTAATTGGGTTGGAACCCCGATATTGGCAAGAGTGAAAGCCTCTCTCACGATCCTGTTCCTGCCCTATCCAAGTATATCCTGGATGAATTTTATCAGATCGTCCGTCCTGAGCACGGTCCCGCAGAATTCGCATTTGGAAAGTTGGGTAGTCGATGTCTCCCCGCTTATCTTGATAGAGGCTCCGCAGTTCGGGCACTTGTAGACTGAGACCAGGCCGCCGCTCTTCAGCTTCTCCAGCAGCTGGTTGATATCGATGGTTATGTTGGTGACGACTTGCCTGTTCGCTTTCTTCCGCGCCGCCCCCGCCTCCTCGAACAGGCCAAACTCCTCGAAGAGATCTCCCGCATCCTCATACCGGGCGGCCTTCTCGAGATCCCTTCCGACCTTTGGTGCCATTTCTCTGACTTTGGAGACGCAGAATTTGCAGAACTCCTGGGTGGTGCCTTTTATCAGCTCTTCCTCCGGCATCGATTGGACGCGCCCCGGGGTCCACGTGTGCGCCAACTTCTTGAAGAGCACGACATTGATGACATCCTTCCGCTTGTTGGGATACAGTGCGATCGCCGATTTGGTCGAGACGGACAAGCTGCCATTCGAGAAGCACTTCGAATGAAAATCCGTCCCGCAGAAGGTGCATGTTCTCGCTGGAACCCAGGCGCTGTTGAGCTTCTTGTTGCACTCGGGGCAGATCTTCTTATCGACCACATACGGATTTGAGTTCGCGGGTCCATAGACCGGCGGCGTCGGGCCGATCATCTGCGGGGTTTGTTCCGGGTCGGGCGGCGGTGGCGGGGGGTAGTTGGCCTGGCCATATGGAGGCTGGTAAGGCTGTTGGGCGTTAGCCAACAGTCTCCCGCAATTAGAGCAATAGACCGCCAAGTTCGGATTATGGGCGGCGCAGTTTGGACATTGCAAAGCTTCGGCCTCACCTGGCGATTATCTTATCTGGAATATGGATTTTCCGATTCAAATTGCGCACGTGATAGAATCGTGGATGTTTCCAATATGATGGTAGCATTTGCTACATGTAATCGATGGTTATTGGCATCCACCTGGCATTAGAAGACGTCGTGGCAAGATTCTCTCATGTAATATTCATCGACGAATCAGGCAACGGCGCGAAGACGCGAGATATCAACAGATACTGGATATCCGCCGCCGTCGCACTCTCCATCGATGAGATTGGATTCGTTGATGAGCAAATCGGATCGATTCTCAAGACCAATTTCCGTCAGAATATCAAAGAGATAAAGGGAGCGGATATCCCCCACGGCCTCAATCCAGGGAGGTCAACTACGGATGTTGCTAAATCTGTCGCTGATCTAATCAAATTAAGCAATGCTCTTTGTTGGATCGTCGGAAGTCACCAAGGAGTGAATCCACCACCTGATCTTGCGTCAAAGAATCCGATGGTGAAGGAGATCACCAGGCAACTTCTCCTTGAGAGAATCAATGATTTTCTCCACACTTCATCCCCAGACAACTCATCATTCATAATCATCTGGGACATCTCAGACCAGCAAGAGCTTCAGGATTTCAGTCGAAGTGTCGCGGCTTTCAATGATTTACATCGTATGGTTCCACGCAGTAACAAGATGGTGCCCGCGGTACTTGGTGGCATCTCACACGATTGGAGTGGACTTCAGATTGCTGATGTGATCGCGAACTACGCACTTCACAGCATCTGCATTGACGATGGGATGCCTGGTGGAAGGACAAATAAAGCTCATGATTTCAGAGTCTATCTCAAGCCGTTATTGGAGAGAGATGCGCGTAATCGTCTGGTCGGATGGAAACGATGGTAGGAAAAGATGTTGAGAAGGCCTAGCAGCGGAACGCCGCCCTCCTCCTCATATTTACCAATCATGGCGTTCTATTTTAAGATTTCCCGTAGAATCAGTATTCTATCGCAATTCATGCTCTCGCATAGATGGGAGCATTATTCCCCTTCATCTATTCTGTTTGTTTCCGATGAACTTCGACTGCTCCTTGAGATATCGCCTGAAGAACCACTGGATGAATGTGCTGTCGGCGTTCTTTACCTGCGATCTCTCGAGCGCGTTGTAATATCCCCCTCTGTTTCCGTAAGGTATGTTCATCGGGGGGTATCCATTCCTTTCGAGCACGAAGTTCATGAGCAGGCGACTGATCCTCCCGTTCCCATCCGAGAAAGGGTGTATTGTCACGAATTTCAGATGGACAGCCGCCGCAAGCTCGACCGGATGGAGCGTTTTCTTATTTCGGTTGTACCATCTGAAGAATTCCCTGAGCAACGGCTGGACCTCGGAGGGCAGGGGAGGGACGAACCTGCTCCCAGAGATGGCGACCTGGTGTTCCCGGATTCTTCCCGCTATGTCCGGTTTTGTCTCCTCGAACAGTCCCTTGTGCCATAAAAGGATGATTTGAAGTGAGATGTCTTTGTCGTATCCGATGGCCTTCTCGAACACCCGTGCGTGCGCTTCAGCTTCCTTGATGTCCCCAACCGGCCTAGCAGTCGGACTGACCCCGTTCTCGAGCAGGTTCGCGGTCTCCCGGAGAGTCAGGGTTGATCCTTCGATGCGATTCGAGTCATAGGTGAACCTAACCGTAAACGATCGTCGCTCTTTCTGAAAAGCGCTCCGCGGCATCCTGAGCCGTTCTTTCGCGTAATTTTTCCTTATCTCGTCAAAAAGGGGATACCAGCGCTCCTTGTAGATCTCGACAAGAAATTCCTGCTTCGATCTCTCAAGATCCTGAGGCAATGTCCGCCCCAGATACTTCTCTCTCGTCTGAAACCCATCAGGGGTCCTGATGGTATGCTGGAGATAGTAGTAATCATGACCTTTGATGATTCTTTTCTTTATAGAAACCATGAATTAGTGTTACCCTTACATATGTAAATACTTTTGCATTATTTGTAATTTGTAAGGGTAACTAAATAGAAAACACTCTCTATCTGAGTCTCCTATAAAGATGGGAGCGTTTGCTACATGCAATCGCAATTCATTTCTGTTATTCCAAGGTTATTGATCCGTGGCCAGAATCATCGTTTACATTGATGAAAGCGGAAATCCCTTCGCGAACGAAATTGCTTTTTCGACTGCAGCGGCATGGTGTGCTATCGGGAAAGATGCAGGGAGAGAGAAACCGCTTGAATCTACTGTCGACTCGATGAAACGGTATCTGATCGATGATGGCAAGTACAAATGGGCGAGAGAAATCCATCATCGTGGTATGCCGGATGATTATGTCGAGTTTCTCATTTTCTTAGCTATGAACAAAGCGAGGACTGATGATACGATCCAAGGAGAATCATTCTACTGGGATAGATCTCCTCTCAGATTCACGATGAATGCAGGTAATCCTCATGCCGTCGAATGCTTGAACCCCGATATGAATGCACAGAAACTTGGGAATTTCATGCGCCTATCTGCGATTGGAAACCTCCTTCGCCCCTTTTGTACATATCAGGGAACAGAGGAATTGCGTACAGAGATTGTACTCGACGCAGAAGTCTGGAAGAGCGTGATTGACAGATACGATCCAGGTCTTAGGAAGATGATAGACAACGCACGAATCAAGCCGGTGATTCATTATTGCAAAAGTGCCAAGACTCCAGGACTACAAATCGCAGACCTTGCAGCAGGGATTGTCCGCCAATATCTTCTCAAGTCGACGCAGAGGGCAGCATATAGGCTTCTCCAATCAAACGAATTGATCAATATTAAAAGCGCCAGACCTTGACAGGACGTCACAAGTCGGATAACAGGGAGATAAAGGGAAAGGCCTCGGGCCCGCTGATGCGGGGTCACTGACCCTTCCGCCATCTCGAATTATCTATCCTTTAACTTTCCTATAAAACTTCCCCATAGAATCAGCATCCTGCCGACCTCGTCGATGAAGTCCCTTCTCGCAAGCTCACCTCCTCCGCGATGCTCCTAACGCTCGAGGGATATCTGGCGCCGTAGGTCTTCAGCTTCTTCCGGGAGAGGCCGCGTGCCCAATCGGTAATGTCGGCCAGAATCTTCTCTCTCGGGACTCCGTTGTATCTCCAAATGTAAGCGAAATCCAGAATTGTCTTCTCTGGGTCCGAATAACGAAGGACATCACTGATGGTCCCGAACGACAGCAGCGGAGGGCTCATCTTCACGAACCTGAATGAGTTCCCTGCGATTCCGATGGCTTTAGGCCTCGAAATCCTATCGTTCATGACGCAATCCGTGGCGAAATATTCGTGGGTCATGTTGTTGAGCTTGAGCGCCGTATGAAGCCCGAAGTACCAGGACTCGATGCCTTTGATCTCCATTGCCTTGGCTACGAGTTCCAACGGGTTGTGCCTCGTCTTGTTCAGCTTGACTTCATCAAGAGTCCTAACATAAAAGATGCCCCTGAATATCCTGACTAGATATCCCCCGGCCATCGAGGATCTGAGGGTGGAATCGTAACTCAGCTTGAGGGATCTGCAGTAACCCTCCAGTTCTTCGGAGGTCACGAATTCCCTTTTATCGATGTAGAGCTTCCTGAGCAGTGTATTCATTTATATCACAATATCATTCTTTCTTGATTTTATGATATATACTATAATGTGTATTTATTCTTAACTATTAACTGCACTGGGTCAGGCTTCCAGAAGGATGGGAGCATTGAGTATTATTGGATTAATGCTCAAAAAGTCTCCTGGCTCGGATGGAAAAGGTACGGTATAAGCAATCTATCGGCATCTCGGGAAGGTACAGAAAGGAGGGGGGCACGAGCCCCTCGTAAACCCCTTTTCTTTGAATTCACACTCATTATATGGACTCTCCTTTTGCGATTCTTGCCATTTGCTAAGAGGACTCACCTTTCAATGATTATGTTCAATCATCAAGAATGTCCTTTTTGTAATAGAAACCGGACAGAGATTTCCATTTTCATTTTCTTCAAAGAGCCTTCATATTGTTTCATTTCAAGGAGATTGGATTGATTAACGAAATGGTTGCTTAGATTGTCGCGTCCGCCGTTGCCCCCACAAAGGCAACGGCATTCGCGGAGTCCTTTATCAATGAGATTATTTATGCCAGATTCAATAGTATATCTGTTAGATATAAATAATAAAAACTAAAGCAGATATATCCGTCATATTTATCTATAAGGAATGAAATGAGATATATCGATAAGAAAGATGAAAAAGGATAAAATTATTGTATCTTATGTCGATAAAGTAGAACGGATCTATAGAATTTTTCTCAGCCTTAGAATTAAGAAAAGAACATGGTACCGCATCGCCAAAGAAGCGGATGTTGTTTACAGTTGGACCGATAAAGTGCTCAAGGAATTGGAGTCCGAACAGATTATCAAAGGTTCAAAGCTCAAGAAACCAAAAGCGCTTTTTGAGAAGTGGAGAGATAGGACGGATCAACGTGGTTTTCGAGAGTATCATGTTCAAAATCCAGAAAAGATTCTTATGGAAACTCAAATGGAGTATGCCCTCACTGGGTACTTTGCTGAAAATCTCATCGGACATTATTTATTTCCAAGATATTATGAATTCTATATTCGTCCTAAAGATGCTCTCAAATGGCATTATCTACTATCGAAAAATGGATATGTCGGCAAGGGAAACGTGCGGGTCATTCTAGCCGATGAGCAGGTCTTTTTTGAAAGGAGTAAAATAGATAATTGGCCAGTAGTTTCAATTCAGCAATTGATAGTTGATTTAATGAGAGAAGGTGCAGAATGTTCTGAAGCTGCTGATAATCTAATCTCAAAGGTCTATTTATGACTGAGGAAATATACGATTCGTTTGAGACACAAACTGCCCTTAAGGCCCTCAGCTCATTAACGAGAAGTCTCCCAGAACCGTTTATTCTACTCGGTGGTTGGGCAGTCTTCTTTACCAGCAATAAGTCATATGAAAAGGAGCATGGAGTTTCTTATCTTGGATCAAGGGATGTAGATATCGGATTTCATATCGATCCGAGGATGAGCGTTGAAGAACTGAGACAATGCACATATTCAAGAGCAATCGAAATCATCAAAGATTGCGGCTATTGTCCAACCGGCTCTTTTCGATACTGTAAATTCATTAACAAGGAGACCGGAGACATTCTGAGCGAGAAGGAAGCATCTGGTTTCCCACTTCATGAAATATACTATCTCTACCTCGATATGATGGTAGATTATGTACATCCATATCATAAAAAAGTCTTTAATTGTAATGCACTGGATGAACCTATCCTCGCTAGAGTTTTCAAAGAAGGAAATGGTATAACTGTGAGTCTCGGCAATGATAAAGTTTCTATTCCGCCCCCATATCTCCTTCTAGCCACAAAATTAAAGGCAATTCCCGATCGGCAAAAAGATGATAAAATTCTCAAAGACGCGTGCGATATCTATGCAATTATTTGGCACTCATCAGAGAAATATGATGGCATTCTCGATGAGATTCGACGGGAATATCCTCAGGAATGCAAGAATGCATTAGAAATCATTACAGATGGTTTGGCTGCTCGTGCGGCCCAGCATCTGGGAATTGATTCCAAACAATACAATGAAGTTATTCGAAAATTAGCTTTATAAGAGTTCTCCCCGAGTCAGGAGATAAGGCATTTTCCGACATGATCCCCGGGGGCTTCCAAACAAATGGGAGCATGAACGCGGGGGCGAAGGATTCGAACCAGGCAATCAATCAGGGCTTTTCCTCGCCCTGCCGGCCTTCGTCCTGCATTGAGGGGGAAAACATATCGTCCATGAATCTCAGAACTCCTCTTATCTCATCTTTTTGCTGAGAAGAGAAACCGGAAATAAAAATAAATGAAGAAGGGTATTCTCCCCCAAAGACACGAATTGTCGCGCCCAATTTCTCAAGCACGAAAGTCCTCCTAGGTTTGATTAGCAGAGCAATATCCTTCTTGTTCCTTCTCAGAGAATATCCGATGCCTTGCTTTTCGAGGGAGAGCTCGACGATCCGAATCACATCCTGATGGCTCAGGGGAAAGGATCTGCCCAAAGACGTACCATAGCGCGTAAGTATTGTGATCCCCTCCAGCAAGAAGAAGACAGCCGGTACGAGGATCGTCGCGGATACAACAATCAATCCAACGATGCCATCGGGGGATGTGAGAAAATCGAAGAATCTCAAGAGCATATAGAAGAAGCTCCCGAAAAAGAAGGCACATAATACGAGATAGATGATAGCGAAGATTCTAAGGCCTTGCCAGTATCCTTCAGTACTCACTTTTCCCGTCGCGACAATATGCCTTGCCCTAGGGGTTGCCGAAGCCGTCCTACTCCGATCGGACAGCGCTGACGGTATATACGCATGGTCAATGGATTCCATCAAATCGAATGCCTTCGTTCTATTGTCCTTTCTTACCCTGCCAATCCTAATCTAGCTGATGGCCCCAACCATCCGGTTCGGTCTTTCTGGCCCGCCGATCCTAATTCTCAAATTCAAGCTTGAGACGACGAATATCACCCTTGATTTTAATCTAGATTTTCCCTCATTGACTGTCGCCTCGAACGACAACGAGGCGCTGCTCAATACTCCCTCCATCAATCTGACTGTCTCGGGATAGAGCATCGGAAAAGCCCGTTGATAATTCCTCCAGAGAATGGCGAGGACGACTGCTGAGAAGCACAGGAATCCGATGAATAACGCCATTATGATCAGAAAAAATTGAATTCCTGTCACATCTCGGGTCAATTCATTCCAGTTCGGCAGAAATATCAAAATGAAGAAAATAGCCATGAAAATAAGCATAAAAATAAGAGAGACCATCGGCTCGACATCGGTCCTGGTCCACAACCTACGTTTGAATTTCCTTTCTGCCATTTCCTTCGCCTGGTCATCCTCTCCCCAGGAGATAATGATTTTCCAAAATAATTGCTGAGGCTTCCGTTCACTTAGGAGCACTTCCATCAGAAAGATGGGAGCACGAAAGCGGGTGTGCGAGGATTCAAACCTTTTTCAAGGCTTTTTCTCGATTCTTCCTACTCCCTCCAAAATATATACCACCATCTATGCTTCGGCATCTTGTCTGGAGGGCACCAACGATTACCTGGAACATGTTCTTTTGCCTCAATGCTAAAAAATCTGTTCATGTTGTTGTTGATCCTTATCTTCTGATTTGCTGACATGAAAATCCAGCTCGACCAAATATAACTATAGGTTACGTAATCGATTTCCTTCCAGTCGATGGATATTCTTCGTCCGAAGGGAGAGAACTTGATTAATTTGCTATCGGAGATCAGAGCTTGAGTACCGAAAACATAAAGGAATGGCTTTGGTGAGAAACTAATCCAGAGAAATTGAGTTCATCCTAGCCAGCAGGAATACGCTGAACATCGACAGCTTCGCCTGCACCTCGTTTTTTCTACCAATCTTCGATCTGCA